>CAJDWT010000106.1_pt1 | contig 21943 bp, 15 predicted proteins | sample 7391671 | NCBI WGS metagenome assembly CAJDWT01 (sample SAMEA7055729, study PRJEB34461) | soil metagenome | biome: terrestrial ecosystem; feature: Peninsula; material: soil | place: Antarctica | collected 2016
TCAATACCGGCTGACGGCGATCTTCGCGATCGCGATCGCCTCTTTTTCGACCTCGGGGTACTCCATGTTCACCGCCGAAGTGCCGCTGACGACGCGCTCTTTGCCGTCGGGCCCCTTCTCCGTGATGGCGCCGGGCATCGCCTTTTCGGTGACCCCCGAGTTCTTCATCATCGCGGGCGGATCGACGATCATGAACATCATCACGTTGCCGCCTTTGACGTGGACGCGCAGGGTCGGGGCCATGGTGCCGGACCACTCGGCTTTGTTGCCGAGGCCGGTGATCGCTTTCTGCTCGCCGAGGACCGGGATCACCTTGGCGGAGAGCTCGCCGAGGATGTTCATTTGCACGTTGCCGGTGGGGGTCGCCTCTTCAGCCGAGCCGAGCGCACCGCCGAGGGCCCACCCACAGCTGGAGTCGTTGCCTTCGTGACTGATCACTTTCTTCCCGGTCGCCGTCTGGACCTCGGCGTCGGTGACGAGCTTGCACATGTCGCCGCCAGTCGACCCACCACCCGTGCTCTCGCCGCCGGCGGAGAGATCGAGCCCGGCGTCGTCGCCGAGCGCGCGGTCGACCGCGTAGGTCATGATCCGCTTGCAGCCAGTCGCGGCGAGGCCACAAAAAGCGAGGGCCGCGAGGGAAATCGTGAGGCGCTGGCGACGCCCACGCCCACATGGGGAGGCAGAGGCAGAGGAGGCGCTCGTTTCGAGATCCGTAAATCGCATACGGGCGGTTATAGCCTCGATTGGACGCGCACGCGATGCTCCGGCTGGTGTAGCCTTGGGCTACCGTGCACCGACTCGGCTTTGCAGCGCGCCTCTCTTCCGCGCTCCTCGTGTTGTCCCTCACGACGCCCCGTCTCGCGTCGGCGGCCGACGACCCGCAAGCGGCCAAGCAGCATCTCGCTTCGGCCGCGAAGGCGATGAAAGACAAGAGCTATGCGCTCGCGCTCACCGAGTACACGCTCGCGCGCGCCGCCCAGCCCGGCGCCGAGGCCGCGCTCGGCGTTGCCCGGGCCGACGAAGCGCTCGGAAAATCGGGCGACGCCTACGACGCCTACAACGACGCGCTCAAGACGTTCGGCAGCACGATGAAGAAGGCGGACAAAACCGCCGCCGAAGCGAAGCTCAAAGAGCTCGGTCAGAAGACGGGCACGATCTCGATCCACGTGAACGAAGAGGGCGCGAAGGTGCTGCTCGATGACCACGATCTCGGTCCTGGCCCCGCCCCCGCGCTCCTCCGGGCCGACGTCGGCCCGCATCGCGTGCACGTCGAGAAAGAGGGCTTTTTGCCGTTCGATTCGTCGGTCACCGTGACCGCAGGCGGTCGTGCGATCGTCGAGGTCACGCTCCAGCGCCAAGCGAAGACCGGTCACGTGGTCGTGAACGACACCTCGGGCAAGAACATGCGCGTGCTCGTCGACGGCATCGACGTCGGCGCATCGCCCTGGGAAGGCGACCTTCCGCCCGGTCACCACACCATCGGCGGACGCAACGCGACGGCGAACGCGCAGCCGCAGGACATCGACGTAAAGGTCGGGTCGAAGACGACCGTCGGCCTTGTCGCTACCAGCGCGGTCGGCCATGTCGAGGTCACGACCAGCGACGGCCAAGGCTCCATCTTCGTCGACGACAAACCGGTCGGCGACGGGAGCTACGCCGGCGAGCTTCCGATCGGCCCGCACAAGATCGTCGTAAAGCGAGCCGGCTTCGAGAGCTTCGAGAAGCATGTCGACCTCCAAGAGCGCGAGACCATCGCCGAGAGCGTCACACTCCGCGCTGCCGCCACCTCCGGCGACGCGAGCGAGGGCTCGACGACCGACCAGGAGAGCGTCTTCTCCGGCGTCTACGGCGGCGTCGGCCTCACGGGCTTCATCGAGCCGAACGGCAACGGAAACTCGCTCGAGACCGGCTGCACCAACATCGGGGCGACGAGCTGCAGCACGCCGCCGCCGGTCGGCTTCGGGCTCTTTGGCTACGGCGGCTACTCATGGAATCCGATCGGCCTCGAGCTATTCCTCGGCGCCACATTCGACGAGGCGACCCCTTCTGCCGACTACAGCGCCAACAGCGCTCTCGGCTCCGTCGTCGGCGGGCCGCCGCGCAACGAGCAGTTCATCTTGCCGCGGCTCGGCGGCGTCGTCGCCGTCCGCGCGCGCGCGACGCTCGATGGTCGCTACTTCCGCCTCAGCTTCTCGGCCGGGCCTGGCCTCGCTTACAAAGAGATGTTTTTGGTCCGCAAAGCGCAGTCGCAAGATGGCACCAATCGACAGGGCAAAGAGGTCAGCGAGGGCGTGAGCTACGTTTCGCCCGCGCTCGTCGGTGATCTCTCGGCCCACGTCCGAGTGACGCCCGGCTTCGCGTTGTCGGGCGGCGTGCTCGTGTTCGTAGAGAACGCAGGGACGACGAACATCGACACGCAAAACCAAATCATCGGAAACGCAAACGGAGCAGCGCCGTTGCGGTCGTACAACTACGCGACGGCGACCGGGACCCAGTTCTTTATCGGGCCGTACATCGGCGTCGAATTCGGTCCCTAAATCGCCATCAACATGTCGAATTAGCTAGACACATATAGATATCGACAACACAATTTCGACCATCGACCATCGACCATCGACCATCGACCATCGACCATCGACCATCGACCATCGACCCGACCATCGACCATCGACCATCGGCTACTGCGCTTGCGCAGCCGTCACGACGACCTGGGGCGCGCTCTGCGCGCTGGCGTTCGAGCTGTTCGCGGTGTTCGTCAAAACGCTACGGATCGTCGTGCAGGAGGCGCCGCAGATCCGGACCCGGTCTCCGTCGAAATTCCAGCCGTCGTTCGTGAGGCCGCTCGGGCTGCAGCCCGCGTTGAAGGGCACGTCTTGGGTCCCGAGCGGGCTGTTGATCGCGAGCTTGGCGGTCTGGTCGGTGATGTTGGTCGGCGTCTCGTAGAGGCAGCTCGAGAGGTCGGCGATGACCGAGTTGATCGCGTTGAGCGCCGCGGGGCCGGCGTCGCTGCCGGTGGCGTTGAAGACCGTCGTGCCGCCGGCGGTGGCGAGCGCGGCCGCGTTCGTGAGCGTCTGCGCCGGGTTCGGGTCCGACCCATTCTTCAAGAGGATGACGTAGGTGTAGATCGGCGCGGTGGGGTCGGCGAGCGCGGAGGCGGCCGACGTCGCTGTGGGCTGCGAGCCCGAGCAGCCGGCGCCGTCGTTCACGTCGTTGTTCGTGATGAGGATGACCGCGCGGCGGTTGTACGGGATCGCTTGGTCGAAGTCGTGCAAGCCCTTGTACGCGCCCGTCGCGGCGTCGAGGATCTCAGGGAAGGGGGGCGCGCTCGCCGGGAACGTGCCGGTTGATTGCTGCGCGACGATGCGGAGCGCGATGTCGGGCTGCGCCTTGGTCGCGATCTCGAACGGGAGGTCGGTCGCTTCGCCGCCGGGGGTCTGGTAGCTCGACGGCGTGCAGACCGCCGAGAGCGCGGGGATGAATTTGAAGCCGACGTTGGTCGTCGCGAGGCTCGCGTCGGTGAGCGTTAGGTTCAAGACCTGCGAGACGCCTTGCGGCTCGGTGAGGAGCGGCTGCATCGACGACGAGCGATCGAGCATCAAATAGAGGGCCGACGGCGCCGGGATCAGGACCTGGGTGCCTTCGTCGCAGAGCGGCTGGAGGACGGATTTCGTCGGACACGCGCGGCTCGCGGCGATGCTGATGATGTGGTGGCCCGTGGCGGTCGGATGGCAGAGGCCCGGGGCGAGCTGAAATTGGTCCGGCTTCGACGCGTCGGGGACGAAGAACCCTTCGTCGCGGTCGTCGTCGAGCGTCTCGGAGACGAAGCCGTCGTAGATGACGCGCACGTTGAGGTCGGCGGGCTCGGGTCCCGCGGGACCAGCTGCAGAATACAAGCAATTCGTCGCGTCGAGGAGCGTCGGCGGCTGCGCGGTCGCGAGGCAGCGAAGGCTCGAGAAGCAGGTGTTCGTATTGCCGTAGATGAGGTCGTCATTGTAGTCGACGAGCGAGGCGGCCTCGATGTGGGCGTCGACGCAGCTACCCGCTTTGCAGGTCTGGCCCGAGTCGGTGCAGATCTGGTCGAAGCACGAGAATCGGAGCGGCATCGGGACGAAGGCGATGTGATCTTGGCGGTAGGTCTGGATCGAGCGACGCACGACGCGCGGCGTGAACACGATCCCCGTGTCGGGTGCGAAGGTCGAGGGGATGGTCGGGTCGTCCGGGCAGTCGCTGCGGTCGTTGTCGAGATCGGAGGCCGGGTTCGTGTAGCCGATGATCGAAATCGTGACGGGGATGTTGTCGTGCTCTTTGTTCACGCCGAGCGTGCGCGGGAGCTGCACCTTGCCCTGTACGACCTCGAAGTGTTGGCAGTATGAGGTCTGCCCGCCGGCCTTCACGCTCACTTCGACCGAGCGGAGCTCCTTCGGCACCTGCACCTGGGTCGAGACGCCGGCGACCAGCTCCGTGACGGGAGCGGACGAGCACGCCACGATGCATGACACGGCCGCGGCCGCGCCGAACGCACGTTTCGAGAATTTCATCATGAGGACCTTTCGAGAGAGATAAGTGGGCGCCGAAGCCGAATAAACGCCGTTTTAAGATGTGACAGAGAAGAAGGCCCCTTGCCAGAGCGCCTTGCGGAGAAACGGAGAAGCCGAAAAGAGAAGCCGAAAAAAAATGAGAGACGCGGTTAGAAATGACCGAAGTGAGTCGTCGTGATGCCGGGATCGAAGGTGCCGACGACGGGCTGATTGTCCTTCGGTCGGAAGATGGCGATCGCCGCGAGCGTGCCGCCGGTGAGGATCACCGCCGAGCCGATCGCCCAGAACAAAACGCCGCGCGATTTGTCCTGCGTGAGCTGCTGCTCGATCGTTCGGGTCTGGTCGTCGGCGATCGAGATGTCGGTCGCGTAGTCAGAGAAACCGTGCTTGGAGATTTTGAGCTGATGGCCGCCGCTCGGAAGGACGCCTTCCCACTCGGTCGTGCCCATCACCTTCTGATCGATCTCGATCGTCGCGCCCGCGGGCTTGGCGATGACGTGGATGCGGCCCTCGTGGCGCGAGGCCGAGAGCGTGAGCGCGATCGACATCGGGTCGCGCGAGGTGATGTCGCTCGTCTGTGAGGCGGTCGTGAAGCCGAGAGCGCGCGCTTCGAACGTGTGGCGACCGAGCGTGATCTCACCCTTGTAGGGCGACGAGCCCATGTCGGTGCCGTCGACCCAGATGTTTGCGCGTGACGAGCCGCTTGCCGTGATCGTCACGACGCTCTTCAACGTCTCGGGGTCCATCTTGAACGTGACGGCGGCGGGGACGCCGCGCGCGACGCTCACGGTCTGTGCGGCTGGGTCTTTGAAGCCGTCTTTGTGCGCGGTGATCGTGTGCTGGCCGACGTCGATCGCGACCGGCTGGACGAGCGGCGTCGTCGCCACGCTCTCGCCGTCGATCGAAATCTGAACGCCGGGCTCGTTCGACTTCACGTCGAGCGTCGAGACGTATTGCTCGAGGAGCGCGATCGCCTCTTCGATCTCCTTCGTGTCCTTGGCGTCGAGCTTCGAGCCGCCTTCGGTGAGCTCGTGGCGGAAGGCGTGGATCGCCTTCGAGTAGCGCTTCAAGTTCTTCTGGCAGACCGCGATGTTGAAGAGCACCCGCGGATCCTTGGACAGGTCGTACGCGCGCTGGAACTCGACGAGCGCGCCGGCGAAGTCTTGGGCGTCGTAGAGGTCATTGGCCGCATCCCAGTCTTTGCGGGCGGCTTGTGGCAGCTCATCGCGGAGCGAATGGGTGGCCGGCTTGCCCTGTGCGAACGCGACGGTGGGCGTGAGTGGCGGAAGAAGGAGGGCCGCAACGAGCAGCGCGGAAAAGGGACGGCGCATCGAAACCCAATCCTAAACCAGAACCCCGGCCATCATGAGGACGAATCGAGCCTGAAATGAAGTGCTTTTGAAAGTCAGTGCTTTCGTCCGATGTCGTTCAGATGGACAATTCCCGAGCTCCCTGGCCCTGCGCTCCCTGGGCCCGAGCTCGCTGCCGCGGCCGACCCCGAGGCCGGAGGGCGCGCCGTCGTCACGTGATGGGTCGGGGCCGCCGATGCCGAAGGCGCCGCCGAAGTGCTCGGCGTTTCGGTCGGGGTCGTCAGCTCTGTTGTGGTCGGCGCCGCGGTCGCGGTCGTGACCGCCGTCGTTGCGGTGGCGTTCGTCGTCGCCACGTCGCGCATCGGCGTCTCCGTCCGATTGTTCCCGAGCGCCCAAATGACGAGGGCCACGACGCCGAGCACCAGCATCGCGCCAGCCACGATCATCCTCATCGGTCGGGCGGGTTTGGCGTTCGCCGCGAGCGCCTGCGTCGCCGAGAGCGCCGCGCCGCGCGTCGCGTCGAGCTCCGATTGCGCCGAGGCCGCCGCCGCACCGGCCGGAGCCCCATCGCGCGCCATCGACGGCGGACCTACATTCAAGGGCGGCGCCGAGCTCGTCCCCGACGGTGGAAGGCTGATCTGCGTCGCCGCTTCGCCGATCGCCCGGCGATCGAGCGGCGCCGGATTCACGGCGGTCGCCGCTGCAGCCCCAGCCGCCGATAGCTTGTTGAACGCCGTGATCCCTTCGCCGTGCTCGCTCGCCTTCGGAGGCGGGCCGGTCCGACGCGCGGCCGGCGGATGCCGGATGCGGTCGAGCTCGAATTTACTCCGGTCGTCGGCGAACGGCGCGAGGAGCTCGGCCATGTCGGCCGCTGAAGCGGGCCGCACGTCGAGGTCACGCGACAGGCACTTGTGGATCGTCTCGGCGAGGGCAGGGGGGAGATCTGGCCGAATGCTCAGAATCGGCGTCGGGTCTTGCGTGAAGAGCTTGAAGAGGATCTCCGTGAGCTCGCCTGCCTCGGAAGAATAAGGGGTCCAGCCGGTGAGCAGCTCGTAGAGAATGACCGCGGTCGAATAGAGATCGGTGCGGTTATCGACCGAGCGTGGGCTCTTGGCCTGCTCCGGCGACATGTAGAGCGGCGTGCCGAGCGCCGAGTTCGTGCGTGTGAGCGACCCGCTCCTGGTCTCGCCGTCGCGTTGGATCTTGCTGATGCCGAAGTCGAAGAGCTTGATGAAGTCGTCGTCGCCGTCACGATGGATCACGAAGCAGTTGGACGGCTTCATGTCGCGATGGATGATCCCCTCCGCGTGCGCGGCCTGCAGCGCACGGAGGACTTGGAGCACGAAGTGGATCGCACGCGGGATGTCGAGGGTCCCTTTTTCCTCGAGGACCTGGGCGAGATCTTTCCCCTCGAGATATTCCATCACGATGTACGGCGCCCCGGTCGGGAGCTTGCCGACGTCGATGATGGAGACGACGTGCGGGCTCTCGAACTGCGAGGCGGCGACCGCCTCGTTCACGAACCGCTCGATTGCGCCGGGCGTGACGAGCACCGAGGGCGACAGGAACTTCAGCGCCACCGGCGCACGGCGAAGAAGGTGCCGGGCCTTGGTGACCGCGCCCATGCCGCCCTCGCCGAGCATCTGCTCGACCTCGTACTTTCCGTCGATGACGTCGCCCCGCTTGGGGTAGGGCGACTGGAACGCGTCGAACGACATCTGGGTTGACTCTACAACAAAAGGGGTGCCCCCACCCGCCTCGCTTCGCTCGTCGACCTCCCCCCAATCGCGGCCTTCGGCCGCTCAGGGGGAGGTGCCCGCGGTGGCCGGGGCCCCCCTCTCAGCCTCGCTTCGCTCGGCTTGTCTCCCCCACTTCGCGTGCTCGCGGCCTTCGGCCGCTGCGCGCGCTCAGGGAGGAGACCGGAAATGGCGGATGTTGTTGGATTAATTACATATGTACAGACGACGACAACGCTATTTCGACCATCGACCATTTGCCCTTATTTCCCGCTGGCGCTTGAGTTCTGTTTTTACAGAATGTACAGATTGCTCATGACGGATGCCGACGCATCGCTCGACCGGGCCGAGATTCGGGAAAAGAGCCGTGATGTGGCGCGGGTGCGGATGCTTGCGGAGATTCCTCGATTTTATGTTCCTTGGCTCCATCTCGCCGGCACGACGGGGATTGGGGTCGCGATGCTCGTGGCGGGGATGCTCGAGATCCGGGGTCTTCGCCCGCTCGAGCTGTTGATCGTGCCGCTCACCATCCTTGTGTCGACGGGCTTCGAATGGCGGGTTCATAAGATGGTGCTCCACAAGCGGCGGTGGCCGTTCGCTGAGCTCTACGACCGCCACACGCCTGACCACCACGCCGTCTATCACGAGGAAGACATGGCGATCCGCTCGCCCCGTGAGCTCCGCCTCGTCCTGATCCCTGCGGTTGGCGTGCTCGGGATCGTGGTTGCGACCGTCCCGTTCGCGTTCGTCGTCGGCCTCGTGTTCGGCTCGAACGCGGGCTGGCTTTTCGTCGTGACGTCGAGCCTGTTCATGGTCGTCTACGAGCTGCTCCACCTCTCGTACCACCTGCCCGCGGACACCTTCATCGGGCGTCAGCCGCTCGTCCACTGGCTTCGTCGTCATCACGCGCGCCATCACGACCCGCGCCTCATGCAGCGGTGGAACTTCAACGTGACCTTCCCCGTCTTCGACTATCTGATGGGGACGGTCGCGCCGGAGGGAGACGCGAAGGAAATCGCCCGGCTCCGTCCGCGGCGCACGCCGCGCCTCCACCATCGCAAGTCTTCGTGACGCGCGGGTTTTAGCCGGCGGCGGCTTGCGGTATAGACGGCGGCAAAGCCCGCATCGACAAGCAGCACGAATCGGGCAAGCTCACCGCCCGCGAGCGCGTCGATCTCTTTTTGGACCCCGGATCCTTCATCGAGCTCGGCCGCTTCGTCACCCATCGCGCGACCGATTTCGGCATGGCCGAGCAGAAATACTTGGGCGACGGCGTCATCACCGGTCACGGCACGGTCGACGGCCGCAAGGTCTTTGTCTTCGCGCAAGACTTCACCGTGTTCGGCGGCTCGCTCTCGGGCGCGTACGCGAAGAAGATCTGCACCGTGATGGACCTGGCGATGAAGGTCGGCGCGCCCGTCATCGGCCTCAACGACTCCGGCGGCGCTCGCATCCAAGAAGGAGTCGAGTCGCTCGCCGGCTACGCCGACATCTTCTTGCGCAACACGCTCGCGTCCGGCGTCGTCCCGCAAATCAGCTTGATCATGGGCCCGTGCGCCGGCGGCGCCGTCTACTCGCCCGCCATTACTGACTTCATCCTGATGGTCGAAGGCACCAGCTACATGTTCATCACGGGGCCGGACGTCATCAAGACGGTCACGCACGAGGACGTGACCAAGGAAGACCTCGGAGGCGCGCACACGCATGCGAGCAAGAGCGGCGTCTCGCACCTCACGGCCATCGATGACAAGACGTGCATCGCGCAAGCGCGTGAGCTCCTCTCGTTTTTGCCTTCGAACAACCACGAGGACCCGCCGTTCATCGCCTCGACTGACCCCGGCGACCGCGAGGTCCCCGAGCTCGACTCGATGATCCCGATCGAATCGAACAAGCCGTACGACGTGAAGGAGGTCGTGAAGGCCGTCGTCGACGACGGCAACCTCTTCGAGATCGCGCCCGACTACGCCGCCAACATTGTCGTTGGCTTCGCGCGCATCGCAGGGCGCGCGGTCGGGATCGTCGCCAACCAGCCGCAAGTGCTCGCCGGCGTCCTCGACATCGACGCCTCGATGAAGGCGGCGCGCTTCGTCCGCTTCTGCGACTGCTTCAACATCCCGCTCGTCACGCTCGTCGACGTCCCGGGGTTCTTGCCCGGCACCGACCAAGAGTACGGCGGCATCATCAAGCACGGCGCCAAGCTCCTCTTCGCGTTCGCCGAAGCGACGGTCCCGAAGGTCACCGTCATCCTCCGCAAGGCCTACGGCGGCGCCTACGACGTCATGGCGTCCAAGCACATTCGCGCCGACGTGAACCTCGCGTTCCCCACCGCCGAGATCGCGGTCATGGGGCCCGACGGCGCCGTTAACATCGTGCGTCGCAAAGAGATCCTCGAGTCGAAAGACCCCGAGAAAACGCGCGCCGAGTTCGTTGCGGACTACAAAGAAAAGTTCGCCAATCCGTACAAAGCGGCCGAGCTCGGCTTCGTCGACGACGTCATCTACCCGCGCACGCTCCGCCAGCGTCTGCACCGCTCGCTCGAGCTGCTCAAAGACAAGCGGGACACAAATCCCCCTAAGAAACACTCCAATATCCCATTGTAGCCGAGCCTCACGAGGCGAAAATCTCGTACGCTGACGGACGAGGTGGACGAATCATGAAGCGAGCAATCTTGGCTTGTGCGGGTGTGTTGATGATTTCGGGCGCAGCGGCGACGGCCTGCTCGTCGAGCTCTGACGGCACGACGACGAATCCGGACGACGGCGGCAGCGGGGAGGCGAGCACCGCTGGTGACGGTGGCCTCACAGTTTCCTGCACCGACACTGATGATTCGATCTACGCAGACCCTGGCGCGCTCCCTGCGCTCGACGCGTCGGCCCACGGTGCGGTCGTCAAATGCGCGAGCGACGCGCCCCTCACCGCCGCCGACGTCAAGACCCAGCTCTCGGGCGTCGGGTACGTCGGCAAGGACCCGACCAGCGGCGCGCACGTTTATCGAATTCTTTATCGAACCGAGCGCGGCGACGACGCCAAGAGCGCCGGCACGTCGAGCGCGCTCGTCTACCTCCCGGATACGCCGAAGGCCGCACAGTTGCCTGTCGTCGTCGCTTCGCACGGGAGCCGCGGCCAAGCGTCACTCTGCGCGCCTTCGCGTAACGACCCGGCCGGTCAGTACGTCGAGGACGACTTCATCGCTCAGGTCATGCCGCTCGTCGGTGCCGGTTACGCTGTCATCGCGCCGGACTTGGCGGGATACGCGAACTATGGCGCGGCCGGCAATCCGCCGTCGGCGTACGCTGACGCGCTCGACGTCGGCAAATCGACGCTCGACGCCGCGCGCGCGCTCCGCAAGATGATCCCCGGCCTCTTCAACGACAAAACGGTGCTGGTCGGTCATTCGCAAGGAGGCGGCACCGCGCTCGGTGCGCTCGCGATCGCGAGCGACTACGCGCCCGACGTCACCATCGCCGGCACGGCCGTCTACGCGCCGCTCTGGTTTAGCCAAGCGACCTGGGGCGCGCTCTTTCTCGTCGCCGACGGCTACCCGATCGCCACCAGCCCGACGCCGACCGCGGTCAGCATTTGGTACCACTATACTCATGGCGAGCTCCTCGACGGACCGGGCCACGGCCTCGACCCGTTCAAGGACAGCGCGAAGGCCGGCGTCAAGGCGTTCGTCGATCAGCAATGCTGGGCGTCGAGCTACCCGGCGCTCGAAGCGCTCGGTGCGAAGGCGACCGACATCTTCGATCCTGCCTTCACCAACTCGATCGGCGCTCCGGCGGCCGTCGGCTCGCAGTGCGCCGCAGGCGACGACGTCTGCACAAAGTGGAAGGCGCGCTACGCCGCCGACCGCCCGCATTTGACCGGCGTCGCCGCCTCGACGCCGCTCCTCGTTCTCTACGGCGGACAAGACACGACCATCACGCCCGACCGCGCCGCGTGCGTGTTCGACCGCCTCACGACCGACGCCGCGAAATTCAAGGTCTGCTTCGAGCCGACCGCGAACCACGGCGGCATCGTGCGCATGCGCGCCGACTACGTGAACGACTGGATCGCCGGCGTCGCGCTCGGTGCAGCCATGCCGGCCGATTGTCCCGAAAATCAGAGCTCGCTCGTCGACGACGCCGGTGCTCCGGTGAAGTGTGCGACGCCTCCGCCCAACGACTGATGGCGCTCGATCCGATCAAGGGAGGCCTGTTCATGCTCCTCATGTTCGGTTTCACGCGCTCGGTATACAAGCGCATCGAGGACTACGCGGTCCGCAAAGACGCGAAGAAGATTTTCGATGCGCGGAAGGCGCTCTTCACTGAAATGCCCGGTTGCCGGCTCCTCGAAGACGGCGAGCTCGGCGAAGACCGCGCTCCGCTCGCGGACGCGGCGCGCGCGCTTGGGGGGTTCGCGCACCTGGGTGACTATGTCGACGTCTACGCTCCAGAGTCCCGCTTCGCCGGAGATGCCAAGCGGCCGTATCGGGTCTTGCGCTCGGACGACGGCATCGTGGTGGCGTTGTTGTTCCGTCCCCGCGGCTCGGAGGCGGTGCGCGTTCACTTGCTCACCGAGCTCACGGACGGACGCTGGATCGTGACCGAGAACAATCGGAACAGGCCGATCGCGAAGCAAGGGCGACCCGACGGGGCGGAGACCGAGCACCTGTCGGCCGAGACGTCTCCGTTGAAGCTCGTCGAAGCCCATCGTGCACGCATCACGACCGCCCTGGCCAAGCCAGGCACCTCGGCGGTCACGATCGATTCGTTCGAGGCCTACGTCGCTTCGCATGAACGACGTTGGAACGAGATCCGCGAAGACCGGAAGAAGAACGGTTGGGTCAGACCCGGAGAGATCACGTTTCCGCCGCGCGTGAAAGAGCGAGTACGGAAGCGCATTTACGCGGAGATCGCGAAAATCACCGCGTTCGAAGAACGAGGTTCCTGACCTGAAACTTGGCCCCTCCGTCCCGCTTTTCCTAAACGGGTAGGTACGCCGCACGAGCGCTACGCGCGCGGCGCCCAACGAGGAGCAAGAAGGTCATGAGCGACTTGGACGTGCAGTCGGAAGAGCAAGCGGCCGGAGATACCGAGCACGCGGAGAGCGACGAACGGCGCGGGCCCGGCTCACGCGTCGCGTTCGAAGCGATGGTCGAGGTCGGGAGCGCAGGCGGGCCTTCGTTCGAAGCGCGCGCCGTCGACGTCTCCGACACCGGCATGCACCTTCGCACGACATTCCTTCCGGAGATCGGCCAGCCGCTGACCTGCCGCTTCGAGACCGGTCCCGAGTCGAGCGTGCTCGCTTCGGGCGAGGTCGTCTGGCGTCAGGAAGAAGGCGACGGCGGCGAGTTCGGGGTTCGCTTCACCGACCTCGACGACGAGAGCGTTGGCGCCCTTTCCAAGCTCGCCCTCACGCCGATCCCCGAGGAGCGGAAGGTCGAAGCGAGCGGCACGAAGGTGCGCCTGCACATCGACGGGCTCGGCTCACCGATGCGCGCGCGGGTCAAAGGCGCGAGCAAGACGGAGCTCACCGTCGGCAGCGAGCTCGGCTTCTTGAGGGTCGGCAGCGAGCTCGAGCTCGAAGATGCGGCGAGCGGCGCCAAGCGTCCTGCGCGGATCGATCGCGTGGACGTCGAGATCGACCCTGAGACCAAGATCCCGCAGCTCGTGGTCTCGCTCAAGTACGAGGACGACGCTGGCCGGGCGGTGGACGTCGACATGGATCGTGACACGGAGCTCGACGCCGTCGACGAGGGCGATCTCGAGTCGATCGAGAGCGCATCGGAGAAGATGAAGAGCGCGTTCGCGCGTAAGGCCGCGGCCGTGACGCCCGCGCTGCTCGAGGCGTTCAAGAAGTACAAGGCCGCGGCGATCGCCCTTGCCGAGAAGAAGATGAAGAAGACGGACGTGGCGGCGCCCAAGCGCATGACCGCGCCTCCGCCGGGCGGCGCGCTCCACGCAACCGGTCGCAAAGTCATCCGTGACGAGGCGCTCGCCGACACGCCGGAGAAGGGCTTGCCCGCGCTCCTCGCAAAGGCCGAGGTCCACAAGAAGAAGCTCATGATCGGGTCCGCGATCGCCGCCCTCTTGCTCCTCTTTGTCTTGGCGACGCACAAGCACGAAGCGGCGGCCACGCCGGACAAGGACGCGCTCGCCGCGAACGCGCAAGCGCCGGCGGGCTCGGCGATGCCCGCACAAGGTCAAGCGCAGGCTCAGGTGCAAGGTCAGGCTCAAGGCGGGCCGCTCGCCGCCGAGGCTTCGATGGCGAACGCCGCGAATCCGATGGCGCAGGGTCAGGCCATGGGCGCGGCACCGATCGTGATGCCGCCAGGACAAATCCAGGCGTCGGACACCTCGTCGTCGTCGTCGTACGATACGACCGAGCCGATCGACGAGCCCGCACCCCGCAAGCCGATCCGCGTCATTCCGTTCGCCAGCGGTGGCGCGATCGGTCACGGAAACGTCCTTCGTCTCAAGATGGACGGCCCGATCGAGAAGATCGAAGGCGCGTCGGATTCGACCGGCTTCAGCGTCGTCATTCCAAATCGTCGCTCGCTCGAGGCGGCGGCGCCGCTCGCGGCGCGTGACGGTCGCATCGCCTCCATCAAGGTGGAGAACGGGGCATCGGGCGCCGATCTCTCGGTCCAGTTCAAGGACGGCGTTCCGCGCTACGAGGTCCGCGCGCGGGGCGATCAGCTTGAGATCGTGCTCGCTCCAAGCGGCGGGATTGCGAAGCACGACAAGACGCCGCCCGCGACGGCGAACCGCGAAGCGCCGAAGAAGAGCTCGACGCATCACCGCTCCAAGCGCTGATCGCCTCGAGCTACAGCAAGCCCGCGGAGCCGGCGACCATGGTCGTCGGCTCTTCGCGTTTTGTCGGTCAGTCGAGCGCGAGACGATTCACACGCGAAGATTCAGCGCGCGCCGCGGCCTTTTCGAGTGCTCCGCGGGAGGCATGTGCGGCTCGTTGCCGCGAGCGAAAACCCGTCTCTTTCCCCGCGTTCGAAGCGCTTCGCGCCGGCGTAGGCGATCATCGCGGCGTTGTCGGTGCAGCTCTTCACCGGCGGGACGAAGGCCGTCATTCCATGCGCGGCCGCTCCCTCGCGCGTTCGAGCCCGCAGCTCGCGATTGGCCGCGACGCCGCCGCCGAGCACGACCGCCTTCACGCCCTCCTGTCGCGCCGCTCGCACGAGCTTGTCGGCGAGCGTCGAGGTCGCAACGCGTTGAAACGAAGCGCAGACGTCGTCGACCGCTGCGTCATCGAGCGGCCCGTGCGCCTCGACCCAACGGGCGACCTGCGACTTGAGGCCCGAGAAGCTCATCTCGAGGGTGCCGGGCATCGGGGCCTTAAGCGGAACCTTCGTTGCGTCGCCGCGGAGCGCGCGTCGGTCGATCTCGGGACCGCCGGGATAAGGCAGCCCGAGCAGCTTGGCGACTTTGTCGAACGCCTCTCCGGCCGCGTCGTCGCGCGTGGCGCCGAGCTCGGTGCATAGCGAAGGGTCCGGCCCGTCGACACGGTAGAACGCGCTGTGACCTCCGGACGCGAGCAGCGCAACGAACGGAAACGCCGGGACGTCGTGCGTCTCGCCTTCGCGCTTCAAAAAGACGGCGAGCAAGTGACCGACGAGATGATCGACCCCGACGAGCGGTTTGTCGGCGGCGAACGCGAGCCCTTTGGCGACCTGCACGCCGACGAGGAGCGCCCCGACGAGCCCGGGCCGAGCCGTGACCGCGATCGCGTCGACGTCGTCGATCGTCTTTCCGGCGGCGGCAAGGGCGGCGCGGACGACGGGTCCGATGTTCTTCACGTGATCGCGTGAGGCGACCTCGGGGACGACCCCGCCGTACGGGGCGTGCAAAGCGATTTGGCTAAGGACGACGTCCGACAGCACGACGCCGTCTTCGCGCACGATGGCCGCACCGGTCTCGTCGCACGAGGTCTCGATGCCGAGGACGATCACTTGAGGAACGCCATCGCCAAGAACGTAGCGACCAAGACCAGAAGGAGGAGAAAGTAGACCATCAGAAAGGGCAGGGGCCCGGCTTCGATTCGAGATCGAAGACGCCGAACAGATCGTCGTTGTCGACGTCGCCACCGTCGGACGAAGGCGCTCCGCGCATCAGGCGCACCTCGACCGTGCCGGCCTGCATCAGCGAGACGACGGCGAAGACGTCGGCGTTCGAGAGGCCGCCGTCGCCGTTCGGGCTGACGACGTAGATGAGGTTTTTCGTGCGCCCCTCGCCGAAGGACAACGTCGAGAGCGGATCGTGCCAGATTTGAGGAATCGGGCGGAGCGGCGTCGCGTGGAAACGGCCGTCGTCGGTCCAGAGCGCGCCGGGCGCGTCTTGGAAATGATCGGCGTCGAGGGTGACGCACGCGCGCGTCTGGTCGGCGATGCCGGCGCGGACGAACCTGCCGCTCACGACCGCGCCTTCGTAGTGGCCGCTACCGCTCGAGAAGCCTGCGGTGTCGCGGCAACCGACGGTGAGGAACGCGAGCGCCGCGATCGTAGACGCGGCCGAAACTACGATGAGGCGGCGCATCAGCGGTCTCGGGCGATCCCACGCGCAGTGTCGCGCACGCGGGGCTCCGGATCGGTGGACGCCATCTGCCCAGCGAGGAGCTTCGCCCTGGGAACGTCGAACGACGCGAGCGCCTTCACGGCTGCCTCGCGCACGAGCGCATAGGTGTCGTGGAGCGCTGCGTTCTTCAAGAGCTCGGCGGCATCTCCACCGCTGCCGGAGGCGCCGAGCCGGCCGAGGGCTTCGACCGCGAGCACGCGCATCGCCCACGACTCTTGGAGCGCGAGCAGCTTGCCGACGGCCGCGACCGCGCGTGGATTCTGCTCCGACCCGAGCGATGCGAGCGCGACCCGCTGGACGGCTTCATTGGGATCGTTCACCGCCCGCACCATCGCCTCACGAGCCTCGTCGGTCGGCGAGCGGGCGAGGAGCACGACCGCCTTCATCCGGAGCGACGGATCCGGGTGGCGCGCGATCGTCACGATCTGTGGCTCGAGGCTGCGGGCGAGCTGCTTCGCGCGCGCGTGCGCCTTCGGGTTCGAGAGTGGGCCGGTCGCGCCGGCCGGAGCAGGCGCAAGGAGTGGACGGAGCGAGCCGTCGTTCGCGCCGAGCGCATCGAGGACGGCGCGGGCGCGATCGCTCGACGTGCCGAGCGCGGTCTTCGCTGCCTTCTCGAGGACGTCACCGTACTTAACGACGGCGGCGGCGCGCTCGGCCTCGGTCCATTTCTGCGGAACGAGCGCGTCGAGGAGCGCGTCGACGTCGACTTGGCCGTCGGGGGCGGGGAGTGGGTCGGCGACGGAAAACGGCTTACCGCGTGCGAGGAGCGTGAGCGATGCGCTCCCGGCGCGTTGGAGCGCCTCGGCGGTCATGCGCGCGCGGGCGCTCGATGGGTCTCCGCCAGCGAAGACGGCGTCGGCCATGGCGTCGAGAGCGGCCGGGCCGCCGGGCGGCTCGCCGTTCCTCGCGGCCCCGAGGCGCGCGAGCGCAACGAGCGAAAGCTCGCGCGGGAGGGCGTCACCCGATTGCGAGAGCGCGAGGAGCGTCGGAGCTTCGGAGTCGGCGCCGAGCTCACCGAGGGCATACGCCGCGGCGGCGCGGGCGACCGTCCCGGTGTCGAGCGACCGGGCGACGGCAGCGATCTCGGGCACCGCGGTCTTGTCGTGAAGGAGACCGAGGCCGAGGACGGCGAGCGCGCGCATCTCCGGCGTGCCGCGCTTGGCGAGCTGGCGGAGGAGCGGGGCCGCCCGCCTGTCTTGCATACGCGCGACTCCCCAGGTCGCGGCGATCGCCACGGCGTCGGTCGGTGTGCCTTCGTCCTCGCCTTGCTTGGGCAGGAGGAGCGCGGTGTACTTCGGGAGCATCGCCGGATCCTTGAGCACGCCGCAGGCGATCATCGCGCGGGCGCGGAGCGGTGACTCGGCCGGTCCTGTCGCGAACGAAAAGAGGGGCGGGCCCGCGTTCTTGTTCTGGACGTAACCGAGAACGTCGATCGCGATGCGCTGCTGACCGGCGTCCGTGTCCGACAGCGCGTCGAGGAGGGGCTTTACCGCGCGCGCGCCGATCCTCGAGAGCGCTTCTTTCGCCGCATCCGAGTCCTTCTTTGCCCCGGCAGCCTCGGCGTCGCTGCCGGTGATTGCGCTGCCATGCTTCACGCGCTGGACGAGCGCGTAGGTGAGGTTGCCGTAAATCTCGACGAGGAGGCGCCGGTAGATCGGCTTCTGTGGATTGCCGATCGCGAGTGGCAAGAGGTCCTGCTCGAGAGACTCGAGGGTCCCCTTGCCGAGATTGATCTGCATGGAGAGGCGCGCCGCGCGCGAGACGAGCTCGTCGTCGGGTGCGCCTCGCACGACACGGCGGAAAAGTCGGTCGGCCTCGTCGGTCTCGCCTTTGGTGAGAAGAAGATCGGCGAGCTCGAAGTAGACGATGAAGAGGCGGTCGTTCTTGGTGATCGCCGCGCGAAACTCGGTGATCGCGTGCTCGGTGTCCTGGCGCGAGCGGTACATCTCGCCGAGCTTGCGATGCCCCTCGGCGTCGTCGGGATTGAGCTCGACCGCGCGAGCCGCGTACTTGATCGCGTCGTCGTCGTGGTAGGTCTGCAGCGCGTACTGCGCCATGCGTTGGTAGAGCTCGCGCGCACGTTTGGGCTCGACGACGACGAGCTTCTCGAGGACGGCGATCGCGTCTTGGAGCTTCGTCTGCTGTACGAGCACGCGCTCGAGCGCGAGGTAGCTCTCGCTGTCGCCAGGCGCGAGCTGGATCACGCGGCGGAGCGTCGCTTCCGCGTCCGGCAGCTTGCGAAGATGGATCTGGACTTCGGCGAGCGTGCGCCCCGCCTCGACGTCCGGCGGCGTCGCTTTGAAGGCGGCGCTGAGGGTAGGCACCTGCCCTTCGAGGATGCGCTCGAGCCCCCAGAGCGAGACGATGTGCGTGCGGGCCTCGCGCGCGAGCGACTTGTCGTTCGTCTTCTTCGCGCGCTCTCCGAGGTCTTGCCAGAGGATGCGCGCGTTGCGGTAGTCGTGGGCGCGCTCCTGCGCGGAGGCGAGCTGCTTCTTGTAGGTGGCGTTGGTGGGGTCGAGCGAGACCGCTTCGCGCAAGGTCGAGAGCGCGTCGGCGGTCATGTCGTGCTCGAGGTAGACGTCGCCCAAGGCAGAGAGTGCCCGTGCGCGCGGCGTGATCGTCGTGAGGATCCGCTTCCAGGTCTGCACCGCGAGCGGCACGTTTCCGTCTTGGTAGTAGCGGTCGCCGAGATCGACCAAGTGCGAAGGGTCGTTCGTGCCGACCTGTGCGAGCCGCGTGAGGACGCGGAGCGATTTTTCGTTCTCGCCGATGCGCCCGTAAAAGTCAGCCAACCGTGAGAGAATTTCTTCGTCGGAGCTGCCGCGCGCCTCGAGCGCGCCGAGGAGCTTCAACGCCCGGACGCGGTCGCCGCGTTGGATGAGGGCGTCGCATTCCTCGAACACGAACTGCGGGTTGTCCGGGGCAGCGCGGATGAGCCCTTCGTACTCGGTGATCGCCTTGTCGAGCTCTCCCTGCGCTTGGAGCAGGCGCACCATCTTGAGGCGAAGGTCGATGTTGCGCGGCTGGGCGGCGAGCGCCTTTTGGTACGTCTTCAGCGCGTTGACGGCGTCGCCCGTCTCTTCGTAGAGCGAGCCCAAGAGGGCAAGGCGTGCAAAATCGCTCGGGTGCTCGGCCTCGATCTCGCCGATGAGCACGGGCAGCTTCTGGTCGGCGCGGTAAATCTCCGTGATGGTCTCGTAGATCTCGGCGCGCACCGCCGCTTCCTGACCGGCTGCCGACAATGCCTTCTTCAGGGTCGTGAGCGCTTCGACGTTCTTGTGCGCCTTCGCCTGCGCCTTACCGAGATCTTTGAGCGCTGGCGCGAGCGCGCGGTTGTCGCCCGAGGCGGCAACGACGAGCTCCTTGAGCTCGGCCTCGGCGCGCTCGTACTCGCCGCGCGTGTAGAGCTCACGACCGAGCTCGCCCTTCACGAAGAGGCTCGTCGGCTCGAGCTTCACGAGGTCTTGGTGGTACTGCTTCGCGCCCGCCCAGTCTTTCGCGTCGAGCGCGATCGCCATCAGCGTGCGAAGAGTCTGCTCTTTGTCCGGGAGCGTGGTCTGGAGCGCGAGCGCTTGCGCGAACCGCTTGCGCGCCTCGTCGACGTCGCCGCGATCTTGGAGGAGGTGTGCAAGCGTGAGGATCGCCGCCGGATCGTTCGCCTTCAGGGCGATCGCCTTCTCGAGCGCCTTCACTGCGTCATCGTTGCGACCGTCGAGCTTGTAGATACCGGCGAGCGTGACGGTCGACGCGTACTGCTCCGCGCCGGCGACGGCGGCGCGCGTCTCGAGCTCGGCGACGAGCTTCGTGAGGTTACCGTCGCGATCGCGATAGAGCTGCGCGAGGCGCTGGAGCGGGAAGGGCGACCCCGGTTGCGAGAGCGCGACCTTCGTATAGCGATCGATCAGGACCTGCGTCGAGGCGCCTTGGTCCGGGTTCGCCCCCGTCGGCGGCTTCGTTCCCGAAGGCCTGGTCCCGCCGGGTCCCGCTCCGCCGCTCGAACCAGAAGGCTTGGTCCCGCCAGCCTTGGTCCCACCAGGATTGGTCGTCGGCGGATGCTTGCGCCGGCCGTTCGGATCGAAGTCCTGCGCATGCGCAGGAATGCCGATCGAAACCAGCAACCCTACGAGTAAAGCGCGACGAACGGTTCTCATTGGAAATGGTGCCAGGAAGACCTTTGTGAATCTTAGCTCTTTTTGGACTCCGAACAGGGCAAAGGCCGTCGGGTATTCTCTTCTTCCGGGATGAGAAAGGAGCCGAATCCGTATGCGCCGCCGAGCGCTGTCATCGTGGTGTCGCAGCTGGACGTCGAGGGTCTGCGTGGCCTCGGCCGTTTCTGCAGCGTCGTATTCGCCCTGCAGGTCGCGGCACTTTCGATCGACCTCCTCGCCCAGATTTTCGTCGATCTGGGGGTGACCGGCGCGGCTCACCTGTCGGACCTCGTCGCGAGGAGCGCGGCCGTCGCGTTCGTCGTTGGCTTCGTCGCGTTTCTCGCGTGGGTACGTCGCGCTACCTTGAATTTGCGAGCGATCGGCAGGCCTACGTTCGCGTCGCCGACGACGAGTGTGATCTGTTTTCTGGTCCCCTTCGCAAGCTTCGTCCTGTCGTTTTTCGTTCTTCGAGGACTCGTGCGATCGTCGGTGCCGAAGGCAAAGGGCTTTGAGCGACACGCCGTGTCGATCTGGTGGCTCGCATTGTTCGTCGACTTCGGCATCGCGCCGTTTCGAAAAGCGTTTCGTTTCTATTCCGGCCCCGGGTATCTCGCGACCGACGTCTTGTGCCAGTCGCTCGCCATCGCTCTTTTTTCGGTCGCGTTGGTTTCGATCACAATCGTTATCCGCGCGGTCGCGAAGAGCCAAGAGTGCCTGTCGGCGGAAGCCGAGCTCTCGCCTCGTTGACACGAGCGGAGCGATTCTTAGCTTCGGCTTTCACGAGGCAGGTCTGCCCGTGAGTTTCATTCCCACCGAGCGCGCGTTGCCTCGGTCGCTAGGAGCCCGCTGATGTCGAATGTCGATCCGCCGTTAGAAGATGCCTCACTCTTCGATGTCTATTCCCGCGTCGTCACGCGCGTGGCCGAGCAGGTCGGTCCGGCGACGGCCAAGGTGGAGCTGAAAAAGCGAGCGTCCGCGAATCCGCGACGCGCGCGGGGAGGCGGCGGAGGAAGCGGCGAAGGCGCGGGCTCCGGCTTCGTCTTCACTCCCGACGGGTTCATCGTCACCAACAGCCACGTCGTGCACGGTGCCGACAAGATCGTCGTCACGTTGATCTTGCCGTCGTCAGCATCTACGGTAGCGACTTGCCCGTCGTCGCGTTTGGCGAATCGAAGAAGGTGAAGCCCGGCAACCTCGCGATCGCGATCGGCAATCCATTCGGCTTCTCGTGGACCGTCACCGCAGGCGTCGTCAGCGCGCTCGGTCGTTCGCTTCGAACGCCGTCGGGCCATCTCGTCGACGACGTCGTGCAGACCGACGCGGCATTGAACCCGGGAAATTCCGGTGGCCCCCTCGTTGGCAGCGACGGCAAGGTCATCGGCGTCAACACCGCCATGTTCTTGCCCGCGCATGGCATCTGCTTCGCGATTGCGGTCGACACCGCGCAATGGATCGCGGCCAAGCTCTTGAACGAGGGCGTGATCAAGCGCGGCTACCTCGGCATCGGCGCGCAAACGGCGCCGGTGCACGCGCGTCTCCAACGCCATCACGGTCTTCCGAGCACCACGGCGATCTTCGTGACGGCCGTAGAGCCCAACGGACCGGCATCGCGAGCAGGGCTTCGCGACGGCGACATGATCGTCC
>CAJDWT010000041.1_pt1 | contig 21790 bp, 23 predicted proteins | sample 7391671 | NCBI WGS metagenome assembly CAJDWT01 (sample SAMEA7055729, study PRJEB34461) | soil metagenome | biome: terrestrial ecosystem; feature: Peninsula; material: soil | place: Antarctica | collected 2016
GACCATCGACCATCGACCATCGACCATCGACCATCGACCATCGACCATCGACCATCGACCATCGACCCCTCAGTCCGTTGCAGGCCGCAAATTCTCCGGCAAGCTCCCCCACCTCTCCATCGGCACCCGCAGCACCACAAACCGCGCCGTGGGCTCCGAGTGCGTCGTCACCGTCGGCGGGCTCCACGTGCTCTTGCAGTCCTCGACCCCATCGCGCCAGACGCACTGCCGCTCGTGAGTCGCAGGGTTGTAGTAAGTGAACGTCTCTTCCCCGCGATCGGTCAAGACGATGTGCGTTCCGCCCGACTTCGCCGCGACGGCCGCAGCCTTGTCGGCCACATCCTCCTCAGACGCATTCGCGAGCCCCTTGCCAGCGATGGTGCCGATCGCCTGACCACCGGCCGCGGCGACGAGCTGAGCCTCCTGCTCGTCGCAGATGACGGCGCGGTAGGCGATGGCAGGGTACTTGGCGCCGTTCTTCGAGTGGAAGCTCGCGCTGGCGGCGCAGCCGACGGACGACAGAGCGAGGGCCGCGACGACGAATCCGAAAAGGGCTTTCATGGGTGCTGACGCCGGCGAAAAGCAATGCGCATGCCGCGACTGAGCCCGCGTTTATCGCGAAAACACCCGTTTTGCTCGCAGCTCGTCAACGTCGGTTCACGACTTGGTCATCGTCGCTCGTAGGCGGCTCACGATGCGTGACAAGCGCCCGAAGGCGTGCGAGAAAGCGCATCCGATGTTCAGGCTCGACGGAAAAGTAGCGCTCATCACGGGAGGATCCCGAGGGATCGGCCGTGCGTGCGCAGAAGCGCTTGCCGCGCAAGGGGCGACGGTCGTCGTCAACTACGTCCGCGGCGAAGACGCCGCGCGCGCCGTCGCTGAAGCGATCACCACCGCCGGCGGCAAAGCCGAGATCTCCGGCTTCGACGTCGCCGACACGAAGGCGACCGAAGCCGCGCTCGCAGGGCTCATCGAAAAGCACGGTCGCGTGGACATCCTTGTCGCCAACGCCGGCATCGCCGTCGACGGCCTCCTCCTCCGCCTCAAAGACGAGGACTTCGACAAAATCTTCGCGACGAACGTCCGCGGCGCCCTCACCTGCGCCCGCGTCCTCTCGAAGAGCATGATGCGCCCCAGCAAAACCGACCCCAAACGCACCGGCGGCCGCATGATCTTCATGTCGAGCGTCATCGGCGAGATGGGCAACGTCGGCCAGACCGCCTACGCCGCCAGCAAGGCGGCGCTTCTTGGCGCTGCCAAGTCGATCGCCCGCGAGTATGCCTCACGCGGCATCACCGTCAACGCGATCGGTCCGGGCTTCATCGACACCGACATGACGAACGCGATGAGCCCGGACATGAAGGAAGAAATCACGAAGATGATTCCGCTCGGTCGCGTCGGAACGCCGCAGGAAGTCGCGGCGGCTTGTGTATTTCTCGCCAGCGAAGAAGCCGGGTACATCACCGGTCAAACGTTGCGCGTCAACGGCGGGATGTACGTCTAGCCACCTTCTCTACTCTTGGACGCGCGGCCCCTTTTGCGCGCTTCCTCTGGGCGCAACGACAGCGTTGCGCACTTTTCGATGTCGACGAGAAAGACATCAAGCCGGAGTCGTCGTTCATCGACGATCTCGGCGCCGACTCGCTCGGTCTGGTCGAGCTCGTGCTCGCCTTCGAAGAAGCCTTCGAGATCGATATCCCCGACGAAGACACCGAGAAAATCCGTACGGTGCAGGACGCTATCGACTACGTCGAAAAGCACGCGAAGAAGTAACTCTCCCCGCTGCTTCGTCGGACGGGCCGCCAGCGCTAGAGCTTGGCGGCCCTTGTTTTGACGCGCGTCTCTATTTGATGCCACCGGCGGTCATCCGAAGCCCGAGCGCTCGACATGACCGTCCTTCGATACTAAGAAACCGCGAACTAAAGCATGGAACGCGTCGTTATCACCGGTATTGGCCTCGTTACCCCGATGGGCGTCGGCACCCAGGAATCCTGGCGTGCGCTGCTCGACGGGAAGAGTGGCGTCGATATGATCACTCTCTTCGACTCGACGAGGTTCCGCGTACGGATCGGCGCGGAGGTCAAAAACTGGGAGCCGTCCCCTCGCTTCATCGAGAAGAAGAAGCTGAAGGAGATGGACCGGTTCACGACCTTCGCGCTCGCGGCCGCGAAGCTCGCGTTCGAGGACTCGAAGCTCGAGCTCTCGGACGAGATGCGCAACGAGGCAGGCGTGTTCTGCGGCGTAGGTCTCGGCGGCCTCCAGGTGCTCGAGCGGACGAAGGAGACCCTGCTCGAAAAGGGCCCTGGCAAGATCAGCCCGTACTCGATTCCGGGCATCATCGCCAACATGGCCGCCGGCCACATCTCGATGCAGCTGGGCTTGCGCGGTCCGTCGTTCGCGACGACCAGCGCGTGCTCGAGTGGTGCCCACGCGCTCGGTGAAGCGGCCGAATGGATTCGCCGCGGTCGCGCCCAGATTTTCCTCGCCGGCGGCGCTGAAGCGACGATTACGCCGGTCGGCGTGGGCGGCTTCGAAGCGATGATGGCGCTCTCGAAGCGCAACGACGACCCTAAGCGCGCCTCGCGCCCCTTCGACAAGGGCCGTGACGGCTTCGTCGTCGGCGAAGGTTCCGGCATGATGGTCCTCGAATCACTGACCCATGCGAAAAAGCGCGGCGCGAAGATTTACGCCGAGCTCACGGGCTACGGTGCGTCGAGCGACGCCTACCACCTGACGCAGCCGAGCCTCGACGGCCCGCAGCGGTCGATTCGCATGGCGCTCAAAGACGCGAACATCGCGCCGGACGCCGTCGACTACGTCAACGCACACGGCACGAGCACCCCGATCGGCGACGTCAACGAATCGCGCGCGCTTTTGGGCGTCTTCGGCGACCACGCCGCCTCGAAGAAGATGTGGGTCAGCTCGACCAAATCGGCCATGGGCCACCTCCTCGGCGCTTCCGGCGCGGTCGAGAGCGCGGTCTGCGTGCTCGCCATCCACGAAGGCAAGATCCCGCCGACCATCAATCTCGACGACCAAGACCCGGAATGCACACTCGACTACGTCGCGAACACCGCGCGCGAGCGCCCCGTCCGGCACGCCCTAAACAACTCGTTCGGCTTCGGCGGCACCAACTGCTCGCTGATCTTCTCCCGTTTCGAGAGCTAGGCAGCTGGTTATAGTGCGGTCATGACGAACGAACGCATCGTCCTCGGCGCAGACCACGGCGGCTTCGACCTTAAGCGCGAGCTAGTCGAAGGTCTTCGTGAAGGCGGCTATCCCGTGACCGACATCGGCACGACGAGCGCCGAGTCGTGCGACTACGCCGACTTCGCACACACCGCCGCGCGCGGCCTCATCGAAGGCCGGTTCGACAAGGCGATCCTCATCTGCGGAACGGGCGTCGGCATGTCGATGAGCGCGAACCGACACCCGGGCATTCGCTGCGTGAACTGCTCGGACGTCTTTACTGCCCGCTACGCCCGTCAGCACAACGACGCGAACGCCCTTGCGATCGGCGGCCGTGTCGTCGGCTTCGGCCTCGGTTGGGAGATCGTAAAAATGTTCCTCACGACGCCGTTCAGCGGCGACAAACGCCACGTCCGCCGCATCGCGAAGATCGAGGATGCCGGATAATGCGCTGCCCATTTTGCGCGCACCTCGAAAGCAAGGTGACCGACTCGCGGCTCTCGACAATCGGCGACGTCACCCGCCGCCGGCGTGAGTGCGAACGGTGCGAGAAGCGCTTCACCACCTACGAGCGGGTCGAAGAGGTCCTGCCGCTTGTCGTGAAGAAGGACGGCCGCCGCGAGCCGTTCGATCGCCAAAAGGCGCTCTCAGGGCTGCGCAAGGCGTGTGAAAAGCGGCCGATCTCCCTTGAGCAGATCGAGGGCGCTGTCGCGGTCATCGAGAATGAGCTGATGGAGTCCGGCGAGAAGGAGATCTCGGCGATGGCGGTCGGCGAAAAGGTCATGCAGCGCCTGCGTGCGCTCGACGACATCGCCTACGTCCGCTTCGCGAGTGTCTATCGCTCCTTCCGCGACATCGACGAGCTCCGTGAAGAGGTCGAAAAGGTGGCGCGCAATCCGCGCTCGCCGAGCTCGCCGCCCGACACGGAGGTCACGCCGGCGCCGGTGAAGGCCTCGGAGAACCTGTCGTGAGCACGACGCGCAAACGCAGCCACTCGCACGCGTCGATCCCCGCTGCCGCTGCCGTCGACGACGCTGGATGGATGAAGAAAGCCCTCGAAGAGGGCAAAAAAGGGCATCCTTCACCGAACCCGCACGTCGGCTCGGTCGTCGTTCTGAACGGTGAGCTCGTCGCCTCGGGTCATCATGAGCGCGCCGGCGAGGACCATGCGGAGGTCGTCGCGCTCAAGCTCGCCGGCGAAAAGGCGACGGGCGCCACGCTCTACGTGTCGCTCGAGCCCTGCAATCACCACGGCCGTACGCCGCCGTGCACCGACGTAATCATCGCAGCAAAAGTCGCGAAGGTCGTCATCGGCTGCCGCGACCCGAACCCGCACGTCGACGGCGGCGGGCTCGAGAAGCTCAAGAACGCGGGCATCGAGATCGTGACCGGCGTCGCCGAAGAAGACGCGCGCAAGCTCATCGCTCCGTGGACCAAGTTCGTTACGCTCGGGTTGCCCTATCTCTCGCTCAAGCTCGCGCTGTCGCTCGACGGCCGCATCGCCACCCGCACCGGCGCCTCCAAATGGGTCACCGGAACCGACGCCCGTGCGCGCGTGCACGCCCTCCGCGCGCAGCACGACGCGATCGCGATCGGCATCGGCACCGCCATCGCCGACGACCCTCGCCTCACCGTCCGTGAAGCGCCGGGACCTAGCCCGACGCGCATCATCTTCGACACCAAGCTCCGCTTGCCGATCAAAGCACGCCTCGTCGAGAGCGCCCGTGACGTCCAGACCCTGGTCATCTGCAATGCCGACGCCCCGCAATCGAACGAGGAAGAGCTCGCCGCGTACGGGGTCGAGGTCATCCGTGCTCCGTCCTCGGCCGAAGGTCGCATCGACGTCGCCGGCGCGCTCCGCCTCCTCGCCGCGCGCGGTATCGTCACTTTGATGGTCGAAGGCGGCGCCGAGCTCGCCGGAAGCCTCCTCGCCGCCCAGCTCGCCGACGAGCTCCACGCATTTATCGCCCCCGTCTTGCTCGGCCCGCGTGGCCGTCCTGGCGCCGTCGACTGGGCCGGCCCGGACAAGCCGGCGGACGCTCCGCGCATCGCAAAGCCCCAATGGGAGCTCTGCGGCACCGACGCCCACGTTTTCGGGCAAATCTCCTACCCGGAGCGCACCTACCCCGAGCGCGAGCCGTGAGTTAGGCTAAGAGGGTCACGATGATTCGCACGATCCTCCACTACCCCGACAAGCGCCTGCGAAACGTCGGCGAGCCGCTCACGGTCGCGCAAATCAAGAGCGCCGAGATCCAGACGCTCATCGACGACATGGCCGAGACCATGTACGCGGCGCCGGGTGTCGGGCTCGCCGCCACGCAAATCGGCGAAGCGGTCCGGATCTTCATCGTCGACTGCGCGGACGACGAAGAGCCGTCGGATCTGCGCGTCTTCATCAACCCGCAAATCCTCGAGCGCCACGACGAGATCGTCTGGACCGAAGGCTGCCTCAGCTTCCCAGGCGTCAACGAAGACGTCGACCGCGCCGCACGTATCGTGGCCAAGGCCTTCGACCGCGACGGCAAAGAGTTCACGATCGAAGCCGACGGCCTGCTCGGCGTGGCGATCCAGCACGAGCTCGATCACTTGAACGGCGTCTTGATGATCGACCACCTGGGCGCGCTCAAGAAGCGCATCGTGGACCGCAAGATGAAGAAGCGCGCCGAAGCCCAGTCTTCCGCGGAGTAGTCGCCGGAGCGCTTTACGACTCTTGTGGGCCTTAGCAGGCCCCTCATTCGCTGCGCGAATGAGCCTCCCCACGCTCGGCTTACGCCGACACGTTTTGCAGAGCAAAACGTGGGTCAAGATCGCTGGCGGAGGGCGCTCGGTCGCTTCGCTCCTCGCTTGCGATGGCCTGTTCTCGCTTCGCTCGCTCGGCGGAGAAGGCTCAGCGGGTCGCGGTGAAGAGATCCAGCGTCGAGGTTGTGCCCATGGTTGAGTAGTAGAGTGAGCCGCACGACTCGGTCGGCACGGCGTAGAGTCGCTGGCCGTAGTCGACGGTCGCACCCCATTTGACGCTCGAGATCTCCTGAGTCGAGACGCGCTCGGTGCTCGTCGTTTGATCGAAGACGAAGAGCGTTCGAGCATCGGCCGAGACGCCGGTCGGCTGCCGGCGCATGGAGGCTTGCGCCTCGAGGCTCGAATCGCCGTCGAGCGCGAAGCCGATGCCCCATGAGTCGTTGTAGGTAAAGCCGAGGCGGTTCGCGCGGAGGATGCTCGGCCCGCTCGTGCCGTCGTATTGCGAATAGAAGAAGTTGACGTCGCTCGAGTCGATGACCGGATCGCCGACGAACGAGCCGGACGGGACCAGCCCGTTGACGTTGTTTTCGAAGGGTCCCTCGGTCGGCGTCGAGAACGTGTTGCCTGCGCCCATGCGATTGGCGCGCGTGAGCTCTTCGAAGCCTGAGCGGTCCGGCTTGACGACGATGAGCCGCAAGCCGTCGGGGCTGAGCGCGGCGCGGTCAGCGGTGTACGTCCCGGCCGCGAAGCTCTGCGGCGCTCCGAACGCGTCCGTGGTGCTGGCGCGGTCGGCGTAATAGAGGACCGCGGCGGCGCCGGTGCCCGTCGTCCACGCGATACCGAGCTCGTCCGGCGTGACCGAATCGAGCCGGTCGTCCTCGGTAGCGCTCGAGAGCGAGAGCACGCCCCCCGCGCCGAACGCTCCTCCGTCGCACACCGCCGCGCCGACGGGCCCGATGACAGGTCCCGAGTCTTTGGTGCCCGAATCGAGCGTGGCGGCGCCGTCGTTGGCTCCGCCATCGGAGGCCGTGCTTCCGTCGCCCTCCGCGCTGCCGTCACCGAGGTTGATCTTTCCGTCGGCGCCCGAGTCGCGGAGCACGGATGTATCGTTGTTCGAGATCGGAGGGTCCGAAGAGCAACCGATCCAAGCGGCGGGCGCAAAGGCGATCGCGAGCACGAGCCAAGGCTTTTTCATCGAGCGAACGCTTCCATGGATCACTGCGAGTCGACGCAGTCGTAGGTGACTTGCCAGTTCGTGAGGGTCGGAGTGACCGTCTTCGTGGAGTCCGGGCTGAGCGTCGCGGTGACGAGGAGCGTCTTCTGCGAGATCTGACCGTTGGCCCGGAGCGCGTCGTCGACCGTCTGCGAGCCCGACGTCCAGGTGCTCGTCGTCGTGCTCGCGGTGCCGACCGCGACCGCAGCGCCGTACGTCGAGCCATTGGACGACGTCGCCGCCGTGAACCCGATCGAGGTCCCCGAAGGCACGTTGGCCTGCCAGTAGACGAAGCGCCACACCGGCGACTGACCGCTCTTGCAGGTCGACACGTACGTCGACGTGTACGACGACGGTGCGAAGGTGACGATCGGCGGCGCGGGCGCGCACACGCCGCTCCCGCAACGCGAGCCGCTCGCGAAGTTGCAACACTGCGCGTCGCTGGTGCACGTGGCGCCGTCTGCTTTGCACACCGAGCCGCTCGTGGCCACGCAGTGTGAGAGCGGCGGGTTGGCGAGCGGCGCGGGGTCGAGCTGGCAGGCCGCCGTCGCCGGCGAAGAGGTCGCGCCGCAGCAGTCGAGGTTGCTCGTGCAGAGGTTCGCGGGGCTCGGCGGGCCCGCAGCCTCGCACGTCGCGAGCGAGAAGTACGCCCGCGAATTTCCGGCAAGGAGCTCTTGGCCGGGTAGATAGAACGCCGGGAAGCTCGGGTCGGTGCCTGCGGTCGGGTTTGACGAGATTGCCGCGATCCAGATCTTCTTCGTCGTCGGCTGCGTGCTGATGTCCTGGTAGCGCGGATCGCTCCAGTACGGGTTGATCGTCGCGATGTTTCCGTAGAGCCGACGCGACGTGAACGCGATCCAGGAGTAGCCGCCGATCTGCACGGGCAACGACGCGGGCTCGTAGTTGTAGACCTCTTCGTAGTACTTCGCGTTCTGCGCGCTCGTGCCGTGGTAGCTCGCGCCGCCGGTCGAGCGCGGCATGTACGAGCCGCCGTTCATGTTCGCGAGAGGCACGGCCTGCGCCGTGCCGCTCGTGTTGACCCACCACAAATCACCCGTCGCGCCGGTGTTGTTGCAGACGCCGGTGCCGTCGCAGGTGGAGCGTGTGCCGCCCCAGTCGCGACCGTTCACCGTGACCTCGTTCTGGAAGACGACGCCGTTCTGCCCAGCGGGCAAGAACGTTGGCCAGACCGAATACGCCGCCGTAGCGCCCGGCGTGTAGAGGACGCGGAAGTTGGAGAACGTGCTTGGCGGAGCGAAGTCCATCATCGCGAGCGACTTTCCGTCACCGGTCGAGGGGGAGAGCGGGCTCGCGCTGCCGCTGTAAAAGTTGAAGGCGACCCCGCGGGCGTCGTTCGCGAAGACCGGCGTCGCCGCATGCAAACCGGCCGGCGCGTTGCTCGTGATCGTCGTACCGCCGATCGTCGCGAGCGTGCTGCTGTTGTTCGCGCTCGAAGGCTGTGCGCTCGTGAAGAGGTAGCTGCCGTCCGGCGAGAGGGCGGCGTACGTGTACTTGTTGGTCGCGTACGTCGAGCCGATGAGCGTCTCCGAGCCCTGGATCAACCCCGGCGTTCCGAGCGTGGGGTTGTAGGTGAACGTGCTCTTGTCGTTGGCCGGCCCGCTGCTTCCGTTCGCGAGGTACGAGTTCGACAGGATCCTCGTGCCGCCCGCGGACGCGTTGTGACAGACGCGGCAACCGGCGCCCGACAACGTGGCGTCGTTGTAGCCGACGACGACCGTCGGCGACGTCCCGTTCGCGGCCACTTGCAGCGTGGCCGCGCCGAAAGGCTTCCCAAGGCGTGTGTTGCCGAAATTTTTGACGAGGTTCGTGCCGTACGAGTTGTAGAAAATGTTGCCTTTGAGCTGACCGTTCGCGAAGTGGAACGTGGTCGGAAGCTCGCTCTTCAGCGTGCTCGAGACGTAGCGTTGGACCGCGAAGACGGCGTCACCGCCAGCCGCGCCGCTGTTGCGCGCGACGGTCTGCTCGAACGCCGCCCACACGCTCTGCGCGATGAACGAGCGCGGCTGACCTGCAAGCGTCGGGGTGGGGTTGGCCTGGAGCTCCGGCACGATCTGCGACCAATTGAAGATCGCTGCTCCCGTCGCGGGAAAGCGAAGCGAGACCTTCACCGCGCTGGCGACCGTCGCCGGGCTGTTGTTGTTCTGCCACTGGATGGTCGGGGCCGGCAGGCCGAGCGGGAGCACCGTCGCCGGATAGGGGTAGAGGATTTGGATCGCGTCCGCCGCGCCCGTAGCCGTCGGAAACTGCGTGTTCGAGTAGCCGGTCGGCGCCGCGCTCGTGTCGACGACGTTGACCGTCACGTTCGCGACGACCGACGCGCTGAGCGAGCCGGCGTACGCGCTCACGGTGATCGGGCCCGCATACGGAGCCGCGACGGTGAGAAGGCCGGTCGAGCTGATCTGCGCGGTGTCGTATTTGTCGATGGACCAGAGAAAGGTCGGCGTGCCGGCGTAGCAACCGATGGGGAGCACCTGCGCCGTGAATTGGACCGTGTTCGGGCTTGGCGCCATCGAGGTGATGACGAGGTCCTTTCCTGGCGAGGTGCTCGGCGCGATCTGGAGGCTCGTGCAGGCGGTCACTGGCACCGGCTTGCCGGTAAGCGTGATGCCGCTATCGGCGAATTCGAGGCCGGAGTCGACGCCGCCGTCGAGGCCCGAGGGATCGTTGGTAAACGCCTGGCAGTACGGGTCGCAGGGGTTGTTGATGCACGCCTGCGAAGGGCCGAGGCCCTGCATCTGGAGGTCGTAGGAGACGGAGACGTCCTTCGTCGACGTATACTCGCCGATGCAGGCTCCCCATTTCCCGTCGGCGCCGCACGTCATCGTCCCGTCGGAGCACGTGACGTAGGTCCCCGATCGCTGCACGACGAGACCGCAGTCAGTGGTCTCCCCCGTCGAGCCGCACGCGCAGCCGGTTCCAGGCGTCGCACAGGGCTCGTCCCCATTGCCGCCGCCAGCGCCGATGCCGCCGCCGACCGGCGGATCGGAGTTGCCGCATCCGACCAGCAGCGCGAGCGCAGCCACGAGCGGCAGCCAGACCAACTTGAAAGCGTAGCCCTTCGTCATGATCCTCGATCCGAAGTCCAACCTCGAAGAAAGAGCAATCGTCATGCCTTCGCGACGCTTTCTTCTGCGCACATCGTCTCCAGCCGAACGCGCGATGGAACAAGGTCGTGACATGGGGCCCTGCACGAGAACGTCACGAATCGGCACGCAATAAGTGTCCGCGCATCGCAATGCTTGCGTAGGTGGGGAAAGTACGCGGGGAACCGACCTCGTTGCCGCCTTCGCTACGCGGATTGCGCGCTTGCGCTCACACGCCGGTCGGTCGTGGCGAGATGACACGCACACATTGCTACGTCAGCCGCAATTACCCGGGGAAAACGCACATGTCGGCTAGGCCCGCGACTTGCGATGCAAGCTTGCACAACGATTCCACGACCGGTCCTTTCGAGGCCCGGCGCCAACAACGAAGGAGAATGACCATGAACGCTCGCAAGAAGATGATGAAGAGGGCCGCGAAGACCACGCAGAACATGATCTCCGACGTGAAGCCGTTCATGCGGAGCGCCAGCAAAGCCTCCCAGTCGACCATGTCCACCCTCGCCGAGGGTGCGGCTGGCCTTGCGTCGTTGGTCGGCGCCGCAGGCGCGGTCATGAAGAGCGACGTCGTCCAGGATTTGGTCCATCAAGCGGGCCGGTTCCGTCGTCGTAACAAGACCAGCACGGGCACGCTTGTCGCCATCGGCGCAGGCGTCGCCATTGTCGCCGGTGGTCTCGCGTATTTGCTCGGGACCGAGCGCGGTCAGAAGCTCCGTGCCGAGGTCGTCGACCGCGCGAAGCCGTACTTCGAGCGAGCCAAGGAGACGGCCATGCACGTCAGCGACGGGCTCTCGTCCGAGGACAAGGATGGCAAGAGCGCCGGCACCCACGCGAACGCGCCGAGCTGATTGCCGGCAACAAAAGCGAAACGCGCCACGAGCATCTGCTCGGGGCGCGTTTTCTTTTTGTCTGTCGCCTTCAGCGACCGACGCTGCGTTTGAAGAGATTCGGGTCGACCTTCACTCCGCGCTGGGCGAACTCGGCGACGACGCGGGGCACGACCCCGGTCGCGACGAAGGCCCCTTCCCCTTCGCCGGCGGTGAAGAGGTCGCGGAGGACGACCCCCTTCGCGTCCGCGCCACCGAGCTCGGCGAGACGGAGGATGCGATGACGACCGTCCGGAAGAGGAGCGACCTCCACGGCGATGTCGAACGACTCGCCGACGCATTCACGAGCCGCTTCGACGCTGATGCCCGGTCGAGCGAGGAGCGTTTGAGCGACAAGGCGTGAGATGCCCTGCCGGAGCGAAGGCGCCGTGCTGGCGGCGATGACCCCTTCGGCACCGTCGGAGACGGCTTCGAGGGTGGCGGCACCGACGCGACCGGCGAGCGATGCGACGATGAGGCGGTCGGCGTGCACCTTTGCGGCCGATCGAACCGCCGCTTCGCCGAGGCGCTCACTGTCGGCGAGCGCGATCGACACGACATGTGCGTGCGGGACCGTGATCTCGTCGACCTCTTGGAGGATCGCGATGCGGTCGCCCGACCCGCACGCCGACGTGAGCGCGGCGAGATAGGCACCGACCGCTTGTGCGTTCGCTCCGCAGAGCAGGATATTCGCCCGCGCCGCCATGCAGTTCTCGAGGAACGTGGCCATCGCGCGGGAGAGCCCGCCGAGGCGCACGAAGTCTTCGAGCGACATGTTCAGACGACGACGCTTGCGAATGAGGAGCGCGTGCGCCGCCGAGGCTGGCGGCAAGAACGCGAGCAGGTGGGCGCCACGCGGAAGCCGGCGCTCGATGACGAGCTCACCGGCTCGGACGGGCTCGCCCGCTTGAAGGGCGAGACGGCCGATGATCCGCGAGAACGCCTCTTCGCTCGTGAACGAAGCGTCGGCAGTGACTACCGCCCCGGCGCGCGTGACGAGCAGGTTGTCGTGGCGCAGACACTGGATCTCGGTGACGTCCTCTTCTTCGAGGAGCATACCGACGGGGCCGAGACCGAGGAGCTCACGAATGGCGTCGCGCGTGAGCTGCTCGACATCGGTGCCTTCGGGCGCTTCACCCTCGTTCACCATCGCCGACGCTTGCTCACGGACGACGCGATCGATGCGCGAGGCGGTCTGCTCGTCGACGACGAGCGAGGCCTGGAGCGGCGAGAGGTCGGTCGCGTCTGCCACGCGGTCGACGAGCGTGACGAGCGCGAGGCGTCGAACCGCGAGCGCTGCGCTTTCGCGCGGCGGCTGACGAGACGACGAGCTCCGCGCGTTCGACGAGAGATCCCCGGACGAGCCCGACGCAGACGGGCTGCGGAGCCCGCCGTTCTGCCCCGGGAGCACGGGCGGCGCCGAGGGTCGTTGACCCGCAACGCCACGAGATGGCGTCATGCGAGCCGGCGGCACAGCGCCACCGATCGAGGTCGGGATCCGCGGCGGAGCCGGGACCTGGATGCGGCCCGGAGGGCCGGCGTTGGGGCCGATCTTTTCGCCCGTGTCAGCGCTGGAGTCGTCAGGGTCGCGCTCGAGCGGATAGTGGCTCGGCTCGCCGGCCGGCGGACCGGCTGCGAAAGCCGCGTCGGGCGGGAGCGGCGGCATACCGGGCACGCTCACAGCGCGGACCGGACCGACGGTGGCGTCGGGCATCGGCGGATGGGTGGGCCCGCTTGGGCCAGGTCCCGAAGGACCGGTGCGCTGGAGCGACCGGCCGTCATCCGGCGGCACGCTCGAGCCGGCGTTGCTCTGCTCATCGACGCTGGCCGCGCCCGAGTCGAGCCGCAGCACGAAGTCGCCGATGTAAATCTTGTCCCCCTCACGAACGATCGTCGCCTGCGCAATCTTGCGCCCGTTGACGTACGTGCCGTTCGTGCTCTTCAGATCGGTGACGATGAAACGACCGTCGCGGTAGAGAAGTCGCGCGTGGTGTTTCGAGACGTTCCCTTTCGGGAGCATCAGATCGTTTCCTTGAACTCGTCCGACGTTGATCTCGTTCTTGTCGAACGATTCTCTCCGCTCGGCCCCGCCCTTCTCACTGATGATGATGGCGAACATGAAGTCGTGACCCTCTAGGGCAACATCCGAAAATCGATAGCCCCTCGTTTGGCGGCAACGGGGCAGCTATTCGAATTGTCTCGGTTGACGGACTTCTATGTCAATTCCACAGCGGTCTTTCCACGCTGTTTTTTTCCTCGCGCTCGATCGCGACAAAGCTCGCAGCGACGCGTGAGACGTGCATCACGCGCGCATCGAAGCGATGACGCGTTCGCGCCGAGCGGCGCTCAGGCCTTCGGCGCGCTCTTGCCGCGCACGTCGGTCGCGACCATGCCGACAAGCTCACCGGCGAGCGCCACGACGTCACGCGCCGTGTAGCCGCTCGAGCGAAGCTCGCGGTAAATCGTCTTCGCCAGAATTGTCAGTGCGCGGGGGTCCCGCGCGCCTTGGGTGTCATCGAAGAGGATTGCCATGCTAAACGCTCTTTCCGAGAATGAACGGGAACCGCTCGACTCGCCTGCTTACAAGCGCCGTACCACCGCAAGGAATGGGTAAAATGGCCGAAAGACATGGGGTTTTCGAGGTGCTCGTGCGAACGCACGTGCACGTCGTTCGCGTGGGACATGCGAACCAGGCTACGCACACCCCTCCCCGGTCGAACGAGAACCCATCGTGAGCGCGCTCGACACTTGGCTCGTCGCAGGCACCCGAAAGCGGCGCCTCCTCCTCGCCGCCGGCATCTATCTCGTTTGCGGGGTCGTCTTCGCCTTAGTCGCCGGCCACGAGCGCCTCGGCAGCCACACGCCGTACAACCACTACGCGCACCTGGCGAACGCGTGGCTCCACGGCCGTCAAGATCTCCCCGACGGTCCGCCCGGCTACGCCGGCGGTAACGACTTCGCCCAGCTCAACGGCAAGACCTACATCAGCTTCCCGCCCTTTCCCGCGCTCCTCATGCTCCCGCTCGTCGCCGCGGCGGGCTCGCCAGAGAACTTCCGCGACGGTCAATTCATCGTCTGGCTCGCCGGCATCGGCCCTGCCGTCCTCTTTTTGATCCTCGAGAAGCTGCGCCGCACCGCGCGCTCGATCCGCACCGAGAAGGAGAATCTCGTCCTCTCGTTCGTGTTCGCGTTCGGCACCGTCTACTTCTTCACCGCGGTCGAAGGCACCGTCTGGTTTGCCGCGCACGTCGTCGGCGTCGCGTGCGGCGCGCTCTATATTTTGTGTGCTCTCGACGCCGAACGGCCATGGCTGGCAGGCCTCGCGCTCGCGTGCACATGGATGAGCCGCCCCTCGATGATGTTCACCGGCGCGCTCTTCGTCTTCGAAGCGATACGTGTATCCTGCAAGGAGGCTCTGCCGACCGAGGGCACGCTGCTGCAACGCATCGAGAAGACGTGGGCCGACGTCGACAAGCCCGCGCTCTGGAAACGGCTCGGCGCGTTCGCGCTGCCGATGGCGATTTCGTTCGCGATCGCGAGCTGGATGAACGAGACGCGCTACGGCGATCCGTCGCCCCTCGCCTTCGGGCACGAGTACCTGAGCGTCGCTTGGCGCGCCCGCATGCACAAATGGGGTCTCGCCGGTTACCACTACTTCCCGAAGAACCTCGGCGTCATGTTGACCGTCCTTCCGTGGCGGCCGCCACCCGGCACGCACGGCCTTCCGGCTTTCCAGATCAACGAGCATGGGCTCGCGCTCTGGTTCACGACACCGCTCTATTTATGGCTCTTTCACCCGAAGAAGCGCGGCTACCTGCACGACATCGTCCTCATCAGCGCGCTCATGCCGATGCTCGTCGATCTCTCCTACCAGAACAGCGGCTGGCGGCAGTTCGGCTATCGCTTCTCGAACGACTACGCGCTCCTTCTCTTCATTTTGCTCGCTGTCGGCGAGCGCCCGATGAAGACGATCTGGACGCTGGCCGCGGCGTGGGGCATCGCGTGGAACACGTTCGGCGCCATTTCGTTCGACCGCGGCGCGCCATTCGACAAGTACTATTGGCGCGAGAGCACCCAGACCATCCTCTACCAGGCCGACTGATGCGCGTTCACCATCTCGATTGCCTCTCGATGTGCCCGTTCGGCGGGAGCTTGATGGGCGGCGAAGGCGGCATCGGGAACCGTGTTCGCCTTGTCGCCCATTGCCTGCTCGTGGAGCGCAAGGACGGCCTCTTGCTGGTCGACACCGGCGCCGCGCTTCAGGACGCCGACGATCCGTACGAGCGTTACGGTCGCCTCTTCATCGCGAGCGCGAGCGCGCGCATCACACGTGAGGCGTGCGCGGTCTCGCAAATCAAGGCGTTGGGCTTCGACCCGGCCGACGTCCGCGACGTCGTGCTCACGCACCTCGATCTCGATCACGCCGGCGGCCTCGTCGACTTTCCGAACGCGAACGTGCACGTCACGAACGCGGAAAAGGACGCGGCGCTCGCACCGAAGACCGTCGTCGAGCACCTTCGCTACGTCCAGAAGATGTGGGCTCACGCTCCGAAGTGGGCGCCGCACACTCCAAGCGGCGACACCTGGAACGGCTTCGAAGCGGTCCGTCCCGTCGATGGTGAGGCCGACGTCCTCTTGATCCCGCTCGAAGGCCACACGCGCGGGCACGCCGCCGTAGCGGTGCGCTCGCCGGTGCCGAACGGCCGCGAATGGCTCCTCCACGCGGGCGACTCGTACTTCGCCGAGACCGAGATCCACGCCACGCCCGCGCGTTGCCCGCTCGGGCTGTCGTTCTACCAGACGTTCCTCGCGCTCGACGAGGACGCGCGCAAGAGTAACCAACTCAGGCTCCGCACGCTCGCCGCCGACCGGAGCGCGAAGGTCGACGTCTTCTGCGCGCACTCGGCGCCTGAATTCGAGCGCCTCAAGAACATCGAAGCGAGCCTCGCATGAAAATTGCATGTAAACTACATGCGATCGCCATCGCAGCCATTTTCACGGCCTGCGGCGGCGGTACCGTCGAGCCTGCCGCGCCCGCCGGTGTCGCCGTCTCCGACGTAACGGTCACGAGCCGTCAGCTCGCCCCTAACGGCCCCATCGCCGTCGACAACACCTGCGACGGAAACGATTCGATGCCCGGCCTCGAGTGGAGCGCGGTCCCTTCCGCCACGCGCTCCATCGCCATCGTCGTCGACGACCCGGACGCGCCGGGCGGCACCTTCACGCACTTCATCGTCTACGACCTCCCCGCCGATGCCCACGCGCTCAAACCCGATGCGGTTCCGGCCGCGCCGGCGCTCGTTGGCAAGAACGACTTCGGAAACGTGCGCTGGAACGGGCCCTGTCCCCCGCGCGGTGAGGAGCACACGTATCGTTTCCAGCTCTACGCCCTCGACGCGCCGCTCGCGCTGCCCGATGGGGCCGACCGCAAGCAGCTCGCCGACGCGATGAACGGACACGTGATCGGCCGTGGAATGCTGAGCGCCACCTTCGGCCATTGACGACGGCTCAGTGGCCGGCGTCGGCCTTCTCGGCGCCGCTCGCGACCGCGCCCGGCTTCTCTCGCGCGATCTTGATGCTCGTGATCTTCACCGGCGTGACCGGCGACTCACCGGCGACCGGAACGTTCGCGATGGCGTGCACGGTCTCGACTGGCGAGCATTCACCGAAGATGGTGTAGCTGCGATCGAGGTGCGACGCGGCAGCGTCGGTGATGAAGAACTGCGCGCCGTTGGTGTTCGGTCCGCGATTGGCCATGCAGAGCAGGCCGGCGCGGTCATGCTGGCCGCCCCACATTTCGTCCGCGATGACGTAGCCGGGCTCGCCGCTGCCGTTCCCCTTCGCGTCGCCGCCTTGGATCATGAAGCCCTTGATGATGCGGTGGAACGTCGTGCCGTCGTACGCCGGACGATTGACCCACTTGCCCGACGGGTCTTTCCAGGTGCGCGTGCCGGTCGCGAGACCGACGAAGTTGGCGACCGTGTTCGGCGTCTTGTCTTCGTAGAGCTTGCAGGTGAGCGTCCCCTTGGTCGTGTCGATCGTCGCGAGGAGCGCGCCAGTGCCGCCGATGTTCTTCGTCGCGTCCGCGAGCGTGAAGCTACCGGCGAACGGGTCGCCGTTGGCTTTGCTGGCGCCACCCAGGACGCCAGAGAGGGGCGAGAAGAGCGCTGCGCCCGAGGCTGCGTTCGCCATGCCGCTCGGGGCGGCCTGCGGGCTGTCCGGTTCAGCGGGGGTATTTCTGCTGCAGGCCGTAAGGACAAGAGCGACAGAGACGAGGGCGAAGGAAAGTGTCTTCATGAAAAGGCCTCTCAATTTTTTGGCGGTGAGATTTGGGGCAAATCGACTTTGTCGCCCGGCTTGACGCCGTGGCGGTGTGACCAACCTGCGTTCGTCTCGAGGACGTAGCGCGACCAACAACCGATGCTGCGCGGCTCGTCGTTCAACACAGGGACGTTCTCCAAAATGCCGACGACCGTCCCCTGCGCGTCGATGAAGAGCATGTCGAGCGGGATGCATGTATTACGCATCCAAAACGTCTGCTCTTTCGTTGTATGCAGATCGAAGAGCATGCCGTGCTCTTCCGGCATGCTCGTCCGGTACATGAGGCCGCGCTCGGATTCGGCGTCGGTGAGCGCGAGCTCGACCTCGAGCGGTTTGCCGGCGAAGGCGACCGTCGCCGTCTGAAAGCGCGTGGTCGGCGCCGGATCTTTCGGACAGAGCTCCTTCGGCGCCGCCGTCACCGGCTGCGGAGGCCCCTTCGAGAGCGGACGGATGCAGGAAGCGGTCGTCGACGGGACCACCCCGACGGGGGCGAGGCTCGCGCTCGGCTGCGTAACGGCGTCGTCGGGCTCGGGTGGCGCGCGATGACAGGCGGCAGCCGGCAAGAGCACGGCGAACAACACCGTGGAGACGAGAGCGCGCGCATTCACTACGGACGCTTTTGGCTCAGAAACGCCGCGAGACAAAATGAAAACGGCACTACACAGGGGGCCCGGGGGGGGAGAGCCATCCTACGCAGTGCCGTTGGGAAGCATTGCGATGGTCGTGCCAACGTTCGTCGGACGCCGCGCCGCGGTAATTGCAGCAAAATTCGAGGTGCGGCCTCGAAGCTATGATGCAAATGTGAAAGATCCGTCTTTCGCGCGTTTCAGATGTGCACCGCTCGAGCTGGACCACCCCTCGGGAAAACGCCTGCCGATTGCATTGAGAGCGCGACGAAGTGCGCCGACAAGCCGATCGACAGCGGCAAGATGTCGCGCCGAGAATCGCGGGCCTGTGCCTATTCAGGTCTGCGCGCCTGCGGCATGACCCTGCGAGTGAACGATGTCGGCGCCAGCGAGGTGAACCTTGCCTGGGAGGGCGCGACCGACGATTCGTTCCGCAAGGTTGGCGACGTCGATCAGCTTCGAGAGGTCGATGCCGGTCTCGATCCCCATGCCGTGGAGCATGTAGACGAGATCTTCGGTGGCAATGTTGCCGGCTGCGCCCGGCGCGTAGGGGCAACCGCCGAGACCGCCGACGGCGGCGTCGAATTCGGTGATGCCGTTGCCGAGCCCGACCAAGATGTTCGCGAGCGCGGTGCCGCGCGTGTCGTGCATGTGGAGCGCGAGCTTGTCCGCGCCGAGCGCACCGACGAAGAGCTTCGCGATCGCGTCGGTCTGCGCCGGAGTGCCGCAACCGATCGTGTCGCCGAGCGAGATCACGTCGGCGCCGAGCTCCGCGAGACGCCTTCCGATGGCGAGCGCACGGTTCGGGTCGACCGCCCCCTCGTAGGGACAACCCCAGACCGTAGAGAGGTACGCGCGCACGCGAATCCCGGTCGATTTCGCCGCGGGCAAGAGCTCGGCAAACGTCTCGAGCGAGCGCTCGATGCTCTTGTTCGTGTTCTTTTGATTGTGGGTTTCGCTCGCGCTCATGAAGAACGCGATCTCCCTCATCCCGGCCGCTTTCGCGCGCTCGAAGCCGCGCATGTTCGGCACGAGCGCGGAGAACGACACGCCGCCGCTCGTCTCATGGTGAGCGATGCGCGGCACGAGCTCGTCGGCATCTGCGAGCTGGGCGATCCACTCCTTGGCGACGAAGCTTGTCGCTTCGATCTTGCGCAGGCCAGCGCCGACAAGGGCGTCGATGAGCTCCACCTTCTTCTCGAGCGGGACGACGGCCTTTTCGTTCTGAAGGCCGTCTCGAGGAGAGACCTCGTAGACCGAGACGCGGCGCGGGAGTGGGGAAAAGAGGCCGCTCATGCCTGGAAAGGTCCCGCTTCCCTCCGGTTCCGTCAAGCGCTCCGTCAAGCGCTCCGTCAAGCGCTCCGTCAAGCGCGCTTGTATGCGCCATAAGAGGCGCTTATCCTTGCTCGATGTTCGACGACGACGCCGAGCGTCCGTCTTCACGGCTTCGCGGACGACTGTCCGAAGTGTATTTTCCGGCCCTGCTCGACGAGTCGCAGCACGAGCTCGCGATTCGCCTCGGCGGGCGCGCGACCGTGTACGAGCCGCTGTTCGGAGCCGCCGCCGGCACGGTCGAGATCGAGGCGCGTCTGAAAGAGCTCTCGGAATGGCTCGCCGACGCGAACGGGAGCTACACCCACGGGCTCACGCTCGTCGGCGTCGACCGCGACGTAACCGAGGGGACGCTCCTTCTCCACATCGACGGCCGCACCGTAGATTTGCCGGTCGCCGTGGTGGTCGAGCGCAAGCCTCAGCGTGAGGTCGACCTCCGCGTCTACCACGCGACCCAGCCCTTCGACCGCTGGCAGGCTGCTCGTCCGCCGCGTTCCGCGCTCGAAAAAGAGCCGAGCATCGCCGAAGACGTCGCCGAGCATCTCAGCGCGCTCCGCATCGGCGACGCCGACGCGCTCGTCGCCGGCGTCGAATCGACCGGCGTTTTGCGCGACGGCCTCGGCAAGCTCCACGGCCGCGAGGGTGGCCAGCTTCACGCGTTCTACGTCTCGCTGTTGCAGAACGCGCGCGGCGCCAACGACTGGGTGCCGCTCGTCCGCTGCTCCGCCGACGATGGCCGAGCGTGCGCCGTCGAGTTCGAGATCGAGAAGCTACGCGGCGGAGAGACCGCGCCGAAAGAAGGCCTGATGGTCTTCGAGCGCGGCGACAGCGCGCTCTTCCGGAGCATCCGCATCTACGACGAAGGCTAGTACACCCATCGCCCGGGTCTCGCGAACAGTCGCGAGCCCTGACGCAGTGAGCTACAAGAACCGCGACAATTCGCGAGCAATCTCCCACTTTGTCGTTGCAGGTCGCGAGGCCGCGGCTAAGGTTCGCTGATGCGGAGTAAGTCTCTCGGGTTGGGCGTCCTCTCCATTCTCACCAGCGCTCTTCTGGTCGGCGCATGTTCGGCCAGCGGCAATGGCAGCGGGGCAGACGGTGATGGCACCGGCACCGGTGCGAACGATGCTGCGGCCGCGACCGACGGCTCGTCCACGTCGTACGGCGACGCGAGCAACCAGACCGACAGCGGCGCGACCGGTTCGAAGGATGCGGGCAAACCCTCACCGATCGACTCGGGCGGCGGCTCGACGACGACGCCGGCAGACGCGGGCCCCGGCGCGACATGCGACCTCGGCAGCCAGACGACGACCATCGGCGCGCTCATCACGTTCTTCACGACCAACAGCCCGCCAGAGTGCAGCAGCACCGAACCGTGCGCGGCCGGCTCCTGCTGCCTCGACATCGGAGCGGCTTCGGGTGGCGGCTCGATTCCGCTTGGCCCTCCCGGGTTCTGCGTCACGGACTTGAGCGCGCTCGGTCTCTAATCGGCCGAAGGCTCCGTAGCTCGAAACGCCGGCATCCTCTCGAGAGGGCCGGCGTTTTCGTTTTGTGCAATGGGCTTGGCGTTCGTCAGACGGCCGACGAGCCCGGCGCTCTAGACGCCGACCAGCCGAATGTGGCGCTTGCCGCTCGGCACGAAGTTGATGGCGTACTTGCCGGAGAAGCAAGCGTGGCAAAACCCGTTCTTCGCGGCGGCGGAGGCGCCCTTACCGGCGACGGCGTCGAGCATGCCGTCGAGCGAGAGATACGCGAGCGAGTCAGCGGTCACGTAGCGGGCGATCTCGTCGGTCGAGTGGCTCGAGGCGATGAGCTCGCTGCGCGTCGGGGTATCGATGCCGTAGTAGCAAGGCCACTCGGTCGGGGGCGACGAGATGCGGAGATGGACCTCGCGCGCGCCCGCGTCACGGATCATCTTCACGATCTTGCGTGACGTCGTCCCGCGCACGATCGAGTCGTCGAGCACGACGACGCGCTTGCCGCGAAGGACCCCTTCGACCGTGTTGAGCTTCAGGCGGACGCCGAAATGGCGGATCGACTGCTGCGGCTCGATGAACGTGCGGCCCACGTAATGGGAGCGAATGAGCCCCATCTCGAAGGGGATCTTCAGCGTCGCCGCGTAGCCGATCGCCGAGGGGACGCCGGAGTCGGGAACAGGAATGACGACGTCGGCCTCGACCGGGTGCTCTTCGGCGAGCTTCTTTCCGAGCGATTTGCGGACGTCGTAGACGCTGCGGATGGCGGCCGCGCGCGGCGCGCCTTCTTCTACGCTCTCCGCGAAGTACGAGTCCGGACGTGCAAAGTACACGTATTCGAAGATGCAGCGCTTCGCCTCTTGGACGGGCAGCCTGCGTGAGCGAACGCCGGCGCCGTCGAGCACGA
>CAJDWT010000028.1_pt1 | contig 21512 bp, 20 predicted proteins | sample 7391671 | NCBI WGS metagenome assembly CAJDWT01 (sample SAMEA7055729, study PRJEB34461) | soil metagenome | biome: terrestrial ecosystem; feature: Peninsula; material: soil | place: Antarctica | collected 2016
GCTCCCGGCGCAGTGGCCGAGATCATCGCCCGCGATCCGCGACTCATCATACCGGTGGGCACCTGCGAGCAGCACGGCCCCCACCTCCCCCTCGGCGTCGCCACCATCATCGCGGAGAAGCTCTGCGACGATCTGTCGTCGACCTACGGCGTGCTCTGCCCCTCGACCCGCTTCTTCAGCGCCTCGACCGCATCCCCCGCAGCATCCCGCAGCGTCTCGTCGAGCGCGCTCTGCGGAGCCGGCACCTGAGGCACCAAGAGCAAATCGACACTCAAGATCGTCTCGTCGGGCGCGACCTTCCGCATCGTGATCGCCAGCTCCATGTCGTCGATGCTCCCTTTGACGAACTTGCCGTCCAAGAGCTCGGCGCCGCCGGGCAGCACCTCGGTGTGATCGGGGAAGCGGGTCACGTACCAGATGGTCAAGAGCCCCTTCATCACCGGCACCTGAAAGTAGATGTCGACGTGCCCGTCCTCTTTCGCGATCATCCGCGCGGTCTTGAATTTGTTCCCGCCGAGCGATTTGTACTGCGAAAAATCGAGGACTGCCGCGCGCAGATCGTCGATCGAGCCGTGGACGATCACCTCAGCCCGCCCATAGCGATCGGACTTTCCGGGCGGCACGAGGTTCGTCTTCACGACGCCGTTCGCTGCTTCGAGGCGCTCGCGCTCTTTGTCCGGGCCGCCGTCCTTCGGAGCCTGGCTCGCCGCGTTCACCGGCGGCGCCGAAGGCTGCGCGGACGCGTGCCCTCCTGAAAACTTCGCGTCGGGGGCAGCGCTCCCACATCCGGCAAGAAGCACGCAGAGCGCGCTAAAATACGCGTATTTCGCGAACATCAGGAGCCCATGAACTTGGCGCGGCCGGTCTTCTCCCACCACTCACGGTAACGCGCCTGGGCCTTGTCTCGTTCCCGGCGCGGCAGATCATCGTAATAGCCGAAGTATTCCTTGGTGAGCGACTTCAGCTCTTCGCCCGCGGCGTTGCGAATGCTCGGTTGATCGTGAACCAGCGAGTCGATGAGCCATTCGATGCGATGACGAGAAGAGTTCTTCGTCCACCACTCTGCCCAACGCTGGCGGTCGCTCCCAAATTCTTGACGCGTGATCGCGACGAGCGCTTGGCGGGCGACCTGCGCGAGCTCTTCGGAGTCGGCGCTGAGCGCATAGATGAGCGCCGGAACCGCGTGCGGCTCGCGCAGCTCTTCGAGCACGTCGATCATCAGCGCACGCCGCTGGCGCTCGGCGCCGTCGTCTTTGACAATCTTGCCGAGCTCGCGCGCGACGACCTCCGGGTGCGCGCGGTCGATCGCGCTCATCGCGAGGCGAGCCGCGCGGCGGATTCGATCGACCGGATCGTGCAAGCGCGGGAGCAGGCCAGAGAGCGCTTCGACATAGGGGAGCTCGCTGATGAGGAAGGTCGCCCAGAAGCGCTCGGTCTCGTCGGTGACGTTCAAGTGCGGGAGCACGAACGGGAGCGCGATGCGGCGCTGCGCGACGATGAGACGGAGAACGGGGCTACACGCGCTCACCGTCGGCGTTTCGTCCTCGTCGAGCTGCGGGTCGTGCGCGAGCCGGCCAGGGAAATGCGTCATGATCGCCGGCATCGCCTGCTCACCGAGGCGAACGAGGTCCGCCTGCGCAGCCTCGTCGTGCGAATCGGCGAGGAACCGGTTCACGAGGTCGGTCACCTCGGCGCCGACCTCGACGATGACGGACGGCAACGTCGCGCTGTCGGTGCGCGAGCTCCGCGGAAGATGCGGCGCCACGCTGATGGCTGCCTCGGACATCGGGAAGCCCGTGTCCTCGAGGAAGGAGTCCATCTCCATCTCCTCGAAGATCTGCCCGGGCTCTTCGTCGCTCGAGAGGGTCGGGCCCGAATCTTCGGGGACGGCGAAGACGCGCTCCGGCGGACGCAGGGTGGCGTCGACCGGGTCTTCGCGCGGGATCGGCGGACGACCGCTCGCGCGGCGCGACAACGTCGAGAGCGCGAACGCTGGCGCGTTGCTCTCGTCTTGACCGAATGACGGCGTCGGCCGGCGGCGCGGGACCGAGAACTCGACCGGCGGTCCTTCGGGAGGCGCCGTTTGCTTGGCGATCTGGTCGGACGAGAGGCTCGCCGCCATCGGCGATTCGTTCGACGGCGGTGAGACCGACACCGTCGCGTTCGTGAAGAGCGCGCGCCCCAGCGCCTCGGCGCGCTCGGAGCGGTCGGACGGACGCTTGATCCGACCGAGCGTCGTCGGTAGCGGCAGCGCGGCGCTCCGAAGGTCGGATTCGGCGAAGGGAATCGGCGGCTCGCTCGGCGCGTGCGTGGCGTCGCTCACCGGCGCGTTCGAGACGCGGGCCTCCGGCCTCTTCGACGCGATGCCGGCGGGGCTCGAGACGCGACCTTCGCTCGAATTCGGCGAGCCCCCGCTGAAGCCTCCGAGCTTCTTCTTGAGAATGAGCTTTTCGAATGCCTGCCCGGCGAGGAGCGCGAACGCCGCGACGTCGGTCACCGCTTCGTGCGTGACGCCAGAGTCCGCATCGCCGACGAGCATCGCGACAGCGCGCGTGCGCACGACGACGGGAACGACCGCGATCGCGCCGCGAGGATCGCGGTGGAGATCGGCGAGGAGCGTAGCGTCGAGGCCGTCACGCTGGGGAACGTCGACGACGGGCGCCTTGCTCGCCCGCGTGGTCGCGAGCAAACCAGGCAAATCCAAGGGGACGCCGATGCCGACGACCTGGTCGCGCGTGGCGCCGGGCCCATAGGCTTCACGTCCTTCGGCGAGGTCGCCATGGACGACGAAGAGCGCGGTGAAATCGAAGAACTGACGACCGAAGTCGAAGAAGAGATCGAGGATGCCATCGCGGTCGGCGACCTCGTCGAGCTCTTTGCGCGCGTCGACGAACGTCAGCGGACGGAGGCGCCGGCGGAGAGGGCGGGCCGCCGCCCCGAGATTGCGGAGCAACGTCTGACGCTGCGCCGGATCGATCGGGCGACCGCTCTTCGAGCGAGGCCGGACATCGCGATCGGTCGGTGGCTCGGAGCGCATCATCGTCGAGGGCATGACCGGCGGGAGCGATTCGATGTCGGTCGGCGTGGGCGCAGGCGACGGTGCCGGCGCAAAGGACACGATCCGCTGCGGAACGATCGCGTCGGAGCTCAAAATCGGTGCGTCGGCTCGAACGGCGGGAAACCCTGCCGACGTCACCTTGCGGGGCACCGGCGGCGAGCCGATGAAGCCGGGCTTCGCCATCAAATCCGGGCCCGGCGGCAACGCGGCCGGCGGCGCCTCGTGGAGCAGCGGCGGGCGGGAGCTCGACGTGAGGTAACGCTCACCCGAGAGGCGCATCACGAGGCGCTCGAACCGGCGCTCGAGCGGGACGTCGAACTCGCGCGCCAAGCCCTGACGAATGCGCACGAGGGGGACGAGCCGCTGCGTGATCGGCACGCCGAGCGCGAACATGAGCTGCTCTTGTTCTTCCGGCGTCAGGACCTCAGCGACGGCGACGATGAGCGTGTCCCCTTTTTCGCTCATACCGAGCGGGTAAATCGCGCGGCGCGCGGCCAGATCGACCGGAAGCGTCTTGCGGGAGCGCTCGTCGGCGGGCGGCGGAAGCACACCGGCGGGACCGGGGCTCACGGCTGCTTCTTCGGCGACCGCCGCGTTCAGGCGCTCTTCATCGAGGGCGGTCACCTCGAGCAAATTGGTGACGAGGTCGCCCCCATAAAGCACCTGCCGGGAGAGCGCCTCTTCGACGGCGCGGATCGTGGCGATCTCGCGCTGGACGATGAGAGAGCTGAGGGACATGGGCGATGGCGCTCTTCCGCCTGTCAGGATCGCTCGCCGCCGCCCCCAGGTCAATTCCGTAGAGAGCGGAAGGCGCGGCTATTTTGCTCTCGACTCCGAGCCGGTCATCGGCTCATCGCCGCGACGAGCCCTTCGATCGTGTGCGGCGAGGCCGTGACGGCGACCTCCAGCCCGGCGGCGGTGGCCGTGGCGGTCGTCACCGGGCCGATGCTCGCGATCCTCGCCGTTCGGAGGAGCGGCTCGGCGTCCGCACCCAGCGCCGTGAGCAGATGCTCCACCGTGCTCGAGGACGTGACAGTCACCCAGTCGATCGCCCGGGCGCGAAGCTTCGCCCGAACCGCCTCGGCGTCGGAGGGCGCCGCCGCGACAGTCTCGTAGGCGGTGACGACGTCGACCGTGTGGCCCGCTTCACGAAGGGTTTCCGGAAGGACCTCGCGTGCGACCTTTGCCCGGGGAAGGAGGAGGCGCGAGGCCGGCGCGAGGCGCGGCAAGAGCTCGGCCGCGAGCGCATCGCCGACCGACTCGGTCGCGACGAGCGAAGGCACGAGCCCGCGCTCGTGCAGCACCTTCGCCGTTGCCGGGCCGACGACCGCGATCTGCGTCGCGGCGAGCGCATCGAGCGTCGCTCGCCGATCGACCTCCTCGAGCGTCACCCGGGCGGCGTTCGCGCTCGTGAAGACGACCCACGCATACGCCGCGAGCTTGCCGATTGCCGCTTCGAACGGCGCCGGATCAGCCGGCGGTCGAAGCTCGATCACCGGAAAAACAAGGCATTTGGCGCCCTGGGTTTCGAGAAGAGCGACGAGCGACTCCGATTGCGCGCGCGCGCGAGTGAGAAGGACGGTGGCTCCCGCCAGGGTCATTCTTGTGGGGCGCAGGTCGAGACCCCGGCCCCGACGATCCGTTGTGGGTAGTCCGCCACGTGGCGGACCGCCTTCGAGACCGGGTCGAACTCGTCGACGCTGGAGGAGCCCGTCCCGTTCGGATCGGTGAACGTGTAGAACTTGCCGCCCCAGAAGCCGAAGGCCCATCCGTTGCCGACAAAGACGCCGGGCACGGTGTCGGTGCCGATCAGGTGACCGTTGGTCTTGTCGATCTCGCCGATCTCGCTCGTGAGGTTGTCGGAGTTCGTCCAGAACGCGAAGAGGCGGCCGTCGCCGGTGCCAGTGAGCTCCGCGCGGTAGACCGGATCGTCGAACGGCGCGATGTCGGTGAGCACGTAGCTCTTGGTGTCGATCGAGCCGAGGTCGGCGTTGCCGCCGTTGTTGCCGGTGTCGTCGCCGGCGACGAAGAGCTGCTCGGCCGGGCCGGCGCCGATGGTCGTGAAGCCCATGCCGAAGTTCTGGAAATTTTGCTGGAACGGCACGAACGGCGTCGCGGTGCAGGCCGCGGTTGCGGTGCTCACCTTGAAGATCTCGCCTTGGCTGAACTCGACGTACGCCGTCCCCCTTCGGTCGACCGCCATCGAAAACGGATTGTCGATCGTGGGGTCGGCGACCGGACACGTGATGTTTCCGATCAAGTTGAACGTGCCGTCGGTTGGGTAGAACGACAGGAGCTGGTTCTGCTCCGTGATCAAGTAGACGAGCGTGGCATCGGCGTCCGGGCAGTCGTCGCGATTGGCATCGACCGGCGGGCGCGCGTCGATCGGCGGAGGCGCCGTGTCGGGGCCGCTGTCGCGCGGCTTGCGCGCGTCGGTGCCGCTGTCATCGTTACCGGTAACGACCGCGTCGAAGTCGCCCGGGAGCGACGTCCGGCTTCCGCAGGCGAAAAAGCCGCCCGAGATGCCGATGACCAACGCGCCGAAGACCGCCGAGCGGAAACGCATGCGCGAACTTTGGCGTGAACCCGGGCCCTTGCCAAGCGTTCTGCCCGATCCGGACGAAAAAGAGGGGACCGAGACCGAACGCGGCACCTCGCGAAGGGGCTTTTTTCAGCCTCCTTCGTGCTAGATCGGGGCCATGGGTTTCCCCGTCATCCGCCCGCGCCGCCTCCGTGTCTCGCCGTCGATGCGTGCGCTCGTCCGCGAGACCTCGCTCGCGCCGACAGACTTCATCTACCCGATGTTCTTCCACGCCGGCCTGACCGAGCCGCATCCGATCTCGACGATGCCCGGCGTCTTCCAGCTCCCGGTCTCGGCGGCGAAAGAGCAGGCGCGTGAGATCGTCAAGCGCGGCGTGAAGGGGGTCATCCTCTTCGGCCTGCCGACGAAGAAAGATCCGCGCGGCGAGAGCGGCTGCGATCCCGACGGCCCTGTCCCCCGCGCGGTCGCGGAGATGAAGGCGGCGGCGCCCGACCTCATCGTCATGACGGACGTCTGCGTCGACGAGTACACCGACCACGGCCACTGCGGCATCCTCGTGAAGAACAGAGCCGGCGAGATGATCGTCGACAACGACGCGACGATCGAGGTGCTCGCGCGCATGGCGGTCATGCACGCGAAGGCGGGCGCCGACGTCGTCGCGCCGAGCGACATGATGGACGGCCGCGTCGGTCGCATCCGCCGCGCGCTTGACGAGAACGCGTTCGAGTCGACCGCGATCCTGAGCTACGCGGTCAAATACGCGTCGAGCTTCTACGGCCCGTTCCGCGAAGCGGCCGACTGCGCGCCGCAGTTCGGTGACCGCGCCGGCTACCAGATGGATCCCGCCAACGCGCGCGAGGCCATTCGCGAGGCGTTGCTCGACGAGGCCGAAGGCGCCGACATGCTGATGGTGAAGCCGGGCCTCCCCTACCTCGACATCATCCGCGCCGTGCGTGAGGCGTCGAACCTCCCGCTCGCCGCATACAATGTATCGGGCGAGTACTCGATGCTCCACGCCGCCGCGAAAGCAGGCATGATCGACCTCAATCGCGCGATGATGGAGGTCCTCATCTCGCTCCGGCGCGCTGGCGCCGACATGATCCTCACCTACCACGCGCTCGCCGCCGCCGAGATCCTGAATGCCTGACGTCCGCCCTCCTCACGCGCCGCGCGCCCTGTCGCACGCTCGAACGCGCGTCGCCAACGCCTTCGGTGTCGCGGCGACGCTGTCGCTCTTCGCCATCCCCGCCGTCCTGTTCGCGCCCGGTTGCCAAGGGCATCAATGCGAGTCCGACGGCTTCAAGGACTACGGCTACGGTCCCGGTGAAGGCGAGCTTCTGACCGATGGCAATACATGGGAGACAACGCCCAACGACGACTCGGCCCAACGGTGGATCCCGTTCACGCCTTACCACACGTGGATCCTCCATCCGCAGGGCCTCGAAGGACGCGCAATCACGTCCGTCATCACGTACATCAGCGCGGATCCCGACCCGAATAGCGCAGGGAAAAACTTCTCGATCGCCGCCGGCAATCAGGCGCTCATCAGCGTTTCAGAGGACTCGCGCAATGTGTTCATCACGAACTCCACCTGCGCACCGTTCTACATTCGCGTCGTCATCACGACGCTACCACCAGCCGTCCAAGACGGCGGCGGCATCGACGGCGGCGACCTTCTTCTCGACGCAGGACAAGACGCCGACCTCGACGCCGGCGACGGAGGCGACTGATGGCACATCCCTGGCACGACATTCCGATCGGTGACGACTGGCGCGAGGCGTTCAACGCGTTCATCGAAATTCCGAAGGGCTCGAAGGTCAAGTACGAGCTCGACAAAGACACCGGCCTCTTGAAGGTCGACCGCATCCTCTTCAGCGCGGTCCACTACCCCGCGAACTACGGGTTTCTGCCGCGCACCTATTGCGACGACGGTGATCCGCTCGACGTGCTCGTGCTCGGCCAAGAGCCGGTCGAGCCGATGTGCATGATGCGCGCGCGCGCGATCGGCGTGATGCAGATGCGTGACGACAAAGGCATCGACGACAAGATCATCGCGGTGCACGTCGACGACCCCGCGTTCACCGGATACCGCCACATCGACGAGCTCATGCCCCATGTGCTGCTCGAGCTCCGGGGCTTCTTCCAGGACTACAAAGTCCTCGAGAAGAAGGAGGTCATCGTCAGCGAGTTCGAAGGGCCGGAGGCGGCGCAGAGAGTCATCGCCGCCTCGATCCAGCTCTATGCCGAGCTCATGAAAAGCAAGGGCTGACTCGAGCCGCGGAGCCGCAGGCTGTCCCCGGACGACGACGGGGTGTCCCGGGACAGCGCGTCCTTTTTCTGCTCAAAATCGACCCGCTGCGCGCAACTCAGCCCACATGTCTGCCGATGGACCCCATGACCCGCAAGGAGGGACCATGGACCATCGACTCGAAGAACCGACGCAGCACACGGTCGAAATCGCGCTGACCACGAAGAACCCGCTTTGGGTCCTGGAGGTCCAAGACCCGACGCGGTCGTTCCGCGTGCCGCTCGTCCAAGCGCGGACGACGCTCGGGACCTCCCGCAAAGCGGACGTCCGGATCGTGGATCGGACCGTGAGCGGTCTGCACTGCGCGTTCGAGCCGTGCGGCACGTCGATCAAGCTCGTCGACCTCGACTCCAAGAACGGCACGTTCGCCGGCAGCGCCCGCGTGCACGAGGCATTCGGCGGCATCGGCAGCGTCATCACTGTCGGCCGGACGACGATGACGCTCTGCGATGGTCACACCGAAGAAGACGGCGAGGACGATAAGCTTCCACCGCCGCTCGCTCGCATCGCGGGCTCGTCGCTCCTCATGCGCCGCATCGCGCGCGACGTCCGTCGCTTCGCACACTACAGCGCGCCGGTCCTCGTCGCCGGCGAGACCGGCACCGGCAAGGAGCTCGTCGCGCGTGCGCTCCACGACGAAGGACCGCGTCGTGATCGGCCCTTCGTCGCGATCAACGTCGCCGCGCTGCCGCGCGAGCTCATCGAATCAGAGCTCTTCGGGCACGAGCGCGGCGCGTTCACCGGCGCCGTGAATGACCGCGCCGGCGCCTTCGCCGAAGCCGAGGGCGGCACGCTCTTCCTCGACGAGATCGGCGAGCTCCCGCTCGACGCGCAGCCGAAGCTCCTCCGCGCGCTCGACGGCTACGAGATCCGCCGCGTCGGCGCGCGTGGAGCCGGTCGAAAATCCGACGTGCGCGTGGTCGCAGCTTCGCACGTGCCGCTCGCCAGGCGCGTCGAAGAGGGCCTCTTCCGCCGCGATCTCTTCCATCGTCTCGAGGTCTTCGTCGTCCAGATTCCACCGCTCCGCGAGCGCCCGGGCGACATCGCCGCCATCGCGCGCCACATGCTCGAGCATCAAGCACGCGAGATCGGCGAGCGCGATCTCTCGAGCGCGGCCTTGGCTCGCCTCGTCGCGTACGACTTCCCGGGCAACGTACGCGAGCTTCGTAACGTGCTTCTCCGCGCCGCCGATCACGCCGATGCGCAAGGCGTCATCGACGACGCTGCGATCCAGACAGCGATCGCGCGCGCGCCCGGCGTCGCCGAGCCGATGCGCCTCACGCCCGATCTCGCGAAGGCTCTGCTCGTCCAATACGACGACAACCTCAGCGCAGCCGCGCGATCGGCCGGGCTCGCGCGCACTACGTTTCGCAAGATCCTGAGGGCGTCGGGCGAATAGAGGCTCCGAACGGCGAGCGCGATGCGGTATGAAAAGGGCGTGCGCTCGCCGGTCTTCGTCGCTCTGGCCCTCGCGTTCGCGGGTTGCACCTGCAACCGTTCGCCCACGACGAACGGCACCATCGACGCCGCGGTGGCGCGCGATCCATTTCCGACGACCGCCGCGACCGGCCCGGCGATCTTCTCTTTGCCAATCGCCGCCGCGCACGTCGGAAAAGGCGCGGTCTATTTCGTCGGCCTCGTCGCCGCGCGGAGCGTCTACGAGCTCACGCGGGTCGAGCCGAATGGCACCGCCTCGTGGTCGATCGACGCGCTCAGCGACATCAAATGGTCGAGCGACGCGGAGGTGAAGGTGTTCGCCTCGCCCGGCGGCGGAGCGTTCGTGCTCGGTCGCGGGATGCGAAACGGCCAGCTCGTGCGCGAGCTCGTGAACGTCGATGCTGCCGGCAAGATCGTCGGCGGCGCCGAGCCGATGAAGAGCGACGGCTGCGCCACCCTCGACGGCTTCACCTTCCTGCGCGAGAACGGCGACAAAGCGATCGTCACCACGCACGACTTCTCCGGTGCGCCGCCACGCGACCTCTTCAAGCTCAAGGCCGCGGGCGATCACGAGCTGCTCTGTGGTGAGCACGCGGTCTTCGCGCTCACCCACGACGACGCGCTCACGCTCGAGCGCGCCGGCGCCGCCCCCACCGTTCTCCTCGGCGCGCACGACGACTCCGACGACGTCGAGGAGTTCACGGTCGGCGACGACGTGGGCGTCGTGAACGTGAAGCAAGGCGTCGTCTCGCTACGAGAGGTCGGGGCAACGAAGAACGTGCCGTGGAAGAAGGTCGCCGTGCTCCCCGAAGGAGCGGCGGTCGGCCTCGTCGACGCAGACGCGACCGACATCTTCTTGATCTTCACGCAAGAGGCACACGACGCGACGTGCCCGAACGGCTCGCAAGCCTCGCGCCTCTCGACCTTGCACGTCCCCCGAAACGGTGGCGAGGCGCACACCCATTCGCTCGGCATGCTCGCGTGTGACAGCGACGAAGGGCCGTTTTTTACAGGCTTTTCGCACAAAAATCGGACGTCGCGCTTCTACGTCGGTTGGCCGGAGCGACGTCCGCCCAAGAGCGGCGAGCCGCCGGTCGCGAACCTCGCCTACGTAACCTTCCAGAATGATCAGCCGTCCGACGTCCGCCGCATCCCGGTCGAAGCCGACGCACTCACCGAAGCCGGTTGCGACGATGACGGCTGCTACGCCGCGGCGCTCGAGCGCGTGCCCGGCACCGACGGAATGGTTCCCGGCCCCGTCCGCATCTTGAAGTTCAACTAGACGTCAGAAGCTGCCACCGATGCTGATGCCGCCGCTGTTGTAGCCGGCCCACGGTGCGACGACGTCGATCTTCGCTTTGTTCGCCTTTGCGGAAGAGGGGGGTGCAGTGACCAGCCCGGTCTTCGACGCGTCGGCGTCCTTCTTCGGCGCGAAGAGGTACCAAGCGGCGGCGCCCACGACTCCGACCACGGCGACGCCGATGCCGATGTTGGCGATGGTCGTGTCGGTGTTGGCGTGATCGACGTCTTGCTGGAGCGCGTCGCACGCGGCACCGAATTTGGTGCGGTTGGCCGAAGAGGTTGACGAGCAGATGCCCTTCGTCCCGCCACCCTTAGTGATCTCGGCCTCGGCGTCGTTCATGCTGCTGATCGCCTGGCCGCGGAAGATGCCGAACAAGACGGCGGTGACGACGCCCGCACCGGCGACGCCTGCACCGATGTAGACCGGCACCATCGTCTTCGGGGGCGCGAGAAAATTCGTCTTCTTCCCGGACGGAGCGGGCGTCGGCGGCGGTTGCGAAGCTTCGGGCGGCGGCTGCGTGGCGTCCGGCGGAGGGAGCTCGGGGTTCGAGGTCGCAGCCGACGGCGGCGGAACGGGCGCGACGACGGCGGCGCTGCCCGGGCCGAACTTCACCGGCACGCGCTGGCCGATCGACGTGTTGACGGTGCGCGACTCGACGGTGCCGTCGGCGGCCTTTGCTTTGATGGTGTGCTGGCCTGGATCGAGGTCGATCGAGTCGGCGAGCGGAGTCGTCCCGATGACCGTGTCATCGACTGAAATTTCGGTGCCGGCGGGCGCGGAGACGTCGACGCGGCTGTCTTTCGTGCGAGCTTCGGCGATCGCCTTTTCAGCGTCGGAGTGCTCTTGTGCCGTCGCGGCCGTCGCCTCACGCTGGAACTGCGTGAGATAGCGCGCGGCTTCGGCCGGGTGACCGGACTTCAGGCAGCTCAAACCCATGTTGAGCAGAATCGCCGGATGCTTTCGGAGCGCATACGCCTGCAAGAACTTGATGCGCGCGGCGTCGTACTGCCCCTTGTCGTAGAGGTCGACGCCCTCCCTGAAACGTGCGCGCGCCTCTTTGACGAGCGCGTCGTCGGCCACCTGCGCGTGCGCGACTTTTTCAGGCAGGAAGACCGGAACGAGAGGGAGCGAGAGAAGAAGAGCGGCTGCGAGCGTATGGGATTTCATGGTGGTCGAGGAGGGTCCGCTCAGAACGGGACGTCGCGGACGATACCGCCCTTCGGCTTCGCCCCGCCACCGGCATTCGCTGGCGGGTTCGTGTGCGGCGGGTTGGTCGACGAGCGCGGCTTCGGCGTGTCGACCGCTTTCGAGGTGTGCGTGGGCGCGGTTTGTTGGGCGACGACCGCTGCGGTCGCCTTCGCCGTCGCGGTCGGGACCGGCGGCGTCGGCGGGACGTCGGCGGTGTCCGGCGGCGGAGGAATGCTGTCGTCTTTCGCGGCCGACGCCGCGGCCTGCTGCGCGTTCGGGGTCGAGGGCGGGGTCGTGACGGTCGGCGCGGCGGTGGTGGTCGCCGTCGCTGCCGTCGTATCGACCTTCGTCGTGTCGGTCGGCGTCGTGTCGGATTTTCCTGACGATATCCACAGAACGCCGCCGATCGCCAGCACCACGACCGCACCGAGGCCGAAGTAGAGACCGCCATTAGACTTCTTCATCGCCTGGAGCTCGGCCGACGAGGTCGGCGCCGGACGAGCCTTCTTCACGGGTGCGACGTCGTCGTTAGCGGCGAACGGGTCGGCATGCGCCGCCGGTCGCTGCGAGGTCGTCGCAGGCGCGGGCGGACGCACCGATGCGGGTAGCGGCGCCGGCGGCGGAATCGACGCGGGCTTCTGCGCGGCGGGCGCGGGCGGCGGATTGGAGCGCGCGACCACGGCCTCGGGTGCCGGGGCCGGAGCAGCGGCGACCGGAACGGGCAAAGGTGCGTCGGTCGCTTGAACCGGAACCGGGAGAGGCGCAGCGGCGATCGGCGCTTCGACCAACGCGGCCGGCGCCGGCATCGCGTTCAGCGACACGATCGGCGAGCCGACGATGGTCGCGGCAGCGCCGTTCGTATGGACACCGTTCGCCGCCCCGCTGCTGAGCAAGGCGTCGAGCTCCGCGGAGGCGAAGCCAGAGTGCCGGAAAGGGGCGTCGTCGAGCTCCCAAGAAGGGCGAATCCCGGAGGCAATGCGGTCGAGCTCAGCTTCGGTCATGTTCGCCATGAGGCCGAAAAGCCTACCACTCGAGCAGGGTGCCGACAAACCGGGAGAAACCGCATCGCCCTGCCTTCTACGGCGTTCGGCCGAAGCTTCTTCCTCGGCGTCGTCTTCACCTATGCCGGGAACTCTTTCTTGAGGAGATCGTCCCATTCGTCGGCCACCTTACCGACGGTGTCGACGAGGTCCTCGAACTCCTCGTAGTCGAGGCCCGAGAGGCGGCGCAGCGAGCGGACGTAGATGCGTTCGTCCTGGTGGTCGATCGCGAAGGCAGCGTCGCTCGTGGCGATATAGGACAGCTCGAGGATACGACGGTAAAGCGCCTCGCGCCCCGTCTTCGGGATGTCCATGACGGGAGCCAAGATGAGGAGCACGCCGTGATCGTCCAAGACGTTCACGCCAACGCTGGCCGACCCTTTCTTGAGCTGCGTGTATCCTGCATCGTCGAGCAGCGCGACCTTCGCGCTCGCGCGAACGCCAAACTTCTCGAGGTAAGCGTTGACCATCGAGCGAGCGTCTTGGAAGACTTGGCCGGTGGCGCGGTCGGCATAGTTGGGTGCGTCGGACATGAACGAAGAGAGTACACGAAACAGCACAAGCGAAACGGCGAGCAAATCGACTCGAATTTGCCTCCGTTCGTGCGTGCTCGCGGTGGTCTTAGTGCTCGCTGCCGCGTGCTCGGGCTCGTCCGCTGGCCCCGTCGACGCGGGCTCGCCCGAGATCGCGCGCGCGCGTGCGCTCCTGACGGCCAGCGATCTCCCGCCGCGCGCCGACGTCCTCTCCGTCGCCGAAGCGGTCGAGGCGCAGGCCGACCGAGAAGGTGGCGGCGCGCGTGCGGTCGAGTGGCATGCGCTCGCCGGGGCGCTCTTCGAGCGCGTCTGGCGGATCGAAGGCAAAGAGCAGGATGCGAGAGAGGCGATCGACACGTTCGGCAAGGCCGCGAAGGAGGCGCGCTACGCCGGTGCATGCGATGCAGCGATCCATGCCGCCGTCCTCGCCGGTGAGCTCGCCAAGGACGCTGCCCTCACCTATCGCGAGCTGTACCGCGCCGAGAAACGCTTCGCGATCCGCGGCGGGAGCGCCGACGCCGGGTCGGACGCGCACGCCGACGACACCTGCCGCACACGCATCGACGCCAAGCTCGCGATGATCGCGCCCTACCGTCCTCCCTCGCGCGTCCTCGACGCGATCGATCACGAGCTCGCTCAGAACGGCTCGCTCGGCATCGACCTCTCCGCCTTCGATGCCGGAAGCCTCCCGCCCGGCACGCCGCACGTCACCGGCATCATGCCAATCGGCGGACAGGACAGCGCGCGCATCGTCGTCACGCTCGACCGCCCCGCGACCATGCGCATCGGCGACGAGCCCGCGACAACCGCTCACGGCCTCCGCACGTTCGTCGACCTCGACGGCGTCGACGTCGGCAACGCACCGCACGAGACGCTCGTCGGCGGCATCGTCACGCGCGTGCTCATCGACCGGACGTCGACCGGCACGCGGGTCACGACCGAGCTCGACGGCAAGGGCTATCGCCGCACGTTCCACCTCGTCGAGCCGTTCCGCATCGTCATCGACGTCGCACGTAGGCCGCCCGGCGCCGCCGAGAATGGCCGCGCGGTAAAGCTCGTCGCCCTCGACGCCGGTCACGGCGGCAGCGATCCCGGCGCGATCGGCCCTTCGGGCGTACGCGAAAAAGACGTCACGCTCGCGATCGCCAAGCTTGCCGCCAAGGCGCTCGCCCAGAACGGCGTCGCCGCGATCCTCACCCGCGACACCGACCGCTATGTGTCGCTCGAAGAGCGCACCGCTCGCGCCAACGCGTCTGGCGCCGATCTCTTCGTCTCGATCCACTGCAACGCCGCCGAGCGCCCGGCCAAGCGCGGCGTCGAGACCTACGTGCTCGACACGACGAAGGACGAGATGGCCTCGCGCGTCGCCGCGCGCGAAAACGCCACGAGTCAGGCCGCCACCCACGAAATCGCCTCGATTTTGGCCTCGATGAAGATCGCCGACGAGGCGACGCACTCGCAGCGTCTCGCTGATCTCCTCGAGAAATCGTCGGTGACGTCGCTCAAGATCAAATACCCCGACACGATCGAAGGCGGCGTGAAGCCGGCCGGCTTCTACGTCCTCGTGGGCGCACGCATGCCCGCCGTGCTCTTCGAGACGAGCTACATCTCCAACCCCGTCGAAGAGCAGCTGCTCGGAACCGAGGACTACAAGGCGCGCCTCTCCGACGGCATCGTCAACGCCGTGAAGGCCTACCGCGAAGGGCGTTGAAGGGTCGGCGCGTCTTCCGGCAAGAAGACGTCACCACGCATGACGTAGCGTGATTTCCCGATGCTGCGCGCTTCGGCCACGTCGTGCTCCGGATCGCCCGGCAGGACGAGCGCCATCGTGCCGTCTTGCGCGACGAGCTTCGGGCAGATGACCTCGAGGCTCGCTCTTCGCGCTACCGCGAACGCCGCGTCAACGCTCTCGGCCGCGAGGAGGTTCTCGAGCGTGCGTTGGGTCGGCGGTGCGAGGAACACCTCACGGCGCGCGAAGCGAGCGAGCACGTCGGCCGCGGTCGCCCAGAAGCTCGACGTCGTCTCGTAGGCGTCGTGCGCGCCGACCTGACCTTCGGGCGCGCGCGCGAGATAGAACCGCGTGTCGAAGCGTCGCGCCTCGGCGGTCGGCGTGAGCCAACGGGCGAGCGGCTCGAGCGCGGCGAGATCGAGGACGAGCCCCGTCGACTCGAGCGCCTCCAGGATCACGCCGTGATCGCTCGCCGCGCGTGCGCGGAGCCTCAAGACGTCGTCGTGCGCGAGCGTTCCGCCGGCGACGAAGAAGAGCGCCGCCTCCTCGAGCGCCTCTCGACACGCCGCGATCGCGAGCCCACGTGCGGTGTCGGGATCGGCCGAAAACAGGGCATTTCGTGGAGACGCCGCGCCGACGCTCGCGAGCCAACGAGCGTCGAGGTCGGTCGGATCGAGCTTGCCACCCGGAAACACGACGGCGCCGCCCATAAACTTGGACTGCTTGCTGCGCTCGACGCAGAAGACCTCGACGCCGTGGTCAGTGTCGCGCAAGACGACGAGCGTCGCCGCCTCCTTCGGGGCCACGCCCTCGCGGCTCGGATCGAAGTCGAGGACGGGAGGTGTCATCGGCGTGGCCTCCGCCCCGCTTCTTTCGTCCGCTCGATGAGCCTACGCTCGCCGTCGGCGCCCTCGACGAGCCACCACGCATCTTGCGTCGTGGTGTCGTGGGTCAGCTCGAGGAGGATCTCGGCCGCGCGCTCCGGCGAGACGCGCTCCTCACCGCCGCGCCCCGGGAGCTCGACGACGGCGCGACGCACGCGCAGCCCTTCGAGGACGCGGATCACGTGCGCGAGCGCCTTTTTGCAACCTTCGTCGTCGAAGGACGCACGCGTGCCGAGACCGAAGAGGAGCACCTTGTCGAACGGGATGCGCGGCCGGCCGGGGACGCACAAGACCTCGCCCCCTTCGCCGCGCAAAAACCCGTCGCGCTCGAGGCTGCTCAGCTTGCCAGCCATCCGCCAGTCGACGAGACCGGCGAGCCCGCGCATCGGCATCTCGTCCTCGTAGACGCAGCAGGCGACGACCTCGGCGGCCGTCGGCTCGTCGAGCTTCGTGAGGTCGGGAGCGAGAAAATGCAGCTCCACTCCTCAGCCCTCGTCTTTGCGCCCGAGCTTTTCGGCGATCTGGTTCAAGACGCCGTTCACGAACCCACCAGAGTCTTCCGAGCCGAACTCTTTCGCGAGCTCGACCGCCTCGTCGAGGATGACGGCGCGGGGGACGTCTTTGCGGTTCTGCAGCTCCCACGTGCCGAGCCTCAAGAGATTGCGGTCGACGCGCGCCATGCGCTCGATGCGCCAGTTCGACGACGAGTGAGTGATCGTGGCGTCGATCTGAGCGAGGCCGCCTGCGACGCCGCGGACGATCGCCTCGGCGTAGTCGCGTCCTTCGGGATCACCTTCGAAATGGCGCCAAAAAAGGGCAATTGCGGCTTCGGCATCAACCGCCGAGATTTCGATTTGGAAGAGCATTTGAAGCGCAGCTTCGCGGCCAGAACGTCGTGCTCCCATGTTCGTCAGAGCCCTGCGTCGTCGAGCACACGCCCGAGCGACACCATCTCGATCGCACCGAGCGCCGCGTCCCACCCTTTGTTGCCCGCTTTGGTCCCCGCGCGCTCCACCGCCTGCTCGATCGTGTCGGTCGTGAGCACGCCGAACGAGACGGGGACGCCCGACGACATCGACGCCTGAGCGACCCCTTTGGCCGCTTCACCGGCGACGTAGTCGAAGTGCGGCGTCGAGCCGCGGATGACCGCGCCGACCGCGATGATGGCGTCGACCTTCTTCGAATGGGCGATGCGGCCGACGACGAGCGGGATTTCCCAGGCGCCGGGGACGCGCACGACCGTGACGTTCTTCTTCGCGACGCCGTGGCGGACGAGCGCGTCGAGCGCGCCGCCGACGAGGTGGTCGACGATGAAGTGATTGAACCGGCTCGCCACGATGGCGAACTTCGCATTCTCGGGCGCGACGAGCGTGCCTTCGAGAGTGCGATGCGGGGAATCGGTCATGGTCGGCTTTCTCCTGGGATCGACAGCGAAGAGAGGTCAAGCGGCACGCAGTCGACGACGTCGAGCCCGTAGCCGTGAATGCCGGCGATTCTACGCGGATTGTTGCTGAGGAGGCGGATCTTGTGAAGGCCGAGATCGGCCAACACCTGCGCGCCGATGCCGTATTCGCGGAGCGGAGCGGCTTCGGGGAGCTGCGGCTTGGACTCCGAATCCGAGTCGGCCGCGGGCGTGGCCGCGTGAGCCGCCATCTCTTTTGCGAGGTCGCCGCCGGGTGGAAGGTAGACGACGACGCCTCGCCCCTTGGCCTCGATCATGCGAAACGCGGCGCGGAGGTTCTTGCCGCCATCGCGTCCCGTCGACGCGAACGTGTCGGCGAGGAGCGAGCCGGAGTGCATGCGGCAGTCGATCGGCTCGTCACCGTCGAGCGTCCCTTTGACGAGCGCGAGGACCTGCCGGCCCGACGGCGAGCTCTCGTAAACGATCGCTCTCCAGGTCGTGCCCGTAGCGTCGAGCACGACGTCGCGCTCCGAGACACGCCTTACGAGGCGCTCGGTCTGCATTCGGAACTCGATGAGCTCGGCGATCGCGAGGAGAATGAGGCCGTGCTTCTTGGCGAAGCGCTCGAGATCGGGCATGCGAGCCATCGAACCGTCGTCGTTCATGATCTCGCAGATGACGCCGGCGGGCTCACGACCGGCCATGCGGGCGAGGTCGACCGAGCCTTCGGTTTGGCCGGTTCGGACGAGGACGCCGCCGCTCTTGGCCCTGAGCGGAAACACGTGGCCGGGGGTGACGAGCTCGGCGGGCGCGCACTTCGGATCGGAGGCGACGCGCATCGTGTGGGCGCGGTCGGCGGCGCTGATACCGGTCGTGACGCCGGTCTTCGCTTCGACGCTGACGGTGAAGGCGGTACCTAGCGGCGGCCCTCCCCTTCCCGGCGTCTGCATCATCGGGAGCCCGAGGCGCTCGACCTGCTCTTCGGTGATGGTCAGGCAGATAAGACCGCGCGCGTGCATGGCCATGAAGTTGACGGCTTCGGGCGTGACGAGCTCCGCCGCCATGCATAAATCGCCTTCATTTTCCCGGTCCTCGTCGTCGACGAGGATGACCATCTTGCCATCGTTGATGGCGGCGAGCGCGCGATTGACACGTTCGACGAGCTTCGGGTCGAGATCGAAAAGCGGAGACATGCGAGGGAGATCCTTTGCCTCCAAAGGTGATGACGACCGCCTTTGGATCGGGAAGAAGAAGGAGCAATCTCCTTTAGATGTAAAGAAGATACTTCACATATAAAGCTTTGTCACGATGGTTCATTTGTAGCCGGCACGGCTAAGCGCGCCCTCCAAGCCCCCGGCATTGTCGACGTCTTGTGCGCGCAGCACATAGCGAGCGACGAGGTCGATCTCGAGGTTCACGGCGTCACCCATCGCGAGCGCGCCGAGTGTCGTCATCTTCTGCGTGTGCGGGATGACCGTCACGGCGAACGTCGCTGGGGTGACGGCATTGACGGTGAGGCTGACGCCGCTCACGCAGATGCTCCCCTTCTCCGCGATGAAGCGCGCGAGCGCCTGCGGGAACGAAAAGACGAGGAGCGCGCTGTCGCCCGAGGCGTCACGACGAGCGAGCGTGCCGACGGCGTCGACGTGCCCGCTGACGAGATGCCCGCCCATGCGCGCGCCGAGCGGCATCGCGCGCTCGAGGTTGACGTTCGTGCCGCCGACGAAGCGCCCGAGCGTGGTGCGTGCGAGCGTCTCGGCGGAGGCGTCGATCTCGAAGCCGTCGTCGTGGAGGGCGACGACGGTAAGGCAGGCGCCGCTCACGGCGATCGATTCGCCCATGACGAGCGACCCGCCGGGGGCGGCTCTACCGACGCCCATGCGGCAACCGATCCGTAGCCGAGCCTCGCCGCCGCGCCCCGTTTTGGCGACGACATGGCCGACTTCTTCGACGAGACCGGTGAACATGCGCTTCCTCGTACTTTAGGGTGGAGGTGCCGTAAAGTAAGGACGATGCGCCGACCCGCTTGGCTTCTCCTCGTCGCCGCCGCTTGCGGCTGTGGGCCGAGCTTCACCGCGCTCTACGAGGGGGACGCGCGTTTCGAGCACTGCTACGCGCTCGAGGACCAGGGGTCACAATCGCTCCAAAAACGCGCCGACTGCTGGCGCGACTGGATGGATCACTACACCTTCGGTCAGACGCGCGACCGCGTGCAATACGCCTCCGCGCGCTACAAGGCGCTGACGAGCCCGGCGCTGCCGACCGACGAAGGCATGATGAGCGCCGCGCCCGGAGGCGAAGCATCGAGCAACCCTGCCCTCGCCCCGACGAGCGCCTTCGCTTCCCCACCGACGACCGCGTCTGCCGCGCCATCGAGCACATCGACCACCGCGCCATGGATGGCGACCGCACCCGAAGAGATCAACCCGCAAGCGGACGGAGATGCCGGCATCCCGCGCGTCGCCCCGGCACAAGGTCAACCCGCAAGCACCGCGCCCGCCCCCTCTGCCAGCGCGCTCGACCCAACCATTTTGCCGCCGAAGAAGCCGAAAAAGACCAAGACGAAGTAGTGGTCGATGGTCGATGGTCGATGTCGTGTTGTCGCTATCTGAACATGTCTAGCGAATTCGACAATTTCGTTTTGTTCTTCTAGCGTGCCTGCGCCATTTCCGGTCTCCTCCCTGAGCGCGCGCAGCGAAGCGAGCACGCGAAGTGGGGGAGACAAGCCGAGCGAAGCTCGGCTTAGAGGGGGCCTCTAACCGACAGCAATACCCAGCGTCTTGCGCAGCGCGAAGTATTGCTCGCTGACACTGAAGACGATCAGCTCCTTCATCTTCTCGGTCGGCGAGAGATCACCCGGCATCTGCGGCTCGGCCGAAATGATCTTCCTTGCGATCTCGAGGTCGCCGCAGAGGAGCAGGCCGGCGCGGGAGCCGGTCACTTCCACCGCTTGCATCCAGCGTTTGAGATCCGCCTTCGCGCCGTCTTCCATCCACTTGTTGACGACGATGCGGAGCGAGTCGCGCTGGATCGGCTGCATGTACTTCACGAGCTCCTGCGCCGTCGTGTTGACGGCCGCGGCCATCTCCTGCGGAACGGTGAAGTCGTTCGAGACGATTTTGATCCCCGCGAAGAGCATCATCTTCAGCTCGTTCAGGGTCGGGAAGAGATTGCGGATGTAGTGCTCGCCTCGATAGGCCGACAAATGCTTGCCGACGATGAAGGTGAGCTCCTGCGGCGTGAAGCCGGTGAGGACCGTCTGACCGGCGACGCTCGCAGGAGGCGTAGCGGGCACCGCCATCAGCGCGCCCGGGACGTCGTTGCGGACGTAGAGCTCCGGAAGCGGGATACCGAGGACCTGCGCCGCCCAGCCGAACGTCTTGGCGAAGGTGACGGTGCTGGTCGCCGGATCTTGCTTGAAGCGCCTGTCGAGCACCGGCAGCTGACGGGCAGCGCGGAGCTGCGTCGTCTTCGCCACGATCGCCGCGGGGGTGATCATCTCGAAGATCTTGCCGAGGTAGAGGCTCTCGTCCTTGTGGAAGAGGTTTTTCACCCACTGCTCGTTGTCGAGGCGGCTCTTGACCTGGATCATGCCGCGCGGACGGTAATCCTCGAAGAACTGCTGTTCTTCGGCGTCGGCTTTCTTCAGGAACGCGAGGGCGGCGCACATGCACCACGCGCGGTCGTACTCGTGCAGCTTCAAGTACAGCTTGTAGAGGCTGCGGTACGGATCGACGCGGAGCGGGTCTTGCTGGAGGACGATCGCGTGCTCGCCGATCGCCGCTTCCATCTGGTCGGTGGCTTCGAAGAGCTCGGCCAAGATCTGACGCTCGACCGCCTCTTCGGGCTTGTACCGGGTCGCCATCTTGAACGCTTCGATGGCGCTGTTCTGATCCGCCAAACGATCGCGATAGATGAGCCCGAGGTTGTGCCAGAGGTTGTACTCGAGGTCGGGGTTCTGCGTGCCCGCCGAGGACATCCGGCGGAGCATCTTGCGGAACGCGCGCTCGAGCGCCTTCCAGTCCTTCTTGCCCGTGAGGATCTTGTTGATGCGCTCGAAGGCCTCGAGGAAGGTCGGATTGAGATCG
>CAJDWT010000145.1_pt1 | contig 21388 bp, 20 predicted proteins | sample 7391671 | NCBI WGS metagenome assembly CAJDWT01 (sample SAMEA7055729, study PRJEB34461) | soil metagenome | biome: terrestrial ecosystem; feature: Peninsula; material: soil | place: Antarctica | collected 2016
CACCGCTCGACTCGCGATCGCTCGGGTCCTCGCGTTCTGGCTACCGCGATGCCCCACCTGCCATCGCGACTGCAGGTGTCCACCCCAAGGACCGCCCGTACCGAGATGCGCGCGCGACATCGCGTGCCGCTCTCCGTGAGGCTCACATCCCGGAGTAGTGCTAATGCCGAGGCGGCGAAGCAGCGCGTGAAGGAGTTGTTTCTGCGCCTCTTCAAGGTGCACGGCATCGACGTCGACTAGCCCGACGCGGTACGCGGTCGGGTATTGCCACGAGACATGGAGTGTCTGTGCTCCTGCGCGGCTCAAAATCGAGGGCGCCGTTCGCTGCCGTTCGCAAGAGCGAGCGCGCACTGACAGATCAAGGCCTCAAGGTCGCGCCCCACGACTTGGTCGATCGTGTTCACCACCTGCGGATATGCAGTCGGACAGATCTTGGACAGCATCACCGCCATGAACCGCGCCGTCAGAGCGGACCCGAGAGCGATCGCCGAGGCTGTTCGTGTCGCCACGGGACTAGCGCCGTTATCGCTGCGGCTTTCTCTTCGTTTCTTGGACAACAGGCCGGTCGTGTTCGAAGAGATCTTCAACGTGGTCGTTTGCAGGTAGTGCGCGACGCAGTTTTCGTTGATTTTTTCTCGCATCTTTGCGCACGTCCACGCGTACCCCGAAAGGGTGATGCCAATTCGTCCCACACCATTTGAACGGGCTTACTTCTCCCGCGCATCAATGGGGAGAAGCCGGACTCTGAGCTCTGAGCTCTGTCGATTTCGACGAAGGTGAGAGCCGCCCACCGCGACCCGCGCCCAGCTCAACAATGCCCTTGAAGTCTCTTGACCGATCATTAAAGTGAATGTCCGCGAGGCTGGCTCGCGAGGGGGATGCGTTCGTGCTTTCAAGTCGCCGCGCCGTGGTGCTTACGGGGTGTCTTTGTCTTCTCGCGTGCTCATCGCGCGACGCTGTCGATGACAGCGGTCGAATCGCTTCCTCCGAGGAGGAGGCGCTCAATACCACTCCTCGCCTATCGGACTTCTCGATCTACGCGCAGCGAAGCGTCGTGCTGGGCGCGTACGACAGCGTGAGCGGCGGTGACATCGGTGTGCGGCTCGTTGCACCGTCTGCATTCGGTTCACAAGCGACGGTCGGGCAGCACTCCGCGATCGCGCGGTTCACAAGCGACGGTCGGGCAGCACTCCGCGATCGCGAGCAGCCGGAGTTTGCTCGCGCCTCCGTGACACTCGGCGCATATGCGACCGTCGGTGGCGTTCAAACGCGCTCGCTGCAAAACAATGGCGCGGTCGTAGGCGCAAGCGGGCCATTTCCGACGAACATGCCCGCAGTCCCACTTGCTCCGCTCGCGACGAGTGGAACCGCCGACCTATCTGTCCCCTCGCACGGATCTACGACGATCGCTCCCGGTAGCTACCGCAATCTGATGATTGGCGATCACGCGGCGGTCCAACTGAGCGCGGGCACCTATTCGTTCAACGCGGTCTCGATTGCAGATCATGTAAGTGTGGTGAGCGCCGCCGCGGGCGTCGACATTCGTCTCGCAGACACGCTCAACGTCGGCACCTTCACATCGATCCGATCCGCGAGTGGCACCGCATCAAAGCTTACGATCTCCACCTCGGCGGCAAATGGTCCGGCGTCTGCTCCCGCGGTCGCGCTCGGCGCGAATGTGTCAATTTCCGCACTGATCGCTGCACCGAACGGAACGCTCTCGGTCGCGGATCACGCGAGCATCGTCGGAGCTCTCTCGGGCTTCGACGTGTCGGTCGGTGATCACGCCAGCATTTCGTACCAGTCCGGTTTCGCCTCGACATCGCCGGCACAGGTGGGTGCGCAGCAGCTGACCGGATACGCAAATGCGCCGGTCGCGTCGGCTCCTATCATCGGTCCCGTTCCACCGCACACCATGGTCTCGGTCGGCGTCGGGCTTCCGTCGGGCGACGCGGCGGGGATGCGAGCGCTGGCTGACGCCGTCTCCAATCCGGCAGACCCGTCGTACCTCCAATACCTGACCGTGAGCCAGTTCGCCGATCGTTTCGGATCGTCGGCGACGAGCTACGGCGCGCTGACGACCTGGGCGACGAATGCGGGGCTGATGACTCAGGCATATCCGAGCCGCCTGATGCTCGACGTGACCGGTGAGGCCGCGGTCCTCAACCAAGCGTTGCATGTGACGCTTGTCTATGGAGCGAGACCGGATGGTTCAACGTTCTTCGAGGCGGACCGTCAGCCATCGGTCGACACCACCGTCACCATTCTGCGCGTGAGTGGCCTGGACGACTTCGTCGTACCGAAATCAGCCGATACCGGCACTGGACCGTACGGCTTCTTACAGTCTGTCGATTTGAGAGAGGCCTTCATTGGCGACTGCGGCTTCGGCTTAGCCGGTGAGCATCAGTCGGTCGGCATTTTCGCCGGAGAGCCGTACGCTCCGGGAGATATCACGCAGTACATTGCGAACACGGGCCTCGACGTGACCGGGACGCAGGAACAAATCCTCGCGGGCAACGGCGACTCGACGATCCCGCCGACCGGCGGTGGCCTCGAGATCGGAACGGACATCGAGATGGTGCTTGCGATGGCGCCGCACATCGATCGGGTCGTCATCTTCAATGGTGGAAGCAGCGGTCTCAGTAGCAGCCTTGCGCAGATGGCGGCGCGCCCGGAGATCCATCAATTCACGGACTCGTTCGATGCGATGCCTGTCGACGCGAATGCGAATCAATCGCTCGCGGAATTGGCGATTCAGGGGCAGTCATTCTTTTCTGCTTCTGGCGACTACGCGGCGGGTTCCAATCCGGCGCGAGGGAAGTACCTCGAGGATCTGCTCGATATTCGAGACAATCCGTACGTTACGCTCGTCGGCGGTACCAATCTGACAATGAGCGGAGGTTCCGTTTCGAGTGAAACCGGCTGGGACGGGAGCGGAGGTGGTCCGTTTGTCGGCCCGCCTGGAGAGCCGATTCCCTACTACCAAATGGGATTGTTGCCGCCGGGTATCTCCAATCGAAGCGCGCCGGACGTCTCTGCCGCGTCGACTGGCGTTTATCTCTATTTGAAAGGTGGGGATCAAACCGGCATAGCCGGTACGAGCCTCGCTTCGCCCGAGTGGGGCGGAATGATGGCGCTGATCAATCAGTCACGCGCCAACAACGCAATGGTGCCGGTGGGCTTTGCCAATCCTCTGCTTTATGGTGTTGCCGCGAACAGCTCACTTCCCGCCGGCTTCCGTGACATGACGAGCGGGAACAACGGATACGCGGCTGGAGTCGGCTACGACCTTGTCACCGGTCTCGGTTCGCCGACCTGCCAACTGGTAAAGGAAATCGGATTTCCAGTCGGCGCTTTCGAGCCGACGATCCACGTGTCCGTCGGATCGAACGCCGCCAGCGATCCCTCGTTGGGGCCAGCCATCTGTGTTTTTGGCAAAGGGTTTCTCGACTCGCGAGGCGACAGCGTCTCGATCGCGCTCTTCGGCATTCCCAATAACTCCGGAGAAGTCGACGTGGGCGACGCCGCGGTCCAGCCCGACGGCACGTTCCATTTCTCTCTGCCGCAAGTTGGTTCCCGAGCAAGCTGCGATGGCAGCCAGTTGAGCAGCACGGTCTCGGTCGCCGCAGGCAGCCCCGAAGGAGACATCGCCGGGGCCACGGTCCCTGGCGAGTTCTGGTGCACGGCGGGCACGCAGAGCTCCTTCGGGAGCTGCGATTGAGGCGCATCTTCTTTGCGGGCACGTTCGCGTTTGCACTGGGAACGGTCGGCGCCGTTGCCTGCGGCGGCGGCGCTCTCTCGAGTAACATCGTGGACGCGTCCAGCGAGCTCGATGCCACGACGAACGCGTCGCAAGACGGTGGGCCGTGTCAGTCGCAAAGCGATTGCACATCGAGTCAGTTCTGTAACCAGCCGGGCACCTGCTCGGGACCGGGCGTTTGTACGGACATTCCGAAAATCTGCCCAGGCCTCACTGACGCCGTCTGCGGGTGCAACGGAGTCTTCGACTCGAACCCCTGTCATCTCTACTTCGACGAGAAGACGTCCATCGCCTACGGCGGTTCGTGCCGAGACAAAACGATTCGTTCGTGCCATTCCGACACGGACTGCGCGAGCGACGAAGTCTGCGCCATCGATGAGAGCGTCGATTGCGACGGCGGGGCCCAATGCACGGGTTTTTGCGCGACGACGAACGCTCATGCGCCTTGCGCAACATCGGCCAACTGCATCGTCAATACCCCCACGCAAGCGTGCTCTAGAGCGGCGTGCGTCGACGGGGGTTCGTTCGCGTGCCGCTACTGCGTGTTCACGAGCCCTCTGAACTGCGACGCCTCCGCCGATTGTCCGACGGGACAAGTGTGCTTGGAACCAACCGGATGCAGCGGTGCGACCTGTTCGAAAATTTGCGTGGTTCCCTAGCTTAGTTCGCGTCCAGAAATACGGTTTTGCGCGAGAAATTCCGGATGATCGTACGTCGGGCGTCGCGTTCCTTTGCTCGACGTGACGGTGAGCTTGAGCGCGCAGGGCGAAACGGACGTCGAGCGGCTCGCGTACCAGGCGCGAGACGTGCCGGGGCTGCACCCGATGGACGCGTCGTTCAACCTGCCTCAGGAACAATACTCGCACGGCGTTCGACGGTTCGTCGCGGAGAACGCGGCGATGTTGTCGTTCGACGACGTCCGGCACCTCTTGGTGAAGCGGACAGGAGCGCGCGTGTCGAAACGGCAGATCGAGGAGCTCTCGCTCCGCGCGGCGGTCGACTTCGACGCCTTCTACGCCGCGCGGCGGCGCGCGGAAGGCGTGCGCTTCGGCGGCTTGTTGGTAACCTGGCGGCGCTGCGACGGCGCGGCTCGGGCCCGCTACTTGCGACGATAGACGCTGATGATCGGCACGCCATCGTGCGTGAGCACGTACGCCGGCGCGGTGCTTCCGTAGGCGACCCAGATCTGGTCGTCGACCTCGTTCATGTGGAGCTCGTGCTGCACGAGTGAGATGTCCGCTTCGCTCGGCGCGCCGACGGGGCGGAGATCACGACGCATGCGCCCCTCTTCCTGCATGCGACTGAACGCTTCGCCGGTCGTGTCGTGGATGAAGATGCGTGCGCTGCGCGGGGCGTTCTTCTCGAGCCACGGGCCAACGCTCTGGGTGGTGAAGCCCCAGAACTGCCGATTGAGCCCGAGATCGGCGCCGCCGGCGGTGCCTCCGATGGTCGGCACGTAGGACGACAAACCGAACGGATGCGAGTGCGCCGTCTCGGCGATCGGCGCGGCAAGGACGAGCGCGAGGAGCAGCCCTTGCGCGATCTCGAGCTTCTTCGTGTCGAAGGCCTTCAACGTCGGCAGCACCTTCTCGGCCTTATCGGCGACAAGATCGAGGCCGCGACCGGCGAGCATCGCGAGGAACGGATAGGCCGGCAGCCAGTGCTTGGTGCCGCCGAAGATCGGCGTTGTCGGCAAGAGGAAGACGGCGAGTGGAGCGGCGAACGCGAGCATGATCAAGAGATCGGATTCGGCCTTGTCACCGCGCGCGCCGATGCGATCGCTCTTCACCATCGCGATGAGGCGGAGGAGCATCGCGCGCAGGCGGTCGAAGAAGCCGACGAAGAAGAGGACGAGCGTGACGGCCGGCACCGTCGCGGCGATCATGACGGGCATGTACTCGGGCGGCGAGGGCGCCTCGTAGTAGTTTTTTCCGAGAAATTCCATGTTGTAATACACATGGTGCAGGTGAAAGTTGAAGTACTCCTGCACGCGCGCCGCGGTGTCGGTCCACATCCACGGCCAGAGCGCGTAGGTCACGAGCGGGCCGATCACCGCCATCGTCACCAGGTTCGTCGGGATCACGAAGCGCCCCGCGCCGAGGTTCCGTCCCAGGGCCTTGCGCTGCACGAAGAACGCGTGCGGTATGAACACGGCGGGGAGGATCCACGCGTTGTGCTTGGTGTCGAGGGTGAGGCCGTAGACAATGCCGCAGGCGATCGCCCAGCCGAGGTTGCCCTCTTCGACCGAGCGATAATAGATGTAAACCGCAAGTAGCCACATCGCCATGATCGGCGCGTCGAAGCAGGCGAGGTGCGCATTGTAGAAGACGCGCGGCATCGCCCCGAGCAGGACCGCCGCGATGACGCCTGCGCGGCGCGAGAACACCCTCGCGGCGAAGAGGTAGGTGACCCACAGCGCCATGCCGCTCATGGCCATTCCGGGAAAGCGGAACGAGGTGCTCGCGTCGGAGAAGAGGCGCCACTTCTCATAGAAGTAGAGGTGCGAGAGCCCGAACAGCGTCTTCATGAGCGACGGGTGCTCGTGGTTTTGCGACCAGACGCTGTCGATCATGCCGTGGTCGAGCGCCCGCGAGGGGTCGTGGACCAGAAGCTCGAGCCAGTGCGCGTAGCTCGAGCCCGCGGAGAAGTAGAACCCTTCGTCGCGCGCGAAGCCGAGAGTGCGCGCGGTCACGATCAAGATCGCGACGTAGACGACGGCCAAGAAAAAGCCCATGGCGTGGTCGCGCCAGCCGATCTCTTTCGGAAAGTCGAGGAGGGTCGACCAGTCGAAAGCGGCCTTTTTCTCGGGTGTTTTCGTCGTTGACGTGCTCGTTGTCGTCGACACGTTCGTGGTCGGCGCGGCCTGATTGGGCTCGGTCATCGCGTCACCGCCTCGAAGCAGTACATCCGGCGCGGGCCGCTGGAGGTGATCTCGGCGGTGAGGTCTGCCGTCTGACCGGCGAGCTCGCTCGTCGAGAGCTCGAATCCTTTCCAGCTCTCACCATCGCGATGCTCGACGCGGCCGAGGCGTTTGTCGCCGACGGAGAAGGTGAGGGTGACCGGCGCGCCGGTGCGACCGCGCTCGGCCTCGACGTAGAGGCCATGGTTGCCGTGGAGGACCTCGCCGAAGGCGACGTCCTTGAACGTGATGCGGAGGGGGCCGTTCGTCGGCGGCGCGTAGATGCAGCGGTGTGGGTGGTAGCTCATGTCGGCGACGACGCTCACACCGACGCGCGACCCGCCGCATTCGAAGCGATGGCCGGGGATCGCCGGACCGAAGCCGAGGTTGCCGGTCTGCGCGTTGCCGACCGACCAGCTGCACGCCGCGTCGTCGTCGCCGTGCGTGACTGTCACCCGGTCGGGGACGAGATGCGAGACGAGGTCGTCTTTGGTCGGGACGTAGCTCGGATTCTGGAGCGTCGTCAGCGTGATCGCGCCGAACGACTTTTGCTCGACCTTCTTCCACGTGGAGAGGTCTGCGGAGTGCTCACCGCGGATCGAGACCTCGAACGCGCGCGGGAAGCGCGAGACGTCGCCGTAGGCCTCGCGCTCGACCGTCGCGAGGTCGCCGCCGAATTGCTCACGCCCGACAGGATCGACCCAACGTGGCGCGAACGTGATGAGGTCTTCGGGCTTCGCCGCGCTCCTCACGGCGTCACGCGCCGCGAGCCAATCGGAGGTCGGTGTGGCGTCGCGCGTCTGCGTCACGTGCGCACCGAGCTCGACGAGACCCACGAGCGGCACGAGCGCGAACGCCCACGTTTTGAGCCAGTTCGTCGCTTTTTTGGGCTCGGCCAAAGTGCGCGCGAGCTTACACCGAAAAAACCGGATCGTGTAACGTGGCTCCGCCGATGCCTGCCGCCTCCTCCTCGTCCTTCGCCCTCGGCATGCGTAGGGTCGCGTCGATCCGCCCCTCGACGTGGTTCTTCCTCGTCGTCTCGTTCATCGCCACTGCGCCCGCTTGGATCGTGAAGTACCCGCCGATCCAAGACCTGCCCTTCCACTTGGCGACCATCCGAGTCATCCACGACTATTCGAACCCGGCGTTCAGCTTCCGGGACGACTTCGTGCTCACGTTCGGTCGAACGCAGTACGTCCTCTACTACTTGGTGGCGAGCGTGCTCGCGTACGTGGTCGGGATCGTCAACGCGAACATCGTCCTCCTCTGTTGCTACCTCGGCGGCACGCCGCTCGCGATGCGCTCCCTTTTGCGCGCGCTCGGCAAGGACGAGAGACTTTGCCTGCTCGTCATCCCGCTCCTCGTGAACGTCATGTTCATGTTCGGCCTCTTGCCGTTCGTGCTCGGCATCCCGGTCATGTTCTGGGCGCTCGCGACCACGGTGCGCTGGTTCGATTCAGAGAAGCGCAGCGACGGCATTTTGCTCGCTGTTTTGGCCCTGATCCTCTTCCATCTCCACGTCTTCCCGTTCGCGCTCTTCGGCATCGGGTTCGCGCTGATGTTCCCATGGTCGAAGCCTCGCCGCTGGATCGTCGCCGGCCTGCCGACCGTGCCCGCGCTCCTCTTCGCGCTCCGCTGGGCGCTCTTCACCGACGCCGGCAAGCTCGCGTCCGGCGCGCTCGAGCCGGGCCCGGCTGACCACGTGCAGCCGATCACGCAGGCGCTGCCCGGCGCCTTCCAGTGGCTCACCGACGTCTTCCATGACTCGAGCGACGAGCTCCTCCTCGTCGGCTTCTTCGTCCTCGTCGTCCTCTTCTTCGGGCTCTCGCAAGGCGACCGCGATCACAGCAATCCCCGCGCCCGCGCCTACGCGCTCTTGCCCATTGCCTGCATCTACTTCTACCTGACGCTCGGCGAAGGCCACGGCTACATCTGGCTCATTTCCCAGCGTTTCCCGATCCTCTTCTTGATGACAATGATCCCGCTCGTGCGCATGCCGCAGGGCGGTCGCGGCGTCGCGGCGACGACGTTGGCGCTCGGTCTCGCTCTCGCGTCCACCGTCAACACGTGCAAGCACTTCATCGCCTTTCAGCTCGACGACGTCGGCGACATCGACGAGGCGATCGACGCGATGGCGCCGAACAAGCATGTCGCGGCCCTCATCTACGATCGTGGATCTTCGGTCACGAATTGGGCTCCGTTTCTCCACTTCGGCTCGTACTATCAACTGCGCAAAGGGGGCGTGATCGAGTTCACGTATGCCGGCTATGCGCACTGGCCTTTCGATTTCAAACCGGGTCACTATCCGCCGCCGGGCGGACCGGCACGCGGCCGTTGGGAGTGGACGCCCGACCAGGTCTCGCTCCACGAGCTCTATCCCTATTATGATTACGTCCTCACGCGCGGCTCGGGCTTCCGGCCGACGCCCGACACCTTCAAGCCCGTCTACCGGGGGAATCGATGGACGGTCTATGAACGGGTCGGAGTGGCTACACCGTAAGTCTTCTGCTATCTCGCCGGCTGACGAATGAGGGGTTCCATCTTTACGGCGTCAATACCGTTTGGTTGTCAGGTCGCTCGTGTGCTCCTCGCCACGGCTCTCGTGTGCGTCGCCTCGAACGCGAAGGCAGGCGATTGGCCGGAGCCGTGGTCGGACGACGACCCGTCGGCGCCGCCGGTGCGCGTGCAGACGAGCCCGAAGAGCGACTTCGGTTTCCGCGGCGGCGCCGAGTACCGCGCGCAGGGGGTCTACATCAACCCGCTCGACCTCTCGAGCGAATCGCACAGCCGCGCCGCATGGCTCGAGCATCGCCTCCGCTTGGACGGCACGGTCGACTACCTCGACAAGGTGAAGCTCACGACGTCGATCGACATGCTCGACGGCGTCTTGTGGGGTGACAACGGCCACGAGGGGACCGACCCCGAGCCCGCCAACGGCGCCCACATCAACACCAACAATCCGAACGTGGCGAAGATGTGCATGACGCTCGACCAGGGCGGGAACGCCGTCGACCCGCGCGCGTATCACTATGGGCTCTGCCCCGCCGACGCGATCAACGTGCGGCGCCTGTTCGGCGACATCCTCACGCCCATCGGCCTCCTTCGAGTCGGCCGCCAAGCGTTCACTGAGGGCGCGTCGGTCGCGCTCAACGACGGCGACGGCCGGCGAAACCGCTTCGGTATCTCGAACCGCGGCAACTCGGTCGACCGCATCCTCTTCGCGACCAAGCCGTTCGAGGCCTTCAAGCCGAAGGATCTGCGCGACAAGAGCGAGCAGCGCGGCTTCTTCTTCATCACCGCCTACGACCAGCTGGTCGTCGACGAGCCGCAGCTACTCGGCTACCAGCTCCACGACTTCGTCCTCGCGAGCCGCTATTTGCAGCCGAAGATCGGCAAGCTTCGTGATGTCGAAGTGCGTGCGTATTACACGTATCGCTGGGACGGGCACTTCGGGACCAACGTCCACGCGTTCGGCGGTCGTGCGGTCGCGCGGCTCGGAAATTTCTTCGCCGGCGTCGACGGCGTCGGGATCCTCGGCGCGACCCAGGAGGTGAGCGAAGCCTTCCACCTCATCACGAACGACCCGGTCGTCAGCCAGGCGATCCGTCAAATGGGCATTCGTGCGGTCATTCGCTACGACCAGCCGAAGTGGACGGCGTATCTCGAAGGCGACTACGCCTCGGGCACGAGCGACACGACCCTCAAAGGCCCGCTTACGCAGTTCCATTTTGCCGAGGACACGAACGTCGGCCTCCTCCTCTTCAAGCAGGTGCTCGCCTACCAGAGCGGGCGCGAAGCGGCGGCAGCGACGGCGCTCTTGAACAACCTCCACGCGCCGACGATCCCGGTCGAATCGATCGCCTCGCGTGGCGCGTTGACGGACGCGGTCGTCATCTTCCCGCAGGCGGACGTGAAGCCGGTGAAGAACATCCTCCTCCGCGGTGGCGTGATGATGGCGTGGGCACCGGCGGCGGTCTTCGACCCGATCGCGACGGCGCAGCGTCGTTCGAGCGGCGCCTACCAGAACGTCGCAGTCAACTTCAACGGCGGCGCGCCCGGCGGCTACTACGGCACCGAGCTCGACGGTCGCGCCCAGTGGCGCTATCTCGATCACTTCGCGCTCGACCTCGAAGGCGCGGTCCTCTTCCCCGGCTCGGCCCTGCAAGACGAGGACGGTCACGCCGTCCGCAGCTTCATGGTCGACGCTCGAACCACCGTCTTTTTCTGAGGATCGCGCACCCATGAAGAAGCTCGCGCTCACGCTGTTAGTCCTCTCGCTCGCGCTCGTCTGCATGCTCGCGGCGTGCGCGGGGTATCGCTCGCCGCCGGTCGTCACGATCGCAGGGCTCGACCAAGGCAAGCTCGCCGACGCGGCGCAGCCGCTCGTCCTCTTGTTCTCGAAGCCGATCGATCCCGAGACGCTCAGCGTGAAGGTGATTCGCTTCGATCCCGATTCGACCGGCAAGCTGCCCGACGAGCTCGGCGACCCGACCGTCGATCTCGCGCCGCTCTACGCCTACGATCCATTGAACGGCGACGTCGGCGGCACAGGCGTGCTCGACCCGAACGGCACGTCGTTCACGATCACGCCGGACGCACGTTTCCCCGTCGGTCCGAAGCTCGCTGTCCTCATCGAGCCTGGTCTGAGTGATGCGGCGCACGACGATACGGGGACGACCGGTGTCCGCAAGCGGCTCCTCTTCTCGTACGCATTCAACTGCGCAGGGACCGGCACGCAGGTCCTCACGTCGGGCGACTACTTCTTCTTGCTCGACGTCGAGCAGCCGGTCGGCACGCAGATCAAGGTCTTCGCGAAGCTCGACGTAGACGGGACGACCGGAAAGTTCACGGGCCAGTTTACGTTCGCGCAGCGCCTGACCGATCCGAATCGCTGCTCGCCCGGCTGCACCGAAGGCAAAGTTTGCAAGACGCTCCCCGGACCGTCCACGTGCGTCGTGCCCTCCGAGCGCGCCGGGACACCGACCGAATGGCCTGATTTTTTCCCGAATTCGACGCCGCCGGTCGGCTTCTCGTTCACCGTCAACGGCTGCGCGGAAGACCAACCGGACGGCACCGCGACCTTCGCCAGCGAGCCCGCGAACATGATCGTCCAGCAGCCGTCGGTGCAGATCAACGGCCTTACGCTCGTCGCCTCGTTCACGAAAGACGGATCGGGAGGGCTGAGCGCGTCGGGCAGCGTGGCCGGCGACGACGTCTTGCTCGGCGGCGCCTCGCTCGGGCCCGCGCCGCGACTTCCTTACTTGCAGTAGAAGCCGCCGGCGTCGGCGTGGTCGCAGACGGTGCCGGGGTCGCAGATGTGGTCGACGTAGGCATAGCCGCCGTCGGCCGTCGACGTGCACGTGCTGATGACGTTGTTCGCGCAGGTCTGGCCGCTGCCCGGGCAGTCGTCGGCGGGCTCGCGACCGCAGGTCGGGATGCCGTCGCCGCCGTAGAGGCACACGTTCTGGTCCAAGCACGGCGTGCGGCGGATGCGATGCGTGCCGTTCGCGAGCGCGGTGCAGACGACCGCGGTGTTGGTGTCGCACTCGTTGACCGAGTCCTTGCACTCTTCGGTGTTGGGGTCGCTGCACGCGGCGACGATCGTCACGGCGCCCGCCGCGAGAGCCGCCACGATGGCCAAAGCGAAGAATCGGTTCATGATGACCAATCTACGCGTCCTCGAAACGGAACACCTATTTTTCAGCCGAAAATGGCTGTGGTTGGCGTTCGTCTCGCTCCTTTTCCTGCCACCTCATTGGCGCCTTGGCGCCGCGATTTGCGACGCCCGTAGGCTGCGGGGCAGCTGGCCATTCCCTCTCTTCTGCTGACAAAAGGGGGAAGGTGTATTAAGACCGCCGCACCATGGCGTCGCAGAGCAGAACTGGTTCGCGAAGCACCGCAACGACGGGCGCAGGCGCGCTCATCGGAACGGGAACACGCATCCGCGGGCGAGTGAGCGGCACCGGTGACCTCACGGTCGACGGCTCGATCGAGGGAGACGTCGCCGTTCGCGGCAATCTCACGGTCAGCGAAAACGGCACCGTGAAGGCCGACGCGGTCGACGCCGACAGCATCACCGTCGCCGGTACGCTCGAAGCGGAGAGCCAAGTCGTCGGTGCGCTCCGCGTGCTCGTCGGCTCGCATGTCCGCTGCAACGTGAAAGGCAGCATCGCGCTCGAAGACGGCGCAGAGTTCGCCGGCCAAATCGACGCCGACTTCGACCTCCCCGCGGAGCTCGAAGGTGGCCACCACCCACCCGCACGTCGCGCCCGATAAAAGCGGCCGATAACGGAATTCAAGGAGAGCTCACATGGCAAGCACGGTCATCGGCGCAGGCATCACCATCGACGGCGAAATCACGAGCGACGAAGACGTCGTTGTCGAAGGGACGATCCGCGGCAAGCTCACCGCGAGGGAATCGGTCACGATCGAGTCGGGCGCGGTCGTCGAGGCCGATATCGTGGCCGGTCCGCTCACGGTCTCGGGCTCGGTCACCGGCAACATCACGTCGAGCGATCGCGTCGACCTCCAAGGCGGCGCCAAGGTCATCGGCAACGTCAAAGCAACCCGCATCACCATCGCCGACGGCGCGCAGTTCAAGGGCAACGTCGACATGGACGTTTGACTCGAGCACTCACGAGACGCTGAGGAGAACGAATGGCGAACGACGTGGCAGTGTTGGGACAATCAACGCACGTCCGCGGCCGGGTGACCGGCTCGGGCAGCATCGAAATCGCAGGCCGAGTGGACGGCGAGGTCGACCTCGACGGTGACGTGACGGTCGAAGCGACCGGGCTCGTCGGCGCGAACGTGAGCGGCCGCCGCCTCGTCGTGCGCGGCGCGGTCAAAGGCGATCTCATCGGCGCCGAATCGGTATCGCTCGAAGACGGCGCGAAGGTCGTCGGCGACGTCCGCGCGCCCCGCATCGCGATCGCACAAGGCGCGTTGCTCCGCGGCTTCGTCCAGACCGCCGGTGGTGGAAGCGCGCCGCGCGTGAAGGCAACACAAGCCACGCGCGCCGTCGCTCCGCCGGCGCGTCAATCGACCCCCCGCTCAAGCGAGAGGGCGAACGAGAGAGCGCAGGAAAAAGCGGCAGAGAAGCCGGCCGCCAAGCCGGTCGCACATCAAGCTCCGGCGCCCAAACCGGTCGCTGCGCCCGCGCCGAAAGCGGCTCCCAAAGCGCCGCCGCCGCCGGTCGTTCCCGCGTTGAAGAAGGGCGCCAAAGGCGCACGCCGCGTCGGCGCCGCCTCCGGCGCGGTCGGCAAGAAGCGCTGATTCTGTGCCGTCTGATTCTGTGACGCCTGGTTCTGTGACGCCTGACCATGTGCAGGATGCACGCAATTCGAAGGCCGCGCTGCTCGAGCTGCTGACGACGCTCTCGTACAAGAAGGGCACCGTCACGCTCGCGTCCGGCAAGACGAGCGACTTCTTCATCGACTGCAAACAGACGGTCCTCACCGCCGAAGGTCATGCCCTCATCGGCGAGCTCATGGCTGAGGCCTTCGCCGGTGAATCAATCGTCGCCGTCGCCGGGGTCGAGCTCGGCGGCTGTCCGCTCGCGAGCGCCGTCAGTGCGAAGAGCGCGGGAACGAGCGCGCCGCTCGACGCCATCTACGTCCGCAAAGAGGCAAAGGACCACGGCTCGCAGCGCCTCGTCGAAGGCGGCACGCGGCTGGCTCCGAATTCGAAGATCGCGCTGCTCGAAGACGTGGTCACGACCGGCGGCTCGACCTTGAAGGCGGCCGAGAAGCTGAAGGCAGCAGGCTTCGTCGTCGCGCGCGTGGTCGCGATCGTCGATCGATTGGAGGGCGGCGGCGAGGCGATCGAAGCGGCAGGCTACCCGTTCACGTCGCTCTTCAGCCGCCGCGACTTCATTCCCGGCTGACCCAGACCTCAAGCTCGCCCGAGTCGGCCATGCCGATGTGCACCATGCGTGGGCGGCAGCACGACGGACAGTCCTCGACGTAGGTTTGATGCTCGCCTCCGCCTTCGTCGATGGTCACGGCGGTCAGCTCGCCGCAGAACGGGCACGGCAGCTCTTCGGAAGAGCTCAGCGTTCGTCGAAACATCTTCGCCTCCATTCGGGTAGCGCTCGACGCATCTGCGTCATTCGCGTTTGAACCGTGGGTTCTTCGCTTAGAAGCAAAGAGTTCGAAGTAAGCTCCGCGCCGAAGTAGAATGTAGCGTGATGCTTTTTCGAATCGCGGCAACGCGAGAATCGACAAAGCAGATCCGTTTTGAAAGGAGCCGCCTCGTGCCTGCCGAGAGGAGAATCGACGTTCTCAGCGATTCGACCGGTGAAACCGCCGAAAAGGTGGTTCGCGCGGCGATGCTGCAGTTCCCGCATTCGGGAGCGAAGATTTTTCTCCACACCCGCGTCCGGACGAAGGAAGCGGTCAAGCCGGTGATCGAGCGCGCGGCGAAGGAAGGCGCGCTCGTCGTCTTCACTGTCGTCAGCCCCGAGCTGCGTGAATACATCCACGCACAGAGCCACGAGCTGAACGTCGAAGCGCTCGACTTGATCGGCTCGCTTATCGGCAAGCTCGGCATGTTCCTCGACCGCGACCCGATCAACATGCCGTCGGGCATGCTCCCGCTCTCGGACGACTACTTCCGTCGCATCGAAGCGGTGGAGTTCACGGTCAAGAGCGACGACGGCAAAGAGCCGCGCAACTTCAAGAAAGCGGACCTCGTCCTCGTCGGCGTCAGCCGCACCTCGAAGACCCCGCTCTCGACCCTCCTCGCTCAGCGCGGGCTGAAGGTCGCAAACCTACCGATCGTGCTCGGCATCGCGCCGCCGCCGGAGCTCGAAGAGGCGAAGCAGGATCGCGTCGTCGGCCTGACGATCGGGCTCGATCAGCTCATCGAAATCCGCCGGGCACGCCTCAAGCAGCTCGGGATGCCGGGCGACGCGTCCTACGGATTGCGTGACCAGGTGAAAGAAGAGCTCGAGTTCGGGCAGCAGATCTTCAGGAGCCACCCGAGCTGGCCCGTCATCGACGTGACCGGCCGGGCGATCGAAGAGACCGCCGTCATCATCCTCGAGTCGCTCAAAGAGCGTGACGAGCAGGCGAAGCAAGCGCGCGACGCCATCGTCTAGCCGCACTATCGGTCACATCTTCAACAGCCGCAGGCCGCGATGCACGCGGGTGCGCCGGCGCATTCGGATTCGCATGTGGCGTTGCAATTGCTGCTCGAGCCCCCGCTCGAGCTCGCCGTGCCGGTGCCTCTCGAGCAGCGCCCTTCGCTGATCTGCTGACAGACGGTGGCTTCGGTCTGGTTCTGGAGCATCGTCGCCGCCTCCGAGCAGCTCGAGGCGATCCCGAGCGGGCAGAGCATCCCTTCGTCGCACGCGCATTCGAGATCGAGCGTGGCGTTGGCTCCGACGACCCGGAAGCCGCAGTCCGGGTAGACGTCGTGATCGACCGTCACGCTGGGACACTGCGTCGTGCCCGAGCAGATCGTGGCCCCGGTGGTCGATTCGGTGATGCAGTCGATGCCGGTCGCGCCGCCGCCGTCCGGCGCCGTCCCCGTCGCAGCGTCGGAGCCCGCGCCTGAGCCTGAGCCCGAGCCCGAGCCGGTGCTGCCGGTCCCGATGTTCATGCCGACGCAGCCCGAGACGGCGAAACAGGCGAAGGTGAAGCCCACGGCCGCGCGGATGCTCATGGCCCCAAACTGCGAAAAAAAAGCCTCAGGGGCCAAGTTCTCGGAGCGATCCAGCGCGTAAAACTACGTGATAACGTGCGGACCGATGACGGACTCCACCGGCGACCACTTGAGCCCCGCGCTCGAACGCCTTCTTCGTGCCGTCGCCGAAGAGGCGATGTTCATGCTCGCTGGCGGCCCCGGCGACTCGCGCGACGCGATCACCGGGCTCGTCCACCGCCGCACCGAAGCGCATACCGCCACGATGCAAGGGCGACCCATCCCGGGCATGCTCGAGTCGTTCGAGGCGTGGGCGCTCGAGCTCGCGAAGGCGTCGGCCGGCGTCTCGCCGCCGGACTTCGTGCCGATGGCCGGCGTGCTCGCCGAGAAGGTGACGCTCGCCGCCGGTGCACGCGGCATCCGCTCGCTCTTCTCCTCGAAGCCGAACGACAAGGACGAGGCGCGCGTACGTCGCCTCGGGACGATCGCGGTCGAAGCGGCGCGCGCAGTCTTCTCCGCCGACGGCGCGATCGACGAAGAAGAGGCACGCTCGATCTCGTGGCTCATTGCTTCGCTCGGTCTCGGCGACGCCGACGCCCAGAAGCTCGCGACTTTGCCGCCCGTCGCGGCCGAAAAAATCGAGATGGGCGGTGACGTCGACTCCGGTATCGCCAAGGCGCTCGTCCGCGGCGCGTGGATCGTCGCCGCCGAAGACGGCCTCGACCCGCACGAAGAAGACGTCGTGCGCATGCTCGCGCATCGCGTGTCGGTGACGACCCAAGAGGTCGAGCACGCCCGCAACGAAGCGGTCGCCACCGTCGATTTGCGGCGCGCGACCGGCGTCTGCGCGACCGAAGGCGTCCGCTACGTGTTGTCCGACCGCGCCCCGACCGAGCTGGTCACCCTTGCGACCAAAATCGCCGAGCTCGCTGTTCCGCGTCGCTTTCGCGAGGAAATTCTCGCGCAAATTGCCCACGGTGGGCTTGTCGCACTCGCGCGTCGGCACGTCGGCTTGCCGCACGCCGACCGAACGAGCACGCTCGGGATCGTGTGGGCCGCCGCGCTCCACGAGAACCCGACCCTCGCGCGAAAGGCCACCCTCCGCGCCCGCTTCGACCGCTTCGCCGCCGACTGTGGTGACGAAGGTGGTCGCGTCCGTACGATCGTGGAGGGTGCTGTCGACGAAGCCCTTGCGATCGCCGCGGCCCAATGAAACGAAGAGCTCGGAAGAGGAACGCACCGTGAGCGTGAGAGACAAAGTCGTCGGGTTCTTGGGCGCGGGCAACATGGCCGGCGCTCTCATCAAAGGCCTCTGCCACGCGCAGGTCGTCGCCCCGCAATCCATCTTGGCCAGCGACGTGAAGATCGAGCGCTTGAAGCAGCTCGAGAGCGCGCACCAGATCCGCGTCACCGGCGACAACCATCAGCTCGTCCGCGAGAGCGACATCCTCGTCCTCGCGGTCAAGCCGCAGGTCGTCGACAAGGTCCTCGCCGCGATCGGCGCGGAAATTCGCCCTGAAACGCTCGTCATCTCGGTCGCCGCGGGCGTACCGCTCGAAGCGCTCGAGTCACGACTGCCGAAGAACACACGCGTCGTTCGCGCGATGCCGAACACGCCGGCGACCGCGCTCGCAGGCGCGACGGCGATCTCGGCCGGCGCGCACGCGACCGAGACGGACATGACGGCCGCGCGCGAGCTGTTCGAAGCGGTCGGCCGCGTCGTCACGCTCGACGAATCACTGCTCGACGCCGTCACCGGTCTCTCTGGCAGCGGACCGGCGTACGTGATGGTCATCATCGACGCGCTGGCCGACGGCGGCGTGAAGATGGGCCTTCACCGTGACACCGCGCTCCTCCTCGCTGCGCAGACGGTCTACGGCTCGGCGAAGCTCCTCCTCGACACGGGCGAGCACCCCGGTCGCTTGAAGGACATGGTCACGAGCCCGGGCGGAACCGCGATCGCCGGCCTCCACACGCTCGAATCCGGCGCCCTCCGAAAGACCCTCATCGACGCCGTCGAGAGCGCGAGCCTGCGCTCGGCTGCGCTCGGCGAAGAGATGGCGCGAAAGCTCAAGGCGCAGGGCTAGGCCGATGGAGCTTCGCGAGATCGGCGCGCGCGGACGCGCGATCGTCGTGGCGATCGAGACCGCTCTCGCCAAAATCGACCCCAACGACGATCCGAACGCCGAGCCGCTCTCCGTCTTCGCGCTCGCCGCGCTCGGGTGGGCGATCTCGGTCAGCGTCGCCATGTACTGGCGCTACAAGTTCCAGCCGATGCAGGACTTTGGGCATCACGTCGGCCTCAGCGCGATAGTTGCAGATTACAACCAACCGGGCTCGCTCTACCCCGCGCTCTACGATCCGCCCGATCCGCTCAACGCCAACTCGCTTCTCTATTTCGTGGCCGGGTATCTCGGGCGGCTCCATGTGGCGAGCGTCACCGACTGCGTTCGTTTCTGCATGGTGATCTATCTCGCCGGCGTACCGCTCGCGAACCTCTATGCGCTCCGCGTGTTCGGTCGGTCGGCGTGGGCGGCGGTCATCGCGGTCCCGCTCGCGTTCGCGTACAACATGAACTTCGTCGGCGGGTTCGCCAACCTGCTCTTCGCCGCGCCGTTCATGGTGCTCGCAATCCCCTTGTTTTATCGGCTTTTGATCAAGCCTTCGTGGCAGCGCCTCCTCTGGGCGTCCGCGATGTTCGTGCTCGTCTTCTTGGCGCACGCACATGTCTTCCTCTGGCTCGGCGCCCTCTCGTTCGTGCTGACCTTCTGGATGTTCGTGCTCGCGTTCTTCGAGCCACGCAAGAGCGCGAAGAAGCGCGTGCTCCGAGCCGGGGTCGTCGCCGGCCTTTCGGCGCTGTCGGTGACGCCGGCGCTCCTGCTCTTCTATCGCTGGTACCAATGGGCGTTCGGCGCCGAAAAAGACGTCGGCGCGATCACGACGACGACGAGCGGCTGGGACAACAAATACGGCGCGGTCTTCAAGACGACCGACGGCCTGTTCCACGATCTCTACAACTACGCGATGAAGACGACGATCGCGGCTGACGACCTCGATCTCATCTGGAAGCTCGGCATCCTCGCGCTCGTGGCGCTCGCGCTCTCACGGTTGAAGAAGTGGTCGCGCCCGCCGGTGATGGAGCTCGCGTTCATGCTCACGGTCTTGAGCTACTTCTTGATGCCGGAGTCGATCGACTCGAACTCGGTCGTCGGCTCGCGCCAAATCGGCATCTCGTTCTGGATCATCGCCGCGGTCTTCTCACCGGTGCCGGCGAAGGTCTCGCGCGTCGCGCGCTACATCGTCGTCATCGGCATCCTCTGGTTCACCAAAGACTCGTTCGCGTTCTGGCAGACGAAGCTGAATCTCTTCGAGCACACCGAAGCTGCCGGCCTCGAGTACGTGCTCGACGCCGCGCCGCCGCGCCAGCACCTGCACCTGGTGAAGGTCATGAGCGACATGAGCACCGTCTTCACGTGGAAGCCGCTCTGGCACGTCGACAAGTACTACATGAGCGACAAGCTCGGGCAGGTCGCCGACAACCCGGCGATCGTGTCGACGAGCTCGATCCGCTATCGGGTCGGCGTGAACCCGCACCGCATCACGCACCACAGCGCCGACTGGCCGAGCTGGTCGGAGCTCTGGGACAACTACGAGCTCGTGCTCGTGCACGGTTGGCATCCGACCGACGCGCAGCTCGAGCTCGCGAAATCACACGCCGTTCGAGTACGAAAATCAGGCAATTGGGAGCTGTGGCGACGCCACGGTGATTGGGAGACCGGCGACGCGCAGGTCTCGGGAAAGGGCGCACTTCCATGAAGGGGATCGTCCTCGCCGGCGGCGCCGGCACGCGGTTGCATCCGATCACGCGGGTGGTGAGCAAGCAGCTCCTGCCCGTCTACGACAAGCCGATGATCTACTACCCGGTGACGACGCTCATGCTCGCCGGCATCCGTGACATCTTGATCATCACGACGCCGGAGGACGCGAGCGCATTCCAGAACCTTCTCGGCGACGGCAGCGCGTGGGGGGTGAGCTTCACGTTCGCGGTGCAGCCGAAGCCGGAGGGGCTCGCCCAGGCCTTCCTCATCGGCAAAGAGTTCATCGGGAGCGATCGCGTTGCGCTCGTCCTGGGCGACAACATCTTCTACGGCCACGGGTTGGTCGAGCTGATGCGAAACGCCGTCGCGCGCGAAGAGGGCGCCACCGTCTTCGCGTATGTCGTGACCGACCCGGAGCGCTACGGCGTCATTGAGCTCGACCACGCGCTGAAGCCGACGCGCATCGTTGAGAAGCCGAAGGAGCCGAAGTCGAGCTATGCGGTCACCGGGCTCTATTTCTACGACAACCAAGTCGTCGACATCGCCGCCAGCTTGAAGCCCTCGCCACGTGGCGAGCTCGAGATCACCGCGGTAAATGAAGCGTATTTGACGCGCGGACAGCTCGCCGTCGAGATCATGGGGCGCGGCTACGCGTGGCTCGATACCGGTACCCACGAATCGTTGCATGATGCATCGAGCTTCGTGAAGCTGATCGAAGAGCGCCAAGGGCTCATGGTCGCGTGCCCTGAAGAGGTCGCGCTGCGCCTCGGCTACATCGACGAAGAGGCGGTGTCGAAGGTCGCGCACGCGTTCAAAAATTCGACCTACGGGCAGTATCTCGCCCGCGTCGTTCACGACTACGGGGAAGAGAAGAAGCGCGGCTCCGCATGAACGTCGTCCAAACGTCGCTCCCGGGCGTCCTCGTGATCGAGCCTCGCGCGTTCGGTGATGCCCGCGGCTTCTTCTTCGAATCGTTCCGCGAGGATCGCTATCGCGCCGCGGGGATCGTGGGCCCGTTCGTGCAGGACAACATCTCGCGGTCGGCCAAAGGGACGCTGCGCGGCCTCCACTTTCAGGAACCGAAGGGGCAGGGGAAGCTCGTCTTCGTCACGCGCGGCTCGGTGTTCGACGTCGTCGTCGATGTGCGCAAAGGCTCACCAAGCTTCGGTACGTCGGTCGGGGTAGAGCTCTCGGACGAGAACCACAAGCAGCTCTGGGTCCCGGCCGGGTTCGCCCACGGCTTTTGCGTCACGAGCGAGCTGGCCG
>CAJDWT010000058.1_pt1 | contig 21326 bp, 18 predicted proteins | sample 7391671 | NCBI WGS metagenome assembly CAJDWT01 (sample SAMEA7055729, study PRJEB34461) | soil metagenome | biome: terrestrial ecosystem; feature: Peninsula; material: soil | place: Antarctica | collected 2016
GACCGCGCTCACTCGCTGCGCATGCCCTGCTGCCAGTCGCTGTAGCGGATCCGATCGAGAGCGAACACGTCGCCGAGCCGTGACCATTCGTTACGTCCCAGCCGGGCCAACGGGTCGACCGCTTCCGGGTCAGGTAGCCCGTCGTCGGCGAGCACGCGCCGGTGGGCGGCGAGGTGCACGATCTCGCCGAAGACCATCACGCACTTTCCGATGACGTGCTCGCCCGATACCCGGCACTCGAACACCACGTGAGCATCGCGGACCCGCGGCGGCGTGACGACGGCGCACGGGTCGCGTCCGCACCCGCATCCGACGAAGCCTACGAAGAAGAAGAAGCGGAAGCGCTGAGCGTCAGCCCGACGCCGGCATCTCGCTCACGGGCGGAGGACCTTCGTTCGGGAGCGTGAGCCGGAACGACGCGCCGCCGAGCGGGCTTCGCGCATAGGCGAGCTCGCCGCCGTGCTCCATCGCGATGCGTTGCGCGATCGCGAGCCCGAGCCCCGTGCCTGACGGCTTGTTCGTCGCGTACGGCTCGAAGAGACGCGGTGCCATGTCGGTCGCGACGCCGGGCCCGTTGTCGTGGACCGCGATCTCGACCTTGTCGTCGGTCGCCGTCAAGACGAGCTCGATCTTCGCCCGGAGCTCGAGCGAGGCGGTCGCTTCGAGCGCGTTCTGGACGAGATTCGTCATCACCTGGACGATCTGCTCACGGTCGCACATCACGTTCTTGAGCTTATTTTTTCGGATGATCACGAGGGATGCGCCGTTCGCATTCGCCTTTTGGAGTGCGACGACTTGGCCGACGAGCGCGTCGAGATCGGTCGCCTCCGGCTTCGGCGGAGGCAAGCGCGCGAAGCGCGTGAACTCGGTGACGATGTTCGCGATGCGATGGACCTCATCGAGGACCGTGCGCGTGGCTTCGTCGAAGTAGTCGTCGAACGCGGGATCGTTGCGGGCGCGGAGGCGGCGGAGTGTCTCGACCGCCGCGCGGATCGGGGCAAGTGGATTTTTCACCTCGTGCGCGACTCGGCGAGCGACCTCGCGCCAAGCGGCGACGCGGCTCACGGCCGCGAGACGACGTCGCGTACCTTCGAGATCCTCGATCATCCGGTCGAATGCGCCGGCGAGATCGGCGACCTCGTTGGAGCCGCGGACGCGGACCGCGCGCGCTTCGCCCTTCGCGACCTTGCGGGCCTCGATCGCGAGCTCGGCGATAGGGCGACCGAGACGTCGCGAGAGGATCAACGCGACGAAGAGCGCGCCCACGATCGCCGCGAGCGTGCTCAGGAGGACGGCCCGATCGATCCGCCGAAGCTCGTCGTCGAGCGACGCCTTCGACTTGCCGACGGTGATCGGGAGCTGGGTGCCGGCGCCATCTTTGATCGCGCAGGACGCCTGGGCGGTCCCGGGCGTGTTCGGGGGTGCGTTGCCGAGCGAGACGTCGACTCCGGCGGTCTTGCCAAGACGCTTCAAGAGCGCCGACGGGTCGCGGGCGCCGACGAGCGCGACCGACTGCCCGGACACGCCGACCTTGCGACAGCGCGAAACGAGCCCGTTCATCGTGTCGCGCCCGGATAGGAAATTCGTCGGGTCTTCCTTCACGAGCGCGGAGACTTGGCTCGGTTTGAGGCCGACGAGCGTGCGCGGATCGCCACCCAAGACCTCGCCCGTTCCGGTGACGAGCGCGAGCGCGTCGAGGTCGAAGGCCTCGCGCTCAGCCGGGACGAGCGATGCGATCGCGAGTCGGCGGCTCTCGATCTCGCCCGCCTCGAGCGCGAGAAGCGTCCGGTCGGCGAGCTCGCCGGAGCGACACGCGCCGGAGACAAGCTTGCGATCGCTGTCTTCCTGGCGTTTGACCTCGTCGATGATGCGATCGCACGCCTGCTTCACCTCGGCGTCGAAGCGCGCGGTCTCTTCGCTTCGGCGCGCCTCGCGCACGCTCCAGCCGAGGCCGACCGTCGAAACGGCGGCGACGAAGCCGAAAGCGAGGACGAGCTGGGGAGCGAGCTTCATACGTGCTTACGAGCGCGGGTCGCCGTCGCCCAGTCGACGCCGAATCGTCCAGCGGGAAGCGTGAGGTCTGCGATCCGGCCGCCTTGCACGCGAATTTCGCCGAGCACGCCGACCCGAAAGAGCCGCGTGAGCGTCCGCACGTTTGCCTCGGCGACCTTGGGCGGATGCTTCGCGAGGTCGCTCGCTGTCGTAGCCGGGTCGGCCGAGGCGACCGCCGTCATCGCCGCTAGCGCGCCGGGGCCGAGCGAGCGTGCGAGATCGATCGCGAGCGCGAACGAGCGCGCCTTCTTCCGCTGAGCGAATTCGGCGGGGGCGATCGGCCGCGCCGTGACCTCGTGTACGGGCCGCGAGATCGACGCGGCCACTGCGCGCGCGAGCTCGACGAGCCATGGCGCATCGTTCACGACGAGAAGGTCGACCGGCGGCCCCGCCCAGCCTTGCTCGCTCACCGTCGACCACGCCGCACCGACGCCGAGATACGCGAGGCGCGAAGGAGGGATGCCGTCGCACACGCGCTGCGCGATGCCCGGCGAATCCCAAGAGCCGCCGTCTTTTCCGACCACGAGCACCGCCCACCCCACCGCACCCGCGTCGAACGTCTTCGAGCCCGCGCGCGGCTCGTGGAGACCGGTCCCGAGCCAGCCCACGTCCGCCGCGCCGCTCTCGAACGCGCGAAGACCGGCGGCGAGATCGTCGACCGACGACACGTCGATCTCGTCGAGGAGCGACGGGCCGAGCGACCCACGGACGTTACGCGTGAGCACGAGCATCGTCCCTTTGCGATCGGCACGAAAGGGTCCGGTGCCGTCGGGTCTGAGCGGATCGAACGATAGCGGAACGACGGCGGTGATCGGCGATGCGAGCACACGCGCGAGCGCGACCGCATCGGTGCCGGCGAAGAGGAGGCTCTTGTCTCTCTCCCGCTTCGGTGACGCAGTGGCCGCGAGCCACGCTCCTGCGCCGTGCGACCGCGCCCGCGCGAGCGAGAGTGACGCGTCACGCGCGTCGATCGCGCTGCCGTGCGCCGTCGTCAGACCCTCGCGCATGGTGATGCGGAGGTTTCCGGCGCCGTCGGGCGCGGGCATCGTGACGGCGAGAGCGGGGACGGGCTCGCCCGCTGCATCGAGGGCGTAGAGAGAGTCGAAGAGCGCGTTGCCGAAGATCGCGGCGGCGGGGTCGTCGAGCCGATGCGGGTCCACGGACCCGAGCGGCCACGGCACCGCGAGCTTGATCTTCCCTCCCACCGGCAATCGCGGGAGCGCGAAGGCCGGTCGCACCAGCGCGAGCGCTGCGAGCGACGTGCCGAATGCACGGCGCGAAATCAGCTTCATTTCAAGGCCCATTCGGATTTCATCGGAGGAGCCAAATCTCGGATCCGACGACAGCGACGAGCGCCGGAGCACCGCCGGCTTCGGGCGGACAGACCGCGAGCGCGCTCACACCGGCCGGCGCCGGGATCTTCTTGCGGTCACGCGTCTGCGCGCCGTCGTAGCTCCAGATTTGGATCGAGTCGTCTTGGGCATTCCGGGTCGTGACGACCTCGGGCACGCCGTCGAGATCGAGATCGGCGACGACCGCCTGCGCACCGACGTCGTCGAACGAGCGCGTGGCGGCGCCGTATTTCACCGAGAGCTTTCCGTCGAGATCGCGTGCGACGAGCGCGCTGCGGGCGACGCCGGCCTTGTCGACGATGTCGGCGAACGCGACGGTGTCGAAGCGCGGGAGCGGCGCGGCGACCGTGACGCCGTTCGCGTCGTCCGAGCACGCGTGGAGGTCACCGGAGAACGAGCCGACGCTGGGGTCGACATGCGCGCATTCGATCCTTCCTCTGCCGGCGACGGGGATGCCGGCGAGCGTCCCGCGCAGCGCGAGGTCGGCGTCGAGCTCGACCCCCCCGCGGTCGCTCGTGCCGATGAACAGCGTGCGGTCACCGAACGCGGCGCCGGCGAGTGGCTCACGGAGGGGGACGGCGACGCGGGCCGCGAGCGCAGCCAGATCGACCTTCTGGGACACGACGAACCTCTCTTGCTCGCCTTTGCCTCGAAGATGGCCGACCGCCACGCGCCCTCGAGAAACCAAGGCGATTTCCATCCCACCGTCGCCGTCGAGATCGCCGCATGCCGCGGCGAGGACCGCCCCTTCGTCGTGGTGCGCTTTGTGGATCTGCGCCTGCTCGAGCGACAGCGCGGGGAGAAAGGTGCGCACCTCCGCGTCGATCGGGGCCTCTGCAAACGCGTGCGCTCGCGGCGGCGGTGCCGGTGCACGCGCACGGTCCCAGCCGTTGGCGACGACGGGGAAGATGTCGGCGGTGACGCGGAGCTCTCCCTTTTCGAGCTGGGTCGTGACGTAGACGAGGCCGGCCATCTTCCCTGCCGCCGCGCGCGCGACCGAGAGCGACGCGACCTTCGGGTACGCGTGTGACGAGGCATTGATCTTTCCGGCCATCACCGAGGCGACCCGGAGCGCGAGCGCGTCGCCCTTGGGCGCCGGCTGATCACTCACGAGCGGAGCGGCGACGACGAACATCGACTGCGGCACCGGGCCAAGGCTCACGGCCGCCTTCGACGCGACCGTATCGATCGCTCCGCCGGCTCGAGCAACCGCCGAGTGCAGGGAGAGCGCAGCACAAAGCGCGACCGATGCGAGGACCCGCTTCATTGCGGCTCGTCATCCTTCGGCGGATCGGGCTCGTTCGGTTGAGTGGTCTCCGCGGGCGCGGCGGGCGGCGCGCCGGCATCGATCGGCGTCGTGGTGGTCGGCTCGGTGCCTTGCAAGAAGACCTCGTCCATCACCTCGGTGTCGCCATCGAACGGGAGCATGCCGGTGCGCGTGTCGATCTGCACGGTCGTCACCCCGGCAGGGCGCGGGAAGTCGCTCGGCGGCTTCTTGTCGTGCGCGGCGCGCATGAACGAAATCCACGCTGGGAGCGCGGCGCTCGCACCGGCTTCGCTTCGACCGAGCGGGCGCCCGTCGTCGTAGCCGACCCACACGACCGCGACGGTCTCGGTCGAGAAGCCGGCGAACCATGCGTCCTTCGACTGGTTGGACGTCCCGGTCTTGCCGGCGAGCGGTCGATTCAGCTCTTTCGCGCGCACGCCGGTGCCGTGGTCGATCACCGACTGCATCATGTTGACGGTGACGTACGCCTCGGCTTCGTCCATCACGCGATGAGGCGGCGGCGGGGTCGGGAGCGGGACCTCTTTGCCGTCGGGCCCGACGATCTTCGTGACGAGCGTCGGGGCTGCGTATTCGCCCCCGGCCGCGAACGTCGTGTACGCACCGGCGAGCTCAAGCGGCGTCACCTCGTAGCTTCCGAGCGCGAGCGAAAGATCCGGCTTGAGGACCGAGGTGATCCCGAGCGCGTGCGCCCACTCGACGACGTTCGCAGGGCCGACGTCGTTCAAGACGCGTACGGCGGCGACGTTCACCGAGTTGGCCAGGACCTCGCGCAGGCGCAAAGCCTCGGTCCCTTTCCATCCTTCGTAGTTGCTCGGGTGGTAGTTGCCGAAGGTGCCGGGCGTGACGTCGATCATCGACGCGGCCGTGAAGCGGCGCGAATGGATCGCATAGCTGTAGACGATCGGCTTGAACGTCGAGCCCGGTTGGCGATGCGATTGGGACGCGCGGTCGAGCCCGCCAGTGAAAGATTCATAGTTGCCGACGAGCGCCAAGATCTCGTGCGTGCGCACATCGATCGAGACGACCGCGCCTTCCGGGCCGGACTCCATGCGGAGCGGGATCTTCGCGGCGCCCGGATCTTCCGGCACCGGCGTGAGGAGGCTCACGCGGATGCGCGCGCCCGGCGCAGCGAAGGCCGAGGGCGGAAGATGAGACGGATTGTAGCGATCCCAGTCGGCGAGCTTCACGACGCCGGTCAGGGTGCCGACCTTCACGTCGAGGATCCCCTTGGCGTCGTCGACCGAATCGACGACCCCGACGTACACCTTGTGACCCTCGTAGGTGGGCGTGCCTTCGAACGGCGCGTTCTCCTTCGAGAGCGGGATCGGCGCCGCGCCCTTCTTCTTCTTCGTCGCCTTCTCCGCCTTCTCGACCGCGGAAGAGGGCGCCTTGAGCGGGCCGAGCAGGCCGTGACGCTTGTCGTACGCATCGAGATCGTCGCGCAACGCCTTCCGCGCCGCATCTTCGAGCTTCGGATCGATCGTCGTCGTGATCGTGTACCCGCCACGCGCGGCGCCGATCGGATCGATCTTCTGAAGCAGCCGGCGTGCCATCTCGACCGCTTCGGGCGCGAGCTGCGGATGGGCCTCGATCTCCGGCGCGATGACGAGCGGCTCCTTCATCGCCGCGTCGTATTGCGCGTCGGTCAAAAACCCCTTCTCGCGCATCTGGCCGAGGACGAACGCGCGCCGGGTGAGCGCCTTCTTCGGATCTTTTCGCGGTGAGAAGAGCTCGGGCCCCGCCGGCAAGCCAGCGAGCATCGCCGCCTCGGCGATCGACAGATCCTTCGCCGATTTGCCGAAGTTGTCGCGCGCGGCCTCTTCGATACCGTAGCGACCGTGCCCGAAGTAGATGTGGTTCAAATAGAGCTCGAGGATCTCGTCCTTCGTGAGCTCCTGCTCGATCCGGCGCGCGAGGAGGGCCTCGCGGATCTTCCTCCTGTAGGTGCGCTCGGGGTCGAGGAGCAGGTTCTTCACGACCTGCTGCGTGATCGTCGAGCCGCCCTGACGCGTGTGCCCGGCCTTCAGGTTCACGAGCATCGCGCGCGCGATGCCCCAATAGTTCAGCCCTTCGTGCTCGTAGAAGCCGGCGTCTTCGGCGGCGAGGACGGCCAGCTTCACGTGCGGCGGGAGCTCGGCGATCGGAACGACGGTGCGACGCTCGGTAAATACTTCGGCGAGGAGCGTTCCGTCACGCGCGAGGATGCGCGTGACCTGCGGCGGGTGGTAGTTCCCTTTGAGCTGCGCGGTCGATGGGAGATCGGCCTCCATGTTCCGCACGACCACGAGCACCGCCACGGTGCCGAGGACGAGCGCCAAGAGCGCCGCGACCGTCAGACGTTTCAGCCAGAGCGTGAGCCTGGAGAAGCGACCGCCGCCCTTCCTCTCGCGCCGCTGCTCTTCTTCTTGGAGCGTCGCTTTCGCCGACAGCTTCGTGTTCTTCGCTCCGGGCCGAAGGGCAGAGGCTCGCATGGATTCTCGTCGAGAAACGCCCGTGCCTTCTTTTTTCGTCCGAGATTCGTCGTCGACCACCGCGTCAGAGGCCATACCAAGCGCGCAGGAGAGTGCCAACCGTTCTCCCTATTTTCGGCCGCGGATCGGACGTGTAGGATGGGCGGGTGAGCTCCGGCGATCCGCTGGGCCTTTCGGGGTCGACGTTGCACGACCAGTTCCGCGTGGGGGAGCTGGCCGACGATTCCAAGCGCGCGTTTCTCTACAAAGGGACGCACCTCATGATGGACGCGCCCGTCGCGATCAAGCTGCTCAAGATCCCGTCGCACCTCGCGGCCGAGCCGTTCTTGAAGCGCTTCCGCCACGAGTCACGCCTCCACTACGCGCTCGCACAAGCGTCGCCCCACGTCGTTCGTCTGCTCGCCGGCGGCACCGTGCTCGCGCCGGCGACCCACTCGATGGTTCCGTTCTCGGTCCTCGAATGGCTCCACGGTCGCACGCTCGCCGCCGACTTCGCCGAGCGCCGCGCGCATTGGGGCAAGGGCCGTCCGATCCACGAGGCGATCGCGCTCCTCGATCCCGCCATCGGTGCGCTCGCCGCCGCCCACGCGCGCGCCATCGTCCACCGCGAGGTCACGCCGGCGAATCTCTTTCTGTCCGACGTCGAAGGCACGACGACGCTCAAGGTGCTCGATTTCGGCCTCGCGAAGGTGATGACGGAGACGCAGGCCGACCCGGGCCGCGCCCGCACGGTCGACATGGGCCCGCTCGCCGCGCCGATCTACGCCGCGCCGGAGCAATTCAGCCGCGAGGTCGGAGAGGTCGGCCCGGCGACCGATCTCTATTCGCTGATGATGATCTTCCTCGAGGCGCTCCGCGATCGCGCGGTGATGGACGAGTCGAGCTCACCGCTCGCGGTGCGCGTCCTCGATCGCGAAAGGCGTCCGACGCCCCGTGCGCTCGGGATCGACGTCGGTGACAACCTCGAGCTCGCGTGCGCCCAAGCCGTCGCCTTGCGGCCTGCCGACCGCCCCAAAGACATCGCCGTCTTCTGGGACGACCTCAAACGCGCGGCGCTCAAGGACGCACGAAACGTGTCGATCTCGGCGCCGCCGAACCTGCGTGACCGCGCCGACGCGCCTCCGTCGCAGAGCGAGACCGCGGTCGCGATCGACCTGAGCTTCGCACGTGGCTCGCAGGCGCCGACCGTCCCTCATCCCGAGCCGATGACGCAGTCGAGGCCGTCGCCCGCGCTCGAAAACGAGCCGCTCTCGTCGACCGGTGAGCTCTTCGCGCTGAAGGTCCCGCCGACGATGCGCTCGGAGCCACCGCCTGCGCTCCAGAAGGCCGGTCGTCCCGGGCACGCGGTGACCATGGTCTCGCCGCACAAACCGATCGCGCCGACGCTCGTCTCGCCTCAGATCCCAGGGCCGCCGCAGGTGCCTTCGGGGGTGACGGCGCCGCAACGCGTGTCGGTCGTCGAATCGAGCGCGCTCCCCTTCGAGCTCGCTGCGCGCACGGACATCCCCTTCGCACCGACGAACATCGTGCCGCTCGTTTCGCCGTCCGGCGCGCCGCCAGCTGCGCCGGAATGGATCTCTGCGCCGCGTCCACCTTCGGTCCAAGCGCCGAAGGCAAACATGCCGTGGGTCGCGATGATCATCGCCTTCTTCGTCGTCGGCATGGCCCTGACCGTCGTGGCGATGGTCCTTCTCGGAGATCGCTGAACGCGGCTTCGCTCTCGTCCAGCAGACGGCTTTATTTACCGAGCAACCGCATCGCAACGACCGCGAGCCCCGCGCCGACGACGAGGCAACCGAGCGCCACCCCGACGAGGAGCAAGAGCTTCTCGTCCTTCCTCCTCGTGAGCGGTCGGTCGGCGATCGTGGGTGACGCGTTCGTCATCGAGGTCGTCGACGAATGAATCGGCGGCAGCGGGCTCGAGATCGGCTGCGGCATGCTCTGCGGAGGGCCCGGCATCGCGACCGGGGGCGGCGCGGCCGACAGCCCCTTCGGGAGCTCGGTAAGCCCGGCGAGCACGGCTTGCATCGCGCTCGCGAAGTCGGCGGCGGAGGCGAACCGGTCTTCCGGCTTCTTCGCGAGCGCACGGGCGATGATCTTGTCGAGCAGCGGCGGAAACGTGCGGCCGGGCACGCGCTGCGAGAGGCCGATCGGCTTTTGGGACACGTGATGGGAGAGAAAATCCATCGCCGTCTTCGCTTCGAACGGAAGCTTGCCGGTGAGCGCCTCGTAGAGAATCGTCGCGAGCGAATAAATGTCGGACGCGGGGGTGAGCGTCTTTCCTTGCGCCTGTTCGGGGCTCATGAACTCGGGCGTGCCGAAGACCATCCCTTCTTGTGTGAGGATGATCGAGCCGGGGCGCATCTCGCGCTCGGTGACCTTGGCGAGGCCGAAATCAAGCACCTTCGCGTAGTCCTTGAGCCCACCTTGCTGGCAGAGGAAGATATTCTCGGGCTTCAAGTCGCGGTGGATGATGCCTGCACGATGTGCCTCTTCGAGCGCACCGCACACCTGGATCAAGATCGGCAGCCCGCGCTCCACCGGCATCGGCCCTTCGGCGCGTACCGTCTGGTTCATGTTCTTGCCGTCGAGGTACTCCATGATGATGTAGAGCGAGCCGTCCTCGAGCTCACCGTAGAGGAACACCTTCACTGTGTTCGGATGAGTGAGGTGGCTCATCGCCCGCGCCTCGCGACGGAAGCGCGCGACCAAATCTTTGCGATTCGTCAGCTTAGGGTGGAGAATTTTGACCCCCACCATACGGTTCATCTCAGGCTGCAGCGCCTTGTAGACGGCACCCATCCCCCCCGTGCCGATCTTTTGCAAGATTCGGAACTGCCCGTTCAGGATCTCGCGTCCGATGAACGGGTCGGCGGGGCGCATGAGGACGAACACTCTATACCCATCCAGAACCGACAGAATTGAGGCGTTCGTGCTTTCGAGTCAGCTCCTGCAAACCAGCGGTTTTAAGCACGGATTTTCGACGCGCACGACATCGCTCGAGGAGATAGCCGCGGCCTGCGGCGTCGCGCCCGACGAGCTCAAACGCGTAAAGCAGGTGCATTCTGCACGCGTGCTCGAGGTCGGCCCCGAGAGCACCGACGGACGCGAGGCCGACGCGCTCGTCTCTCGTGCGCGCTTCGCGATCGGTGTCCGCACCGCCGATTGCGTACCGCTGCTCGTCGCCGACACCGTGAGCGGCGCGGTCGCCGCGATCCACGCTGGCTGGCGCGGCGTCGAAGGGCGCATCGTCGAGAACGCGATCGCTTCACTCGGCGGCGACCCATCTCGATTCATCGCCGCGATCGGTCCGTGCATCATGGTGTGCTCGTTCGAGACCGGCATCGACGTCGCCGAGAAGCTCGCGGCCGCGAGCGACGCATCGGTGATCGCGAGCCGCCACGGCGACGGCAAGGCGATGGTCGACCTCCGCAGAGCAGTGCGCATCCAGCTCGAGCGTGTGGGCGTCCCCACCGCGAGCATCGACGACGTGGCGCGCTGCACGTTCTGCGAGCGCGACCTCTTCTTCTCCTACCGCCGCGACCAGGCCAACGTCGCCGAGCGCGCCGGGCGCATGATCTCCGCCATCGCGCCGCGTTGAGGCGTGCCACCTTGCGCCGCGCGCGATCGAAGGGTCGTTTGGCATGATCGTTCCGAATGAATCGAGAGCCACAAATGCGCAGTTCCGAGAACGGAACGACTCCTGCTCTGTCTCAGGTCATGAACCGAACGATATGGATCGCGACGGGTCTCTTCGCTTCGATTGGCATCACCATCGGCCTCGGTGGCTGTAGCGACGGCAGCACGAGCAGTGGTAGCGACGGAAGCAAGAGCACGGGCGCAGATTTCAACCCCAACGCCAACCCAGAGTGTCCCTACGCCCCCGAGCCTCACGTTGGCGAGGCTTGCAAATTGGAGTCGACCATCGATTGCCTGTCCGAGGACGTGTCGCTTTACCCGAACGGCCCTGACTGCGATCCGCACTACGTGCACTGCGTCAATGGCACGTGGCAAGCGCTCCTCGAGACCGAATCATCGCCCGCGGTCATCTGCCCAGCGACGCCGCCAGCCGACGGCGACCCTTGTCCATCGTTGAGCTGCTCCTCGCACGACAAAAGTTGCTTCTATGACTGCGTGAGCGCCTCGTGCAAAGCGGGTGATGCGCACTGGCGGCTCCAGGCGCTCGTATCGAACGAGGACGGCGGCACGTGTCCCGGCGCTCTCGATGGCGGCGCAGTCGACGCCAGCGCGGATGCGGCCCCCGACGACGCCGGTGACGGCTCCGGCGATCGGGGATGACTATTCCAGCACGTATGTAGCGTGCTAGTATCGTACGCCTGCCTCTGCGAAGCGGGGATCAGGCGCCGAGGCGCTTCTTCATGTACTGCGCGGTAATCTTACCGAGCCTCGTGGCCGCCTCGCGGAGACGCGAGCCGAGCGCCTCGTTGCTGATCGAGGCTTGAATGGCGGTGTCGACGGTGAACTCGTCGACGAGCGTCCCCTTCGCGTCGACGATCTGCACGTCCATCTTCACCTGGGTCGGACGGCTGGCGACGACGGCGTTGAAGCCCGGCTCGATCCACGTGATGTGCGGCTTGATCTCGAAGTCGCCGGGGGCGTTCGCCGCGCGTGCGACGATCTCGCGCGCTTCATCGAACGAAGCGGAGAACTGGTCGGCCATCGCCTTCTTGTCGCCCTGCCAGCTCGCCTGCGCATCGGCGTCCTTGCCCGACTGCCACGACTGCTCGTCGGTGCTGCCGACCTTCAGACCGTCGAAGCTCACCGGATCGAGGAAGAACTTGTTCGTGGCCGTCATCGGGCTCGGGTTCGCCTGGGTCACAACCTTCCACGGCGGACCACAGGCGATCGAGGCGAACGCGAGGCAAATCGAAAGCGCGAACAGGAGGGGGCGATTCATCGGGCGAGCATAACGTGCGGCGAGAGTGCGTGTCGGAGCTTCATGACGCGAGTGGACGAGCCCGCCACCGATTCGATTCAAATCGACGCGATTGATCGCAGCGCGCACCTCTGCGAGGCTGCGCCGATGATGCACGGAGCGCTCGAGAACATCACGCAGGCCACCGGAAACACGCCGATCGTGAAGCTGAATCGCGTCGCCGCGGGGGTCGACGCCGAGATTTACGTCAAATGCGAGTTCTTGAACCCGGGCGGCAGCCACAAGGACCGGCTCGCCGCGAATTTGATTCGCCGCGCCGAAGAGAACGGGCTCAAGCCCGGCGGCACGATCGTCGAGGCAACGAGCGGCAACACCGGCGCATCGCTCGCGATGTTCGCCGCGGTCAAAGGCTACAAATGCGTGTTCATCATGCCGGACAAGATGAGCCAGGAGAAGATCGCGAACCTGCGTGCGTTCGGCGCCCGCGTCGTGGTCTGCCCGACGCACGTCGATGCCGACGATCCGCGCAGCTACTACAAGGTGTCGCGCAAGATCGCGGACGAGACCCCGGGCTCGTTCTACGCGAACCAGTACCACAACCCTGCGAACCCTGAGGCCCACTACATCTCGACCGGCCCCGAGATCTGGAACCAGACGCAAGGTGATCTCGACGTCTTCGTCGCGGGCATGGGCACCGGCGGAACGATCAGCGGCACCGGCAAGTACCTCAAAGAGAAGAAGCCGGAGATCCAGCTCGTCGGCGTCGACCCCGTCGGCTCGCTCTATTACGACTTCGTCAAGACCGGCCGCATCACCAAGCCGTTTTCCTACAAGGTCGAAGGCATCGGCGAAGATTTCTTCCCGACGACGATGAACCTGAAAATCTTGGACGAGATCGTCCGCGTCGACGACAAGGAGTGCTTCACGATGACGCGCGAGCTCACGCGTCTCGAAGGGCTCTTCGTCGGCGGTTCGGGCGGCGCCGCGGTCGCGGGCGCAATCAAGTACGCCAAAACGTCGAAGAAGAAGGGGCAGAAGATCCTCGTCTTCTTGTGCGACGCCGGCCAGAAGTACGTCTCGAAGATCTTCAACGACGACTGGATGCGCGAGAACGGCTTCATGGACGACCACCCGGGCCTCGGCACCGTCCACGACATCCTCGCCGCGTCGCCGAAGCGTGACATGGTGACAGCGCCGCCGTCGGCGAAGGTGAGAGACGTCGTCGACACGTTGAAGAAGATGAACATCAGCCAGCTCCCCATCGTCGAGAACGGCAAGCTCCGCGGCCTCGTCGGTGAGGTCGACCTCCTCCGCCATCTCGTGTCGGGCAAAAAGACCCTCGACTCGCAAGTGGGCGACCTCGTCGAAAGCGACTACGCGACAGTCACCGTCGACACGAAGATCGAGCTGCTCCAGAGCGTCCTCTCCGACGCGAAGGCAGCCATCGTGCAAGACGGCGATGATCTCGTCGGTATCGTCACGAAAATCGATCTGATCGACTTCCTCTCGAAACAGCCGGCTCTGGACGCACCCAAGCCCGAGCGCTGACGCCCTCTTCGGGAGCCAGTCGAGCTACGATCGCCTGATGCCCGGCATCCTTCACGTCGACATGGATGCGTTCTACGCGTCGGTCGAGGTGAAGGACGACCCTTCGCTGAAAGGAAGGCCGCTCGTCGTCGGCGGACGCTCGCGGCGTGGGGTCGTCTGCGCGGCGTCGTACGAGGCGCGAAAGTTCGGCGTGTTCTCGGCGATGCCGATGATGCGCGCGCTGAGCCTTTGCCCGCACGCGATAGTCGTCCCGCCGCGGATGGATCGGTACTCCGAGATCAGCAGCGCGGTCTTCGCCATTTTCAATCGCTACACGCCGCTCGTCGAAGGCTTGAGCATCGACGAGGCGTTCCTCGACGTCCGAGCCTCCAAGTCACTCTTCGGTGACGGCGCCTCGATCGCGCGGCAGATCAAGGACGCGATCAAGCGCGAGCTCGATCTGCCGGCCTCGGCGGGCGTCGCCCCGAACAAGTTCATCGCGAAGATCGCGAGTGACTTCGGCAAGCCCGACGGCCTGTGCATCGTCGAAGCAGACAAGGTCGCCGGATTCCTCTCACCGCTCCCGGTCGAGCGGATGTGGGGCGTGGGGCCGAAGACCGCGCCGAAGCTCCATGCGATGGGGCTCCACACGTTCGCCGACATCGCGCGCTCCGAGCCGCACGTGCTCGAAGCCTTGATCGGAACGTGGGGTCTCGAGATCCGCGCGCTCGCCCGCGGTGAGGATCCGCGTTCGGTCGACCCGAATCGCGAAGCGAAATCGGTCGGCGCGGAAGAGACCTACGAGAGGGATTTGATCGGCCAAGAGGCGATCGAAGGGACGCTCCTCCGCCATTCGGCGCGCATCGCGCAGCGCATGCTCGCCGCCGGCCTCGAAGCGCGCACCGTCACGGTGAAGCTCAAATATGGCGATTTCAGCGTCATTTCGCGCCGCACTACGCTGCCCGATCCATTGAGCGACACGACCACGATCTACGAGACGGCCAAATCGCTCCTCGACCGTTGCGATCTCACGCGCGGCATTCGTCTCACCGGCGTGAGCCTCTCGAGCCTCGTCGAGAAGGGGCACACGCTTAGCCTCTTCACGAGCCCGCAACGCAAGAAGATGGAGAAGCTCGAGGAGATCGTTGCGCTGGCGGCGGCGAAATTCGGCGACCACGCGATCGAGCGCGCGCGGCTGATCGAATCGGGGCGAAGCACGGTCCAAGACCTCGCGCGAAGAGTGACGCCCGATTCGGCCAAGCCCGCGCCCCGTAAGTTGCGCTAATCTGCGGCGATGCGCCCGCGTGTCCTTCGAGCCTTCCGCGCCTCGCTCCTCGTGTCGATCTTGGCGGGGGGCGTCGTCGCGTACGCCGGCTGCAGCTCCGACGACGACGCGAGCGCGCAACCGACCGAAGACGCCGGCACCACCGACACCTCGACCGACACGTCGACGCCGACCGATTCCGGCCCGCCGAAGGACGCTGCACCGCCCGTGGACGCAGGCCCGTGCGGCAACGACGCCCCTGACGACCTCGCGTGCACCGGGCTCTACAGCGATTTTGCCGCCAAAACGGTCGCCGCCGACAACAAGCCGTACAAGCCGGGCGTGGTGCTCTGGTCCGACGGAGCGGAGAAGCAGCGCTGGATCTATTTGCCGCCCGGCACCAAGATCGACACGTCCGACATGGACCAGTGGCGGTTCCCGGTCGGCACCAAGCTCTGGAAAGAGTTCGCGTTCGGCGGCAAGCGGATCGAGACGCGCTACTACGTGAAGACGGGCGTCGCCACGCTCGACGGCAGCCCCGGCGATTGGGCGTGGGCGACCTACCAATGGTCGGACGACCAGACGTCGGCGCATCAAGTGACCGACGGCGTCGCCGACGCCGGGCCGCACGGCTACGCGATCCCGTCACACGCCGCCTGCACGGAGTGCCACAACGGCAGCGTGAACGATCGGCCGCTCGGCTTCGAAGCGTTCGGCCTCGGCATGCCGGGCGCGACCGGCGAAACGCTCGCCGCGCTCCAGACCGAAGGTCGCCTCACGGTGAGCCCACCGTCGACGACGGTGAACGCTCCCGACGACGGCAAAGGCTCCAAGGACGCGCTCCCGTACCTGCACATGAATTGCGGCGTCTCCTGCCACAATCCGAATCCGCACGCGTTCTGCGCGATCTCGCATCTCGACATGCGCCTCAGCGCGACGGCCGCGTTTGCCGACGCAGGCGCAGACGCGGTGAAGGACACCGACACATACAAGACCGCCGTCGGCATCGCCCCGGCGATCTACTCGGCCAACTTCCCACCGCTGGACGGCTGGCACCGCATCACGTCCGGTGACGTCGCGCACACCGAGATCCTCGCGGTCGCCGGCTCCCGCGGCACCGGCTACCAGATGCCGCCGATCGGCTCGCAGATCGTCGACGACGCAGGCATGGGTCTCATCGGAACCTGGGTCTCGGCCTCGCCGTGAAACGGACCATCGCCGTCGCCGGCACGATCGGCGCGGGCAAGACGTCGCTCGTCGACTGGCTCGTTCGCCACTACGGGATCACGCCGTTCTACGAGCCGAACGAAGCCAATCCGTTCCTCGAAGACTTCTACAAGGACATGAAGCGCTGGGCGTTCCACTCTCAGTGCTTCTTCCTCGCGCACAAAATCGAGCTCCACCAGCAGCTCGAAGACTCGAAGACGCCAGCCGTCATCGACCGCACGATCTACGAGGACGCGGAGATCTTCGCGAAGAACCTCCACGCGCAAGGCAACATCGAAGAGCGCGACTGGCAGGTTTACGAGCGCCTCTATGGCGGAATTCGCCGCGCGCTCAAGCCACCCGATTTGCTCATCGCGCTGACGTGCTCACTGCCGGCGACGAAGAAGCGAATCGTCAAACGCGCGCGGGCGATGGAGCAAGAGATCCCCGACGCGTATCTGCGGCGGCTTCACAAGTTGTATAATACATGGTTCGACGAGTATGACCTGGGGCCGATCGTGAAGATCGACACGACGAAGCTCGATTACGTGGAGAGCCTGGTGGACCTCATCGACCTGATTCGAATTGTCGATAAGGCGCTGGCCTGAGAGCGGCGAAGAGCTCACGGGTACCTCGGCGAATTTCACCAGCTCGTACCCCGTTCGTCGGTCTGGACGGTTCCGACGCCACGTCCGTCGGTGCCGTCACGTTGCGCTGAGTGACTTCGAAGTCGAAGTGCTCCATTCGACACTGAACTGTCGAATTAGATTGCTATTTCCAAAACAGACCCACAATTTTCGACCATCGACCATCGACCATCGACCATCGACCATCGACCATCGACCATCGACCATCGACCATCGACCATCGACCATCGATTTACTTCAGCCCCTCGCGGCTCCTCGGCGCCGCCTCACCGATCCCCGGCAAATAAAGCCGAATCGTCGTCCCCCTCCGACCCGCACCCCCACCCCCATCACTCGTCGCAACGTGCGATTCAACCTCGATGCGTCCCGCCATCGACGCGACAACCGCCTGGACGACGAAGAGCCCGAGCCCAACCCCTTGACCGAGCTCCTTCGTCGAATAGAACGCGTCGAACATTCGAGGCCGAACGTGGCTCGGGATTCCATTGCCGGTGTCCGAAATCGTGATGACCGCGCACCCATCCTCGCAGCGAGTCGCCACGCGAGCTTCGTTCACGTCCGCGACGCCCGAGGCGCCGCGAGCAATCTCTGCGTCGTCGGCGATCGACTCGACCGCGTTCACGAGCAAGTTGAAGAACGCCTGCGCGAGGCGGGCCGCGTTCGTTTCGACGAGCGGTGGCTCGCCGAGATCGATGACGATCGGGATCTTCCGTGCGTTGGCGGCTTCGAGATGGCGCAGCGCGATCTGTAGCGCCTGGTTCGGATCGACCGCTGCCGTTGCTGCACCGTCGGGGACGAACGCGCGAAGATCGCGGACGATCGCCTCGATGCGCTCAGCCGACGCGTGGAGATCTCGGAGCGCGTCGAGCGACGCTCGCACGCGCGCGACGGTCGGTGATTCGGCGGGCATGTCTGCGAGGTCGGCGGCGAGCGCCTGGAGCTGATCGACCACGAACCCGGCGTTCGTCATGATGGTGGCGAGTGGATTGTTGATCTCGTGCGCGACGCCGCCGGCGAGCGACGCGGCCGACCCCGTCCGGCTCGAGATCTGAACGTGCGCCTCGCGATCGAGGTCGAGCGTGAGGTCACGGATGACGAACGCGACGGCGAGCCCGCCCATCTGCACCGGGAAGGTCGTGACGACGACAGCCCGAAATACGCCGGGCGAGGTCTCGACCCGGACGCCGCCGCTCCAACGCGTTCGCTGCAAGGCCGCGTCGGAGAACGTGCCGCGGTCCTCGACGTGGATGCGTTCGGCCGTGAAGAACGCCTTCTGGCCGACCCCGAGCGCGTGACCGAAGCCGTCGGTCGCGGCACGATTCGAATACACGATCGCGCCGTCGCGCTGGACGACGACGGGGACAGGCCCGTCCTCGACCAGGCTCGCCAGCTGGGAGTCCAGGTTGCTCTGCTCGCGGCCAACCACGGATTCGTGCCTCTGCGTTTCCAACGCGGCTCTAGTATACGGAATTCCGTGAACCGAGAAGATCTCCTCCGAAAGCTAGACGAGCCCGGCTTCACGCCGAAACGACGTGATGCAGGCCAGCTCCTCGTGTTCCTTGAAGATAAAGACGAGGCCATCGCCGAGCGCGTGGAGAAGGTGCTCCTCCGCGTCGAGGGGCCACGGCGCCGCGCCGCGAATGGCGCCTTGGCTCGCCGACGTGCTCGCAAACGACGCCGACGGAGGCGTCCGCAAGCGGGCAGCTCGGGCGCTCGGACACGCGAAATCGCCGGAATCGGAGGCAGCGCTCCTCGCCGCGTGGGCGCGGGAGACCGATCTGCCCGCGCTCCGCGCGATCGCCGAGGCGCTCGGAAAAGTAGGCTCGGCCCAGGTCTCGGCCGTGCTCGCCTCGAAAGAGACGACCGACCCCGAGCTCGTTCGCATCGTCGCCAAGGCACGGCTCATCGTCGACCGCACCGAGCTCCGCGCGGCGCCACGCACCGCGCTCGACCCGAACCGAGCGCCTTCGCGCCCCTTGCCGATTCGCTTTCGCACGCGCGCCGGCCTCTCGCCGCTCGTCGCGAGCGAGCTCCCCTCGTCGTTCGCACCGAAGATTTCGAGCCCGAGCGCGGTCGACGCCACGCTCACCGGGCCGCTCGCTGGGTGCTTCGCCGCCCGGACCGCGCTCGACTTCGGGCTCGTCGTCCCGCCGGAGAACGTCGTCGGTGACGATGTCGTCGGTGCGGTCGTTCGCGCCCTCGAAAAGGCTCGACCGATGCTCGCCGAGCTCGAAGCACCTCCGCATCGCTTCCGGATCGCGTGGACCTCGAGCGGGCATCAGCGCAAAGCGACGTGGAAGATCGCGCAAGACGTCCGCAAGAGCGCGCCCGAGCTCGTGAACGATCCGACCGCCTCGGCGTGGGAGGTCGTCGTCCGCGAGCGCTTTTCCAAAGGCAAGGCGCTCGTCGACCTTCTCATCGTCCCCACCTCGCTCATCGATCCGCGGTTCGCGTATCGCGTGAAGGACGTGCCCGCAGCCTCACATCCGACGCTTGCCGCCGCGATCGCGCACGTCGCTGGCGCGCGTCCCGACGACGTCGTCTGGGATCCTTTCGTCGGCTCCGGAACCGAATTGATCGAGCGCGCGCGGCTCGGTCCTGCCAAGCGTTTCATCGGCACCGACACCGACCCCGCCGCGCTCGACGCAGCTCGCGCGAACGCGAAGGCGGCGAACGTCGACATGACGATCGTGGAAGGCGACGCGCTCTCTTACGTGCCCGGCAACGTGACGCTCATTCTCACGAATCCACCGATGGGCCGACGCGTACATCGCGGCGCCGACCTCCGCCCGTTCTTCGACCGCTTCCTTGCGCACGTCGTCACCGTGCTCGCGCCCGGCGGCCGCCTCGTCCTCATTTCACCGTTGCCAAGCCGCACCTCGGAGCGTGCGCGCGAGCTCGGGCTCGTTCAAAAGGGCGGTATCGACGTCGACATGGGCGGCTTCTCCGCGCAAATTCAGCTCTTTTCGCGGCCGAAAGCGAAGTAGGGGGCCGGCTGTGATCGACGAAGCCATGCTCCGCCACCTGGTGGAGGAATTCATCCCGTTCAACAAATTCCTCGGCATGCGGGTCCGCGAGCTCAAAGATGGCGTCGCCGTGCTCGAGCTCCCCTTCCGCGACGACTTCATCGGTGACCCGATTCGCCGGGCGATGCACGGGGGCGTGCTCTCGGCGCTGGCCGACACCGCCGGCGGAATCGCGGTCTGGACCCAGCTCGCCGACGAACGCCGCAGGGTCTCCACGATCGATCTTCGCATCGACTATTTGCGCCCAGGGAAGGCCGAGGCGGTCGTTTGCGAGGCGCGCGTCGTCCGCCAAGGCAACCGCGTCGGCGTCTGCGACATGCGCCTCTTTCACCCCTCGGCCCATAATGACGTAGAGGCCGAGACCATCGCTACCGGCAAGGGCGTCTACAACATCGTTCAACCGAAATAGATTTCCCCTGTATCGTCTGGCTCGGGGATCGTGGACCAATTCACTGTTCGAGCGGGGGAGACCCTCAAAGATGACTTCGACGCGGAGGAGCGCTTCGCGCGCTTCCCGCCAGAGTTCACCATGAAGGGGCTATTTTTTCCGCGTCTCGTCCTCATGCTCGGCGACGGCTGGCACAAGCTCGAGCCCACGCTCAAGCAACCACCGCGGCTCGGTAAGTACTTTCCGTTCTCGGACTATCCGCAGGTCGACTACTCGCGCCTCACGCATGCGGTCGCGAAAAAGTGCTTCCCGCGCCTGCCGCTTCGCGAAGCCGCCCGCCGCGTCGCCCAACGCGATTTCGAGGTTTTCGCCGACTCCACCGTCGGTGGCGTCATGCTGTCGATGCTCGGCGGCGTGGAGTCTGCGCTCCTGAAGTTTCCTCAGATGCTTGGAATCGTCGTGTCGGGCGGAACCTTGAAGGGGACGAAGATCGAAGAGCGTCTCGTCCGCTTCGAGTGGGAAAATTTTCTCGGCTGGCTCGACTGCTATTCGATCGGCACGGTCGAAGGCATCGTCAAGCACTTCGGCCACTCGCCGAACATCGAAGTGAAGATCTCGAAGTACGGGTACGCGACGTACGACATTCGCTGGTCCTAAATTCGCTGGTTCTGAAATCGCTGGTTCTGACATGAAGCGTGCCCTCGTTGCGGCGCCCTTCGGACAAGGGTGACGAACATGGCCTCGAGGCCCGAGCAGCTCGGTCGCGGCATTCCGCTGATTCTCAACCCGCCGTTTTATCTCGACGGCACGCGCACCTTCATGTTCGCGCTCCCGGCCGATCGCGGCGCGCTCCAAGAGCTGCTCGACACGCGCTTCAAATGGGCGCAGCCGGACGTCATCGTCACGCCGCTCGGCGCGTTCGTCTTGTGCGTCTTCACGTCCTCGCCCCACGCGCGCTCGGCCGACCCCGTGCTCGGCGCCCAGGCGTACAACGAGGTCACCTTCTTTGTCCCCGTGATCGGCACGAAGGGCGCGGTCCCTTTCACCGGGCTGCATGTACCATACATCTACCCCGACAGCGGCATCGCGGTCGCGAACGGCAGGGAAATATTCGGTCTACCTAAGAAGCCGGCGAACAAGGTCACCGTCCCGTTCACGGCTGACTTCGTCGCCGGCAGCCCGCTCGAAGCGACGACGACGGGAACACC
>CAJDWT010000143.1_pt2 | contig 21163 bp, 20 predicted proteins | sample 7391671 | NCBI WGS metagenome assembly CAJDWT01 (sample SAMEA7055729, study PRJEB34461) | soil metagenome | biome: terrestrial ecosystem; feature: Peninsula; material: soil | place: Antarctica | collected 2016
CATCGACCATCGACCATCGACCATCGACCATCGACCATCGACCACTCACCGATTCGGTGCGGTCACCTGCTCACAGCGTTGGATGCAGTCGTAGTTGTCACTGCACGCCGTGATGCAATCGGACGACCGATCGCTCTTATGATTGCACTTCGGGTTGCGCTCGCACTTTTGCGGATCTTGCGCCGCCGCGTGCTCGACCGCGGCGCAACCGAGCCCGCCGATGGCGGCGGCCAGAAAGAACGCGGGAAGGAGCCGACGCATGACCGTCAGTGCGGCGCCGGTGGATGGGTCTTCGAGAGCGGCGGGCGTTCGCGCATGCATTTGTCGAAGTCACCCTGCAGCGCTTTCATTGACGGCGCCAAGCGGGGGCGACCCATCACGGGCGCGCCCAAGCGCGACCAGTCGAAGCCGGCGTCCGACACGCTGAGCCACACGAAGAGCGCGCGCCCGCGGATGTTCGGGAACGGAACACCGCCACCCTGGCCACCCCACCACATGCGCGAGTCGTGGCTATTGTTGCGGTTGTCACCCATCACGTAGACCTCGCCCGGCTTCACGAAGAACGGGCCCTGATAGCCCGACGCGCCGCTTCGGTCGTAGAACGTGAGGAACGCCTGATCTTCGAGGAACTCGACGTCGAGCTCGCCCTCGTGGCGGCCGAGCGGCATGTCGAAGTCGTCATAGATGTACGTGCCGATCTTGCAGTGCGGCACTTCCCAATCGTTGATCCACGGATGGCCGCTGCGCGCTTCGAGCTTGTCACCCGGGAGCGCGATCGTCCGCTTGATGAAGTCCTGGCTCGGTTGTTCGGGATAGGCGAACACGATCACGTCGCCGCGCTTCGGGGGCATGACCGTCCAGAAGCGCGCGTCCGACCACGGAAGAGCGGGTCCGTACGTGAACTTGTTCACGAAGATGTGGTCACCGACCATCAGGGTCGGGATCATCGAGCCGCTCGGGATCTTGAACGCCTCGATCACGAACGCGCGAAGGGCCATCGCCACGGCGACGGCGACAAAGATCGACTCGAGGTACTCGCGGACCTCGCTCTTGCGCCAGCGTCCGAGCTTCGCGTCGATCTCGCTGTCGGCTTTGGCCAGCGCCTCCGATAGGGCATCGGTGCTGAACGGCGTCGCGCCCATCGCGTCGCGGAGGGCCGAGAGCGCGTCGGTGAGCTCGCTGCGCTCCCTGGCCGAGAGATCGCGCACGATGAGATCTTCGTTGCGCGCCTGGAGTATGTCCGCTTCTTCGAGGAGCTGACGCGCGCGCTCGAAGGTGGCGCGTGCCTCACGCGGGACGTCCTCGCGGATCGGCAGGAACGCGTACCCCGCAAGCGGAAGACGATCGCGAATCTGCCAGAGTAGGATCTCGAAGAGCGTGAAGGCAACGATGCCGACCGGCACGGGCTGCTCGCGCACGAAGCCTTCGATCGTCCCGATGATGTCCTGATGCTCGACGCCGCTCGGTGGGGTCAGCGCCCATACGAAGAGCGCGGCCAAGACGAGCGGCAGCGCGACATACCAAATCCACCAGTATGCGAGGCGCCCCAGCCGCTTCGCCAGCGCCGGGCCAAAGAGCATGTCCTGCTCCGGCGTCCCCTTCACGCCGGCCGCCGCCACCGCCGGCTCCGGCGCACGGGTCTCCGTCGCATCGGTCTCGTCGTCGATCGACGACGGAGCGGCGATCGGTTCCGCGCTTTCTTCCGGAGGGGGCGTGCTCATGGGACGACTCCCGAACGGCTATAGTCTTCCCGCCTTACGACCGCAAACGAGATGAACGCGGCACAAAACACGAAGAGAGCCGTCGCCTTCCTCCGTGCGGGGGGGTTCCTCGGCGAAACGACTCTCTTCGATGCATATTCCGCGAATTCTCGCGGCAGACGTCAGCGCTTCGGCGGAGGAGCAGGCGGGCCGTTCTTGGAGCTAGCGTCGTCCTCGTCGTCGTCATCGTCGAATTTAAAGCCATCGTCGGTCTCGACGATGATGTCGTCGCCGCGGTCGCTGCCCGGAGCCTCGTCCTTCGGACCGCGCGCCGTGACCGGCTCGCCGCCAGGAACCGGCAGAGGAGCGCCGACGGGCGTGCCGATCGGAGTACCGACGGGCAGGACCGCGTTCAGCTTCCCGGTCGGAGCAGCGGCACCGAAGCCCCCGGTCGCGGGCGCCTTCGGCGTCAGGTCCTTGGGCGCGACCTTCTCGATGACTTTTTCGGCCATGCGCTCGATCGCCGACTTCGGCCCTTGCTTGTCGCTCGCTGCCTTGTCCGCTGCGACCTTGTCGCCCGCCGCTTTGTCTGCGGTCGCTTTGTCGGCAGCGCCTTTGTCCGTCGCCGCTTTCGCATCTGCCGGCTTCGCATCGACGGGCGGCGCGGCCTTCTCCGGCTCCTTCTCTTTCGCCGGCTCGGCCTTGGTCTCTTCGGGCGGCTTGGCCATCGACGTGCCGGTGCTCTGTCCCTTCGCCGGGATGCCCAGCGTTTTCTCCGCGACCTCGACGACGCGCACGAGCTCACGGAGCGGGATGTTGGCCGCGATGATCGTCGGCGTCGCCACGCTCAAGTCGTGGATCGAGTGGAAGGGCTCGCCCGGCTTCGCGCGCTCGCGCTGGAAGCGCAGGTCGTCGATCGCGACGCGTACTTCCATCGGGATCTTCGAGTGCCAAATTTTTCCTGGAATCGTCGTGCGAACTTGATGGGACGAAAGGATCGGCTTTCGCGTCATCCCTTCGATCGTGCTCGAGCTCGAGAGGAGCTGATCGAAGAGCCAGCCGACGAGCTCTTGGTGCGCCGGGGTATCTTGATCCCACGGCATTTTTTCGCGGAAGCGATGCCAAATTTCGCCAACAGGCGCATAGGCGGCGATCTCGACCGGATCGAACGCGTTCTCGAACTGGTCGGCGGTGACGTCGCCGTCGTCGACGACGGAATCGACGAGCGCGGCCTGGAAGTCCGGCTGCTTGTTGCGTGAGGCCCGCGGCGCGAGACCGGTGAGCCCGCTCGTGATGCGCTGACGGATGTCGGGGCGTTGCTCGAACCAACGCATACGCTCGTTCGCCGACCACGCGTCACGGAGCGACTCAGGGGTCCACCACGAGAAGTGGGAGTTGCGGAGCTTCGTGACGAGCTCGGCGATCAGCTGCAACGCAGGCGAGCCGGCGACGTGCGCTTTCGATTCGACAGCGAGGGCGGCATCGTCTCCTTTCGGCGAGTCGGGATGGCGAAGAGAAGTCGGAGCGTCGGACATGAGATCGATCCTCGAGCGAAAGGGTGAGACCTACGAAAGTATCAGTCCCAATACTATTTGGTAGCTGCGCGAGCTTCACTTCGACGCGGCGGGCGCGGCTTGAGCTGCCGCCGGCACCGTGCTGGCTGGCGTGCTGGCCGATACGGGTGCGGGGTTCATACGCGTCACGTGCGCGAGCAGCAGGACGCCGCCGAGCAAGAACGCGAGCAAAAAGCTCACGACGACGACGGTCATCGTCTTGTTGCGAGCGCTCTTTTTCCGCTCCGCGTACGTCATCCGCTGCTGTTGGAGCGGAACGTTCGGCGCTACCCCCAAGGTCCCGGGGTGGGCCATCGGCGGCGGGGGCGGCGGCAAATGATGCAACGGTGGCCCCGCTAGCGGGGCGAAGGCATGCGGTGACGACTGCACGTGCATCGGGTGCCCGTTCGGACCGCGCGACGACGCCGGCATCTGCATGTGCGCCTGCATCTGCGGAAGATGCGCCGATTGCGGCAGCTGGCTGAGCGGCGCGCCGTATCCCGAGCTCGGGATCGGGTCGGCTGCTTTCAAGCGCGGCGCGCGCTTCGAGCTCGCCGCGACCTCGGGCTTGGGCGGCGGCGGTGCGGGCATCGGGCCAGGTGCCTTGAGCACGACCGCGCCCGGCACGGGCGGCGGTGGCGGCACCGAGCTCGGGCCGCTCGACGTCGGCGCGGATTCGATCGGCTCCGAGACCGGTGCGGACGACGGTGGTGCTCCGTTCTTCGCGGCCCTCGGCGGCGGCAACGGCGGAGTCTTCTGACCCTCTCCCGGGAGGGATGACCTCGACCGCTCCTTCTTTCCGGTTGTGGACGGGAGCGCGAAATCAGGCTTCGTCTTCCGGAGCTCGGACGCCGTGGGCGCTGGGGCCGGGGTCGCGTCGAGCTTCTTCGCCGCGAGCCGCGCCGCTCCGACCTTCGACGGCGGAATCCTCGGCTCGGTCGGCTTCTCGTCGGCAGCTTCGATCGGCTTCGGAGCGGCGAGCTTCTTTTCGTCGGGTTTCTTCGACTCGACCTTCGCGGTCGCCGACGCGGGTTTCGGCGTCGGGGCGACCGGATGCACCATTTTTACCGGTACGCCGACGATGGGCTTGGCCGCGCTCTTCGGCGCCGGCTCCCCCTTGTCGGCAATCGGCACGCTCGTCGCTTTGCGCGCGGGGGCCGGGTCGGGCGTGTGCACCGGCGGCGACGCCATGGCGGTCGTCTTCGCCGCGGCGGGCTGTGGATTCGGCTTCGAACCGGCGGCCGGAAGGATCTTGCCCGGAACGAGAGGCGCGCCCGCGAGCCGCACTGTCTCTTTGCTGGGCGTTTTGCCGGGCTCTTTGCTGGGCGCTTTGCCGGACGCTTTGCCGGGCGCTCCACCTTGCGCGGGGATCGCCGGGCCGAGCCGCACTGTCATTCCGGGCGCCGCGGCATCCGTCTTCGCCGGAACGGCGACCGCCGAGACGCGCAGCGAGTCTTCGAGCGACGCCCACATCTCACCGAGGCTCGGCCAACGTTCCTTCGGCGACGAATCGAGCGCGCGGACGAGCACCTTTTCGACCGACTCGGGCAGCGCGAGCCCGAGCGCGCTCGGCAACGGCGACGCATCACGAATCAGCTTGCCGGCGAGCGCTTCCATGAAGACCACGGCAAACGAGTACACGTCGCTCCACGCACCTGGCGCGCCGAGCGCAGGATTCAAAAGTTCCGGCGCGCCGTAGCCTGGCGACGGCGAAAAGAACGGATCGTTGAGAGGCACGCGTGAGCCGCTCGGTGAGAGCTCGACGGTGATGTCACGCACGACGTGCGAGACGCCGAAGTCCAAGATTTTCACGTCGCTCACGCCGCGCACCTTGGCGAGGAACAAGTTGTTCGAAGCGACGTCTCCATGGACGTGCTTCTGCACGTGCGCCGACGCGAGCGCACGGGCAACGGGCGCGAGCATCTCGGCAACGACCGGGAGCGGGCGCCCCCCTTCGCCGACCTTCACGCGCATCTTGATGTCCTGCGCGAGCGAGTAACCATCGAGCCATTCGAGGACCGAATACGGGACGTGCATGCCCGTCCCCGTCGGCGTCATGCCGGTCCCGATGCTCCGCACGAAGTTCGGCTCGTTTCGAATGACCTGCGAGTAGCCGCGGGTCTCTTCGCGGAACCGCTTCAGAAAGGTGTCGGCGCGCGCCGCGTCGAGCGACAGGCTGATCTTCAAGCACTTGAGCGCCACCGACCGCTTCGGCCCCACGTGCTCGCCCCGGTAGACGACGCTCGTCCGGCCCTCGGCCACAAGGCTCTGCACGAGGAAGTGCCCCGCCAGAGTCTTGCCGACTAGGCTGAGCGGATCGGTGGACGCAACCGTCGTCGTCACAGCACCTCAGAATATAGGAGGCTTTTCATGGGGGGAGACGGAAAGTTGCCGCATCGTTGCAAAATTCCGGCAGTACTGAAAAGTGCCCGGAGAACGCGTGTGAGCCGTCGGCGCGAATTTCAGGGAGCGTCGCCGATTTGCACGGCGTACGACACCGTCGCCATGCGGTCGTCGAGCGGGTTGTTCGGCGGAGCGACGTTGCCCGCCGACGCCGAGTTGTCGAAGACGACGTAGTACTGCCCCTTCGGAACCGGAAAGGTGCGGTTGTAGGGCACGCCCGGCTGGAGCGAATCGGTGAGGAGCGGTTGGCCTGCGAGCGGTCCCACCTGCGCGTAGTCCAAGAAGTAACGGAGCGACTGCTCGCCGCTGGTCCGGTCGAGGATCATGAGGTCGATCGGCAGGCCGTCGACGCCGGCGGTGAGGAAGAGCGCACGGCCGTCGTCGTCGATCTCGATCGGACCGACGAAGTCGCGCTCGTTCTGGTGGACCTCGACGCGCGCGTTCTCGTACGTGATGCGACCGTTGCCGTGGACATTGAACGGCTGGGTGGGGCGCTTGCCCTTGTCGATGATACCGATGCCGAACTCCGCCGACCCGCTCGAGTCGTTCAAGGGCAGCCTGCTCGCGTTCCTCGTCCACGCGTACGGCGGTCCTTCGTACCTCCCGCACCCGAGCTCGGCGCTGATCTTGCCGATGTCCACCGAGTACCGCTGATCGTGCCCACCGCCGCGCGGGTCGGCGACCCGCTCGATGTAGGAAAAGTCCCGTACCATAGTTGAAGGCTATTGTATTCCCAAGAACTGTTATGCTATCAGAAAGATCATCTAAATAAATCCCATTTGCATAAAAATCATTTGGTCGGTCTTGTTCGGCGAATCGGCGGCGAGCGTGAGCGGCGCGTTGTGCGTCGTCATCTGCGCGCAGAACTGGTCGAGCCCGTACTGAAGGATCGCACGGCGGAGCGAGCGATTGCCCGGATCGTTGATCGCGCCCGGCATGATGCCAAGGAGCCCCTGCCCCGTGCCCGCGCACGACGCGCATCCGGGGGCCGAGAAGGCCAAGAGAAGCAGCGGGACGAGCGAAACGCGCCAAGTGGAAGACGACGCCATGCATCATCGGTATCACACGCAAGGCTTGCGATCGTTGCGTCTTACACGCGTGCTCGGGTCTACTCTCGACCCATGAACAAAGTGGCGGTTCTCGGTTCGGGCTCGTGGGGAACGGCGCTGGCGAAGGTCCTCGCGGAGAAGGGTGACGACACCCATCTCTGGACACGCCGGCCCGAGCTCGCAGTCGCGATCAACACGACGCACGTGAACGAAAAGTATCTGCCGGGCGCGCGCTTACCCGACACGCTCCACGCGACGACCGACATGAAGGCTGCGCTCGAAGGCGCGAGCATGGTGGTCTTCGTCGCACCCTCGCATGCCACGCGCGAGGTCGCGAAGATGGCGGCGCCGTTCATCCCCGAAAACGCGAGCATCGTGAGCGCGACGAAGGGGATCGAGAACGAGACGTTGAACTTCATCGACGAGATCCTCGAGCAGGAGCTCCCCGCTCATGCGAAGAAGCACCTCGCCTACTTGAGCGGTCCGTCGTTCGCCAAAGAGCTCGCGGCGCATCTTCCCACCGCAGTCGTCATCGCCTCGCGCCATCGCCAGACCGCCGACCACGTCATGCGTCGCTTCCACGCGCCGTATTTTCGGCTCTATTCGAGCGACGACGTCATCGGGGTCGAATGCGGCGGCGCGTTGAAGAACGTCATCGCGATCGCCGCGGGCGCGATCGACGGCCTCGGCCTCGGCCACAACACGCGAGCGATGCTCATCACGCGCGGCCTCGCCGAAGTGGCGCGCCTCTCGCTCGCGCGCGGCGGCTCGGCGCTCACGCTCGCGGGCCTCGCCGGCATGGGCGACCTCGTCCTCACGTGCACCGGCGAGCTGTCGCGAAATCGCACCGTCGGCGTGGAGCTGGGCAAGGGAAAGAAGCTCGGGCAGGTCTTGGCCGGCTTGGGGCACGTCGCCGAAGGCGTGAAGACGAGCAAGAGCGCATACGACCTCAGCGTGAAGCTCGGCGTCGACATGCCGATCACCAAAGAGGTCTACTCCGTGCTTTACGAGGACAAATCGGTCGACAAGGCCGTCGTGGACCTCATGTCGCGCGACCTCGTCCAAGAGTTCGAGCACGCGTGACGCGCGAGCGCGCGCCGACGAAGTCGAAGCTCCCCTTTTTTTCCGTAGGTAACGAGGCCAAGGGGTTCATCGCCGTCGGTAACGTCGCGCGCGGCGTGTTCGCGTTCGGCAACGTCGCCATCGGGTCGGTCTTCGCGATGGGCCTCGGGTCCAACACATCGAAAAACGCGGCAGCGCCGATCGCCATCGTTTTTCCGGTCGTCTCGTCGAGGTGCGCAAAGACGCTGGAAACGCGATCTACGTCGTCGACGCTGGCGCCGAAGCACCGTTCGAGATCCATGGCAGGCCCGACCTCGCGAAGAAGGGCGACGACGTCATCATCGACGCCACGACCGAACGCACCGAGAGCGCGAGCCGAGGCGACTATCGCTCCGCCGCCACCATCACCGAAAGGCTGGTCTCGAGCTCCGTGCGCGTCGTCCCACCGGCGGGCGAGCCCGACGAGAACCACCTCCTGGCTGTCTGGTACTCCCGCGCGTTCGTCATCGCGCTCTTGGCTGGACCGTTGGGTCTGGTGCTTCTTGCGCTGCGCTGAAGAGACCGAAGGGGCGGCTCGCGCGAAACGTCAGTGAGCCGCTGACCGCCCGACCGCGGCGCGCCAGAGTCGAAGAGCGGTCGATTCCGCGGTACAATCGGGAAGCTTGAGCTCGATTTTCAACAACGTCCTCGACGCGCTCCTGAGGCCCGGCACCGCGCTCCTCAGCGCCAACGACCGCATCTACTGGCTGTACCTGGTGGCGGCGCTCGGCTTCATGGTCTTCGTGTACGTCCGCCAAGAGCAGACGCGCTCGGTCAAATCGTTCGTCGCGTACGCGTTTCCGAAGGACACCTATCGGCACAAGTCGTCGCTCGCCGACTACCAGTTCCTGCTCGTCGCGCTCACCGTCGTCGGCATCATGGCGCCGTGGTCAGCAAGCATCTCGACCGCCATCTCCAGCGAAATCCAAGGCGGGGTGGCTCGTCACTTCAGCATGCCGGTTCTGACCCCTAGCCGCGTGGTCGGCACCGTCATCTACACGCTCTGGATCACCCTCGTCCTCGATTTCTCGCTCTTCTTCAGCCACTACCTCCAGCACCGCGTCCCGTGGCTGTGGGAGTTCCACAAGACACATCATTCGGCCGAGCGCCTCAATCCGCTCACAGTCTACCGCATGCATCCGCTCGACAGCCTGTTCGGGCTCGTCGTCACCGGGGTCATCGTCGGCCTGCTCGACGGCGTCTTCCGGACTCTCGTCCATGGCCAATTCGTTCAGCTCACGCTCCTCGAGCTCAACGTCGCGTTCTTCGTATTCTACCTTCTGGGGTACAACCTGCGACACACGCACGTATGGCTCGACTACGGACCGCGCTGGAGCAAGGTGTTCGTAAGCCCCGCGCAGCACCAGGTCCATCACAGTGTCGACGAAAAGCACTTCGACAAGAACATGGGCTTCTTGTTCAGCTTTTGGGACTCGCTCTTCGGCACGCTGTACGTTCCGAAAGGCAAAGAGAAGATCGACTTCGGCCTCAATCGCGCCGGCGAGCACGAGGAGTACCATTCGGTCTGGGCGCTCCTCATGAAGCCGTTCAACAAGCTCGGCATCCACTCCGTCGTCGTCGTCGTGGTGCTCGTCATCGGGCTCGCCGCCTGGATCGATTGGAAGGTCGCGCCGCCGGGTTGGCTCGCGAGCAAGAAGCAAGAGAAGCTGATGGTCGCCGACCTCACCTCGCCCGAGCTGAAGCAGCTCGTCCAAGGGGGCTTCGCCACGGTGATCGTGCCGACCGGCGGCGTCGAGCAAGGCGGCGCGCACCTCGCGCTCGGCAAGCACAACTACGTCGTCGACTACACCGCGCGCGAGATCGCCCGGGAGCTCGGCCATACGCTCGTCGCGCCGGTGCTTCCGTTCTCGCCCGCCGGCAACGCGGACCCACCGACCGGGCATATGATCTTCCCGGGCACGATGAGCCTGCCCGGCCCGCAGTTCGCGGCCGTCGTCGAGGCCGAAGCGCGGAGCTTGAAACAGGCTGGTTTCACGCTCATCTGCATCCTGCCGGACCACGGTTTGAGCGTGCCTTTGCAGGACGAGGTCGCGACCAAGCTCACCGAGGAGTGGCGCGATGCCGGCGTCGTGGTCGTCTCCGTCGACGACTACTATGCGAAGAACGGCCAGGACGAAGCGCTCGAAGGCGAAGGCTACAGCGTGCGCGACATCGGCCAGCACGCCGGCATGAAGGATACGTCGGAGCTTTGGCGCGTCGACCCCGACGGCGTGCGGCCGTCTCTCCGCGAAGAGTCACACGATTTCGATCACACCGGCGTCGACGGCGACCCGCGCAAGGCAAGCCCCGACCTCGGCGACCGCCTCCTCCGCATGAAGATCGACGCCGCCGTCAGCCAGATCCGCGGGATCCAAAAAGACCCCGCTCGCGTCGCTGGCCACTGACAACGAAAGAAAGCCCGAGCGCGGCGGGCCCATGCGATGCTCGGATCCATGAGGATTCGTCATCTCGCCTCGCTTTTCTGCTTGGTTCCGGCGGTTTTGCTTCTGGCTCAGGATGCTTCGGCGCAGCAGCCGTATCCGCCGCAACCCTATCCGCCACAGCAGTATCCGCCGCAGCAGCCGCCGCCGCAGGGCCAGCCGCAGCCCTATCCGCCACAGCAGTACCCCCAGCAGCAGCCGCCGCAGCAATATCCGCAGCAGCCGCCACCCCAATACCCGCCGCCTCAATACCCACCGCAGCAATATCCGCCGCCTCAGTACCCGCCCCAGCAATATCCGCAGCAGTACCCACCCCAATACCCGCCGCAGCAGTATCCCCCGCCGGGGTACGTCGCTCCCCCGCCGCAGCCTCCACCGACCGCCACAAAGCGCTCGGGCAACGAGATGTTCGCGCTCTACGGGACGAGCCTCCTCTGGGGTGTCGGATCCGGCATCTGGCTCGACTCGCTCGCGAAGATCGACGATCCGGGCTTCGCGATCATCATGCCGATCGCCTTCGGCGCCGCAGCACCAGTCGGCGTCTACTTCTGGGACAACGCGCGTGAATTCAATCGCGGCGTGCCGTCGTCGACCGCCGCAGGCCTCACGCTCGGCGCGCTCGAAGGGATGGGGATCGCGGGCGTGCAGTGGCAATACACGAACAACGGCTCGTGCCCGCCGTGCACGAGCTGGTCGTTCAAGACCGAGACGACCTTCACGTGGATCTTCGCGACCGGCGGCGGCGTCGGCGGCTACTTCTTCGGCGAGTGGCTGAAGCCCGATCCGCGCAGCCTCACGTTCATCTCGAGCGGAGCAGGTTGGGGAGCGATCGCCGGGACCCTCTTCGGAGCCGGCGTCACCAAGACGCATTCGGACTGGAAAGACGGTGGCGCCATCGCCGGTCTCATCGGCTACAACGCCGGCCTCGTCGGCGCCGGAGCGCTCAGCACCGTCTGGACCCCGTCCTTCCAGACGCAAAAGTACATGTGGCTCGGTTGGCTAGGAGGCACCGGCGCCAGCATGCTCGTCTACCCGTTCTATTTGATCGGAGACTCCCAAGACTGGAAGCACGGCCTAGTAGCCAACAGCATCGGAGGCCTAGCCGGCGTAGCGCTAGCCGGAGCCTTCACCTACAAAATGCAAGACAGCTCCACCACAGCCCAATTCAAGCCACCATTCCAACTCAACATGGCACCGGCGCCCAGGCTCTCGACGAGCATGCTGGCCGGAACGCAGACTGTTAACGCCGAGGTCGGCGGTCAGATGTTCACGGCGTCGGGCGAGTTTTGATGGCGTTTGGCGGCATGCGAGGTCTAGAGATTTTGGCGGACTGCTGGACGCCGGTGACCCTGGCAGGGCTAACGCCCCCTCATTTGCTCCGCAAATGAGCCTCCCCCGCGCTCGCCTTACGGCGAACGGTTTTTGCGGAGCAAAAACCGCGTCCAAGATCGCGGGCGGAGGGCGCTCGGTCGCTGACGCTCCTCGCTTGCGACCGCATAGGTTTCTTTCGTCCTTGCTCGGTCGCTTCGCTCCCGAGCGCGCCGGACTCTGGTGTCTCGCGCTTCGCGCTCGTTTAAAATGAGCGAGCGAAAGCGAGGGTGGGCAAGCACTAGCGAGGAGCGTCAGCGACCGAGCGCCCTCCGCTCGCGATCTTGCTCCTCGTTTTGGCTCTGCCAAAACGAGTCGGCGTAAGCCGAGCGTGGGGAGGATCATTTTGCGAAGCAAAATGAGGGGCCCTGCAAGGGCCCGCCAGAGTGAACGCCGCTCACGCTAGGCGTGAGCCGCGCCCCGCACTTGGCGAGCGCGGCCAAACGCTTGCAGTCTACAATTACGGCGAAGGCATCGCCGGCGCGGCGGCGGGGTCCACTACGTCGCCAGCATCACCGAGGTCTGCGGAAGGCCCATCAGGAGTGAGCGGCGGCTTGTTGTCCGAACCGCCGCAGGCAGCGAGTGACAGCTGAACCAAAACCGACGCGACCAAGATTCCCAAGAAGCGATGCATGGCGGGGCCCTCTCTCCCACGTCTCGAGACTTCGAGACCAGGTCTTTCTTATACATGACCTGGCGCGGTCACAAAAAAAGACAGGGCCCCCTCCGAAGAGAGAGCCCTGCGTTCGACTCGTGAGTCACTGGCCTTGCGGCCAGCGGCGACTCACTTCATCGCGGGCGTAGCCGGAGCAGCCGACGTGTCGACCGGAGCGGCCGGCGCGTCCGGCGATGCCGGCATGGCCGCCGACGTGTCCGTCGGGGCAGCCGTCGTCGAGGTCGGGTCAACCGCCGGCTTATCGCCGCCGCCGCACGCCACCGAGCACATCACGAGGGCCATCGAAACCAAGAGAGCAATGTTCTTCATCGTCATCCTCCGTAGAAAACGAACTTGGCGTGAAGAGTCACGCCGTCCACCCGTTGGGCGGCGTCACCGTTGTGCCTGAGATCGCCCCCGGACGTCAACCCGTTTTTCCCCTGTAATTTTGCATTGGTCATAAACAGGCCGTTCGGAGGCCGGGCAAAAACCGCCAGATTCGATGTATCATGTGGGCAAGAGGCCCGATTCCGAACCATGCCGACTTTGAAATGGTTTCCGCCCGCAGGCCCGCCCCGCTCGTTTCCGCTCTATAAGCCGGTCTCGACCATCGGGCGGGCGCTCGGCAACGACGTCGCCATCACGTCGAGCACCATGGCCGACACCCATGCGCAGGTCCTCTTCGACGGCCGCGATTTCAACCTGGAAGAGGTCGACAAGGCCGGCGAGATCCTGATCAACGGCAAGAAGAAACGCCGCGCCCGCCTGGTCCACGGTGACCGCCTGACCTTGGGCGGCACCGAGGTCGCCTTCAGCATGTTTGACGAGCCCGCGCGGGAGACGCCGCAGCGGGGGGGCGATGGCGGTCCCGAATCGCAAGCGCAGGCGTCGATCGCTGGGCTGCGCAAGCTCTACGAGTTCAGCGAGAAGCTGATGACCTACAAGAAGCTCGACGAGCTCTTGGAGGCGATGCTCGATCTCTTGCTCGAGGTCACCGGCGGCGAGAAGGGGCTCATCCTTCTGCTCGACGAGACCGGCGACGGCGGCGGGCCGAAGCCGGTGGTCCGCGCGAGCCGTAACGTGAGAAAAGAGGCGATCACCGATACGACCGGCGTCATCAGTGACAGCATCGTCCGCAAGGTGCTCGATTCCGGGAGGCCGATCATCGTGAGCGACGCGCTCAGCGACTCGCAGTTCGGCTCGAGCGAGAGCGTGCTCGCGCTCCGTCTCTCGAGCGTCATGTGCGCTCCGCTGATGAGCCAAGGTCACGTCACGGGCGCGATGTACGTCGGAAACGACCACGTGAAATCGCTCTTCGAGCGCAGCCAGCTCGACGTGCTCTCCATTTTCTGCGGTCAGGCGTCGCTCATCCTCGAGAACGCGATGCTCGTGAACGCGCTCCGCGCCGACAAAGAGAAGCTGTCGGCCGAGCTCAAAGACAAGCACTTCGGCGAGATCATCGGCGCCTGTCCGTCGATGATGGAGGTCTTCCGCAAGCTCCAGAAGGTGGCGACAACCGACATCTCGGTCCTCATCACCGGCGAGACTGGAACGGGCAAGGAGCTCATCGCGCACGAGGTGCACCGCCGCTCGAGCCGCGTGAACCAGCCGTTCGTCGTCATCAACTGCGGCGCGATCCCGGAGAACCTGATCGAGAGCGAGCTGTTCGGTCACGTCAGAGGCGCCTTCACCGGCGCAATCGCCTCGCGCCCCGGCAAATTCCAGGTTGCCGACAAGGGCACGCTCTTCCTCGACGAGATCGGCGAGCTCCCGCTCAATCTCCAAGTAAAGCTCCTCCGTGCGCTCCAGGAGCGCGTCGTCTACCGAGTCGGCGACTCGAAGCCGGAGAAGGTCGACATTCGGGTCATCGCGGCGACCAACCGCGTGCTCGAAGACGAGATCCGTGGTGGGCGTTTCCGTGAGGACCTCTACTACCGTCTGAACGTCATCAACTTGTGGCTTCCCCCGGTCCGCGAGCGTGGCGACGACGTCCTCATCATCGCCAAGGCTTTGCTCTCGAAGTACGCCGACGAGCTCGGCTCGCACGTGCAGGGTTTCAGCCCGCAGGCGCTCGGCGCGATCAAAAAGTACTCTTGGCCGGGCAACATCCGTCAGCTCGAGAATCGCATCCGCAAGGCGCTCGTCTTGTGTGACAAGGCGCTCTTGTCGGCCGACGATCTCGACCTCGGTGCGGGCGCGGAGAGCTCTATTTTGCCGCTCGAAAAAGCGAAAGAGGAGTTCCAGCGCAAGTACGTGCTGGAGGTCCTCGAGCGCAACAACGGCAACCGTACGCAGACCGCGCGCGACCTTGGCGTCGACCCGCGGACCATCTTCCGCTACCTCGAGCGCGAGGCGAATCCGCCGCCGGCCGGCGGTGGCGAGCCGAAAAATTAGAGATGACGCCTCGAGAAAGCGAAAGGCCTTCTCGACTGTCATAGTGTCGTGGTGAGCGGGACTGCAGAGAGCGTTGTGACGAAGCGGAAGCTATCGGTTTCGCTCGTTGGCTCGGTCGTCGCGCATCTCGCGCTCGTGCTCTTGGCGTTTCTCCTTTTCCGCGGAGGCGGAGGTGGAGGCGGCGGAGGAGAGGAAGGGCACTCCGGTGCTGGCGACACGGCGATCGACGTTACGCTCGCGAGCCCGGGCGCGGCGCCGATGTCCCCTTCCCCACCGACTCCACCGACGACGGCTCCGACTCCGACGGTTGCGCCGCCGCCCATGCCCACCGCCGCGCCAACCCATGAGGTGGCGCCGACGAAGCCCGAAGAGACCGACCCCAACGAGCCCGGCAAGACGCTGCCACCGTTGCCGGCGCTTCCGAAGCAGTCGTCGTCGACCGCCAAGCCCTCTAACGAGCCGTCCACCGGCAGCGATTCGACGACGAACGGGGGTCGCCTGCCCGGACGCATCGGCGCCGGCATCGACGGCTCGTCGATCGAAGGGCAGCGCGCGCTCCTCCCGAGAGCAGCAGTCTGCGACGATCCGGTCGCCGGCAAGTGGGAGGCGCTCAAATTCGCGCCCGGGCGCTTCCAGTGGGTGCGCTTCCTTCTCAACGTGCAGCGGGAGGGGACCTCCGTGCACGGAAACATCCTCTCGCGCTCGTGGGCCGGCACCGCGTTCGACAGCGTGCCGCCGCCCTGCATGCCCGGCGGCTACGACCTCACGGTCACCATGCCGGCCTCTGGCCGCACCAACGGCGTGACGATCTCGTTCGGCGCATCGCGCTACAGCGTCGTGGCCGAGACGTGCTCGACGCTGGTCGTCGACTACTACCCCGACAACTTCTCGGGCGTGATCGACAACAGCCGTCAGGAGTTCCAGTCGAAGAACAACGACGGCGCGGTCGACTTCAACGTGCCATACGTCTTCCGTCGAATCGCCTGCGAAGCAAACTGATTTCGGCTAAAAACCGGCGTCGCCCGCGCTTGCGAAGACGCAATATGGTGCGCACGAAAAGGTAGCTCCTTCGATGGCCTCGCCGCTTCTCATCTCCGATCCCTGTCCCGCCAAAACGCGCTCCGACCTCGAGTGGGACCGCCTGCTCGTCGCACTGTCGGCCCGCTGCGAAGGGCCGATGGGCAAGGCGCTCGCGCTCACGTGGGATTTCGCCGAAACGCGTGAAGGCGTGCGACGACGGCTCGCGCGGTCGCGGGAAGCGGCAGACCTCTATCGCAACGGCGAGCAGCTCCCGGTCGAAGGATTGCCCGACGTTCGTGATGCCGTCGCGCGCCTCGGCGTCGGCGGCGTGCTGTCCGGCATCGAGCTTCGTGGCGTCGGAAAGCTGCTCGCCGCCGCTAGGCGGTTGCGTCGCTTTGTCTCCGCCCATCGTTCGACCTGTCCCGCGCTCGACGCCGCGCTCGCGACCGACCCCACGCTCGATCCCCTCGCCGACGAGATCGAAGGATCGTTCGACGCCGACGGTACCCTGTCCGATCACGCCAGCCCCGCCTTGAAGGAGCTCCGCGCCGAGCAGCAGCAGGCCCGCGCGCGCATCCTCACGCGCCTCGACGACTTGATGAGCCGCTACGACCGCGTCCTTCAGGACCACTTCGTCACCGAGCGCATAGGTCTGCGCGGTTGGTGCAAACAGGCCACCATATTTCAGGAATGGCATGTACGCGTTGTACAGCGAAGCCGTATCCTTGATTTTCAGTGAAATGATGCCCTGTCGGGCGGTGACCGGTTTCATTGCTTCTCCTGCCGCACGTGCGCCACGGCCGCGCTGCGACCAAATACCACGAACCGCAAATTAACACGCCGTTGATGAGGCGGTCACTCGCATCACCCCGGACCACAGGCAATAGGGATGGTACAACGCATTGCGCGCACAACCCCTTCTTCACTTCACCTCACACCAGCCCCAATGGTCAAAAATCCAGGGTGATGGCACGGGCAGCGCAAGTCGGGCAAATCGCAGTGGTAGTGCGGCGTGGTTGCTGCCGAGCAGATGCATCGCACCCGCCGCATCGCGCCGCAATGGCGCGTGCGACCAAGGCCAAGACTCCGCGCCTTGCGCATCGACGATACTCAGCCGCAACCACGGCCCCAGCGAGCTCGGGGGGCGCCAAGGTATTCGAGTGCCGGTACCAGCATCGCCAACGACGGGCACAAAGTGCTCCCTGTTGGCCGCCATGCGGCGCAGCCGGCCGCTGCTCAACGCCAGTTGACTGGTGTAAGCCGTGAGCGCTTCCTGCTTGCTCGATTGCTCCGCAAAGCTGCCATCGATCTCGATCGATGCACCCGACAACCGGGTCGCATGCACCAGATAGGTCCACTGGACCGGCGCCCTCTTGCTGACAGCCAGCGCGGCCACCATGGCCGCTACTTTCTGCACCAGGTTGCTGTCCGGCTGCAACAGCGCAGGCGCCAGACCCAAATCGGGCCAACCCAGTGCATGCAGGTACTCACTTGGCACGCCGAGATGTCTCAGCGCACACATTATTTCACTGCGCCGTCGTTCGGCCCAGCGCGCGCGGTCAGCCGCGCCGACGCGTATTCGCCGCTCCAGCAGACGTTGCGGCCAGGGATTGTTGTCTCCGTCGGTGAGCAGAAGGATGTCCACCCTGCCGCCTGCCGCGCGCACGCGCTGGATCAAAATGCCCGTAGCGAGGGTTTCATCGTCCGGATGGGGTGCAATCACCAGTAACCGCGTTTGCGGCGTGAAGCGCGGCTCATCCGAGACCTGCGTCATCAACGCCAGCGCGACAACAGGTCAAGCAGCAGCAGGTCCGCACGCAACGGGCCACGCAAACCTTCGCGTGCATGGTTGGCAGCACCCTGCCAACGCCACAGGGCATCGTCGTCCAGGGCACTGCCGAGCGGCGCTTCGCCGCCAACCGCGCGCGCCCTGGTTTCATCACAGGCTGCCTGTGCAGCAAACCACAAGCACGCTGCGGCGTCACTTTCCAGCCAACGTTTGGCCACGGACGCGGGATCACCGCGACCAGCGGCCATTGCAGCAAGATCATTGCGGACGGTCGCGCGGTGCTCGAGCATCCCCGAGCGCGACCAGTCCCGTGCGAGGCCGGGATTGCCACCAGCGGCAGCCAATGCTTGCTCTGCTTCGCCAACGCCTTCGCTGCGGAGCCACGCCAGCGCGGGGGCTGCTGCGGGTAGATGGAATTCAACGCGCTGGCATCGACTGCGAATGGTGGGCGGTAACCGCTCCGGTGCGTCGGCCAGCAGAATCAGCAACGTGCGTGCCGACGGTTCTTCGAGCGTTTTCAAGAGCGCATTCGCCGCGGCCGCGTTCATTGCGTCCGCTGGATCGATGCAGACAATCTGCCAACCACCGAACTGACTGTTCATTGCCAGCCTGGCCGACAAGTCGCGTATCTGCTCGACGACGATCTCGGTACGAGATGTGCCATCCCGGCGCACGCCGCAAGTCAGCTCAACCAGATCAGGGTGTGTTCCCGCAGCCAGCAACAGGCAGCTGCGACAACTCCCGCAGGCGCTACCGCCTGATGGTTGCGTGCACAGCAATCCGTGCGCAAAAGACCTTGCAAACGTGCGTTTGCCCAAGCCCGCCGGACCGCACAACAGCAACGCATGCGGCAAGGTATCGCGATCACGCCGCGCCTGCAGTCGTGACCAATCCTCTGCCTGCCACGGAGGCACCTTCATGACGGCGCTTCTGCAAGCAACGCCAACGTCGCATCCAATGCGGCCTGCAGGACCACTTGGGGCGTCTGGCTGGCATCGATCATGCGAAACCGACCTGGCTCGGCTGCCGCACGCGCATGATACGTCGCACGCACCCGCTCAAAAAAAGCGTCGGCTTCTTCTTCGATGCGATCGGCATCGCCGCGCCCGGCGATGCGCCCACGGCCGATTGCCACCGGCACATCCAGCAGCAGAGTCAGGTCCGGTTGCAGCCCCGCGCACACCCACTGCTCCATGTCGGCTATACGTGCCGCCGGCAGCCCGCGTCCTCCTCCCTGGTAGGCGTAGCTCGCGTCAGTGAAGCGATCACACAAAACCCACTTGCCAGCGTGCAGCGCCGGCTGAATGACCTCGCTTACCAGCTGTGCGCGTGACGCAAACATGAGGAACAGCTCGGCAGACCCATCCATGGCTTGCAAGGCTGGATCAAGTACCAGGGCGCGCACCGCCTCACCCAACGCGGTTCCGCCAGGTTCGCGCGTTTGCACGATAGCCACCCCCCGGCATTCCAACGCCGCTCCCAAACCGTTGAGCAGCGTGCTCTTGCCAGCGCCCTCGCCGCCTTCGACGCTGACGAATCTTCCTCGTGCATGATTCATGGTCGCTGGACACTCCCTGACATGATGCAACCGGACACTCGGTTCATCGGCATTGTTTGCGCTGGTAACACTCGACGTTCCGATTGTGTTCTTCCAACGTGTCAGAAAATACATGGCCGCCATCTCCGCGCGCGACAAAATACAAGGCGCTCCCGGCTGCCGGGTGCAGTGCAGCCACGAGCGCCGGCTTGCCCGGCAACGCGATGGGCGTCGGCGGCAAACCAGGGCGCGTATAGGTGTTGAATGGCGTGTCAGTAGTGAGATCGATCTTGCGCAGATTTCCGGCATAGCTGGCGCCCATCCCGTAAATGACCGTGGGATCGGTCTGCAGCAACATGTGCTTTTCGAGACGGCGCACGAATACGCCGGCTATACGCGCCCGCTCGTCCGCGCGCCCCGTCTCGCGCTCGACTATCGAAGCGAGAATCAGTGCATCGTAAGGAGTAACCAAGGGCAACGCCGGATCGCGCTGCGGCCACAGGGCAGCGAGGGTCGAGGGGTAGCGGAACTCGTTCCTGAGATCCGACAACGAGATGCCCGAAGCGAACAGATAGATGACCGGGGTCAGCGACAGGGCGGCTACGGCGACGGCACCGACCTCACCATGGTCACGTTCGTCGTTGCGGCCAGGGCCTTTCGCAGTTCGCTGAAAGTCCAGCCGTCAACAATGGTGATGTCGTGCTGCACGACCTTGCCCAGCGCCATGTTGGAGAGAAGCTGGCGAGGGGTCAGCCCGGGGGTCAGCGCGTATTCCCCCGCGCGCAGCTTCCCGGCAACGCGCATCTGCGTGGCCAGTAGGCGCCAGTAAACTGCGTTGGCTCGGGTCAAGCCGCGCTGCCGCAGTTGAGCAACGATGCTGCGGAAGCTGCTGCCACGCGCAACGTCAACGCTGTGCTCCTGCGCGGTCACCTGCAGTGGCGAACTGCTGAAGCGGTTGAAGTCGATCCAGGTCCACGCGACGGCGGCGACCACGGCCAGCACGAACAGCAAGACCAACGCGCGCCAGAAGGCACGACCGCCATTTTGCCCGTGCGACGTTGCGCGGCTCATTGCGCGCACTCCCGCAGAAACGGGGACTCGGTTGCGGGGCAACCGCACGATGGCGCTTCATCAGGCACCGCTCGACGGCCTCCTGACACTTCAGATGCGGCGAAAGGCCAGGCTGCCGTTGGTGCCGCCAAAGCCGAATGAATTGGAAAGGACGACGTCGAGCCTGGCTTCCCGGGCGGTGTTGGCTACAAAGTCCAGGTCGCAACCCGCGCCTGGCGCATCCAGATTCGTCGTCGGCGGCATCAGTTGATCACGCAAGGCCAGTATGCTGAAAATTGCTTCAAGGCCGCCTGCTGCACCGAGCAGATGACCGGTCGTCGACTTGGTCGAACTCATTGCCAATTTGAACACATGTTCGCCAAAGACCTTTTTCGCGGCCATCACCTCACCCAGGTCGCCAAGCGGCGTGGACGTGCCGTGAGCGTTCACGTACTGCACATCGGCAGGATTCAGCCCGGCGTCGCCCAAGGTATTTCGCATACACTGCGCGGCACCGTCGCCGCCGGTAGTCGGTGCGGTCATGTGATACGCGTCGCCACTCATGCCAAAGCCGACCAGCTCGGCGTGCATGTGCGCCCCCCGCGCCCTGGCCGCTTCATATTCCTCAAGCACCAGCACGCCCGCACCATCGGACAAGACGAAGCCGTCGCGATCCTTGTCCCACGGTCGGCTCGCATGAGTCGGATCATCGTTGCGCGTGGACATCGCCTTGGCGGAGGAGAAGCCCGCCATGGCCGTGCCGGTGGTGGCAAACTCGGCGCCGCCGGCAAGCATCACGTCTGCATCGCCATACTGGATCATGCGCATCGCCAGGCCAATGTTGTGCGTCGCGGTGGCACACGCGGTGACGCAGGCAATGTTAGGCCCCTTCAGGCCAAACATGATCGACAACTGGCCGGACACCATGTTGATGATCGAGCTGGGCACGAAAAACGGAGAGACCCGGCGCGGACCCTTTGCCGCCAACTCCAGCGCAGTCATCTCGATCGTGTGCAGACCACCAATGCCCGCGCCCACTGCCACGCCGATGCGCGGGGCGTTGGCTTCGGTCACTTCGAGGCCGGAATCACGCAATGCCTGCG
>CAJDWT010000086.1_pt1 | contig 21130 bp, 19 predicted proteins | sample 7391671 | NCBI WGS metagenome assembly CAJDWT01 (sample SAMEA7055729, study PRJEB34461) | soil metagenome | biome: terrestrial ecosystem; feature: Peninsula; material: soil | place: Antarctica | collected 2016
TTTGAGCGGTGGTTACGTAGCCGCTCAAGCAGGCAAAGCCGCGCGTCATCAGCTTCGGCGGCTAGCGCGTCTGCTCACGGCGAGCTGGGTTGGGCGACGGACTTGAAATACGTGACCACCGCCTGGCCTTTCGGGGTGACGCCACCGTACGTCGGGTGGAGATCGTCGGGGCCGACGTCGACGCCTTTGCCGTAGAGCACCTGATCGAACAAGAAGTCGCCGGGGCGAAGCCGCGCGAAGATGGCCGAGAGGTGATCGGTAGCGGCCTGACCGTAGCCGGGACTGGTCATGACGTCGGTGTCGAGGATGCCCGACTCGGTGATGGCGATGGGCATGCCGCTCGGCAGTCGTGCGGCGATGCGAGCGACCTGATCGTAGTCGAAGGTGTCGCTCTCTTTGTAGAGATGGATGGTCACACCGAGTGACACCGAGCCGAACGAGCCGAGGTGGCCGATCACCGTGTCGTTCCAGGCGTCGTTGCTGGATGACGCGCCCGTCGCGTCCTTCGAGGGCGCGAGGATTACGAAGAAGCGCGAGTCGACACCGCTGAAGGCCGCGAAGTACGAAGGCAAAATGGTGCTCACGTAGTCGTCGGCGTCGACCGCCTTGGTGACCTCGGGCAATGACGTGTCGCCGCGCGTATATTTCGGGAGGTAGTACTCGTTCATCATCTCGATGAAACGAAAGTGCGCGCCGAGGCTCACCCAGTGATCGTAGAAGGCGCGCTGTGAAGCAGGCGGATCATTGCCGTCGACGGTGAAGCTGAGCCCGATCCCGGTGCTCGATTGGAGGCTCACCCAGCTCATGATGTCGGCATCGGTCCAACCGCTCGGTGGCAAGCGCTGCGAGGCCGTGCCACCGAGAGCTCGGATGACCATGCCCGCGCGCTGAGCGGGACCGAGCTGTTGCAACATGGTCTGTGCGTAGGCGACTTGCTCGGGAACGTTGACGTTGCCCTGGGCATTGAAGCCGAGATGCACGTCGGGGCCGCCGGCGTCGAGCACGCCGGCATCATTCGACGCTCCGGCATCGGCGCCAGGGGCAGCCGTGCCTCCTTCGTGAGTGCTGCATGCCGGGCTCGACACCAGCGCTGCGAAGCCGACGGCGATCATGGCGCTGCGATATCTCATGCGAAAAAAGATATCACACGCGCGCTTTTCGGTCCTCGCTCCGCCGGTTGGCGCGGCTCGTCAGAGTGATTTCAAATACTCGACGAGGTCGCTCTCTTGACCCGACGTGAGACCGAGCGATTGACCGACGTTGTAGTGGTCGACGACGTCGGTGAGCGTCGCGAAGCGTCCGTCATGATAGAAGCCGCCCTTTGCGTGCGAAAAGAGGCCGCGCAACGGCGCCGTGCGATAGCGCTTTTCGGGTGATCGATCCGATTGAAAATCGTCGATCGCGATCTCGGCGCCGGTATGCATGTTGTACCCGGGCTCCGTGAAGAGCGGAGCGACGTGACAACTCGCGCATTTGCCTGCGCCTTCGAACACGGTTTCACCACGAGCGGCCGCGGTCGCATCGAACGATCCGGCGGGCGGCGTCGGTGCAGGAATAGCGAGCTGATAGACCTCGAGCGCGCCGAGCTTGGAGGTGATGAGGTCGGGCGTGTGCCGTACGTTTCCGAGGTTGTTGGCAGCGGCGACCGGATAGTCCGTGGCGTTGCTCAAACGTGAGTCGATGAACGTTCCTTGCCCGTGCATCTCGAGATTCGCGACGAACGCGTTCCAGTACGTGGCCGATCCGAAGCCTGTCCAGGTCGCGAGATTCACGCCGGCGAGGCCGAATGCCGGGGGGATCAGCGATGCTGCCATGTCGGGCGCGCCGCCGTCGGGACCCAATGCTTTTCCGTCGATGAAGAGCCCCGCGTTGAACTTGCCAGGACCCCACGCATTCAGCACCGCGCGAACGGTTGCGTCCGGGGCCCCGAGCAGGGTGTCGACTGGCGTGAGGTTGGGGGCCATCGCGATGATTGCGCCGACATTGAGATCGCGGTTCGCCCAACCATCCAAACGATGTCCGACACCGGGTGCCAGTGAGTCGTCGACACTCGAATGGCAGAGCGAACAATTGATACCGATCGACGTCATGGCGCCCGTCGAGTCGAAGATGCCTTTGACTCCGACGACCGCGTTTGCCTGAAGCAGAAGCAGCGTGGTGTCGACGCTCGTCAGATCCACCTTACCGGCTTTCAGACTGTCGACGACCGCGGTCGGGAGCGCGTCGACATCGACCTTGAGCCCTGCACCGAGCGCATCGGTCGGCTTGAGGCCGGGCCCGACGCCGCCCTTTGCCGACCCCTTGATCGCATCGTGCAAATGAAGCGTGTCACCCCAGAACGCTTCGTCGCCGAAGGTGTCGAAACGAAATGTCTGTCGTCCCTCGGTGATCATTTTTTGCGCGTTCGCTTGGATTGGATCGAGCGCAATGGTGCCCGAATCGACCGGTGATCCGGCATCGCCAGTGACGACGGTCGTCCCGCCGTCGGTCGCACAAGAGGTCGTCGAGGCGTCGCCGCCGTTCGTTCCTGGCTGTGCGTCTTCGTCGGAGCCGCAATGTACGAGCGAAAACGCGGCCCCAAGGCCAATCGTGAGCGTGGGAACGAGCATGGTCCATCGAGACGCAATTCGGGCTTTGAGCATGGCGTAATCCTCCCGCTCAGATCGCCATACGACCGAGCCACCACTACGGAGTCGGTCGGTCTCGATCGGTGACAAAGATTGTCGAAAATAATTTTTCGGGAACGGATTACGGCTCTGCGATCTCAGTACGGAGCGTCGAAATATCGCGCGGGCGGTGAACAACGGCGGCCGATACGAATCGCGTAACCAAACGCATGCGAGGGCTCATCGGCGCGCTCGATTCGAGCTTCGTTGGCAAACCGAGGAGCCGTCCTGCTACGGTCGGCGGTGATGGACGAGAGACCCACGCACGAAGATGGGCACGAGGACTCCTTCGAGGCCAGCCGCCAACGCTCCGAGGCCCTCGAGCGAGACTTGCTGGCAAACCCGCAGAAATACCGGGTTCTCACGGGCGACCGGCCGACCGGCGCGCTTCACATCGGACACTATTTCGGCTCGCTCAAAAATCGCGTACGCATCCAGGCGCTCGGCGCCGAGGTCTACGTCCTCGTCGCGGACTATCAGGTGCTCACCGATCGCGAGGCGACCGAGTCGATCCCGAAGAACGTCGCAGAGCTCGTCCTCGACTACCTGGCGTGCGGCATCGATCCCGAGAACGGGCGCACCTTCGTCTTCTGCCATAGCCAGGTGCCGGCGCTAAACCAGCTTCTCGTGCCGTTCCTTACGCTCGTCAGCATGGGCGAGCTCGATCGAAACCCCACGGTGAAAGAGGAGATCGAGGCGGCGGGTCTGACGACGGTGAATGCGGGCATGTACACCTACCCCGTGCATCAGGCCGCTGACATCCTCTTCTGCAAAGGCAACGTCGTGCCGGTCGGCAAGGACCAGCTCTCGCATCTCGAGCTGACGCGCAAGATCGCGCGGCGCTTCAACCAGCGCTACGCAAAAAAACAGCGCGTGTTCCCCGAGCCCGACGCCCTCTTGTCAGAGGCGCCGAAGATCCTCGGCCTCGATGGCGTACAAAAGATGAGCAAGAGCCGAAACAATGCGATCACGCTCGGGGCCACGGCCGACGAGACCGCGCGGCTCATCAAGAGCGCGACGACCGACGCGGAGCGGCGCATCACCTATGATCCGGAGAAGCGCCCGGCCGTGAGCAACCTCCTCGGGCTCGTGAGCCTCTGCACCGGCGAGACGCCAGAGGCGGTTGCGGAGCGGATCGGCGACGGCGGCGGCGGCGGGCTGAAGAGCGCGCTCACCACGGCGCTCAACGACATGCTGGCGCCGCTGCGCGCTCGACGTATCGAGCTCGCTAAGGACGCCCCGGCCGTGGTTCGCCATGTCCTCGGCATCGGCAACCGCCGCGCCAACGAGGTCGCCGAACGGACGCTCGCCGAGGTCCGTCGTGCGATGAACATGAGCTACGACTGAAAGGCGAACGGCGTGGCGCGCTCGAAAGAGGCGCTAGCCTCTAGCTCGAGCCGAGATGCACATCGATCCGACGTTGCTCGTCTTCGGCGTGGTCGTGGCGAGCGCCTACGCGGTGCAGACGACGATCGGGATGGGCGCGACGATGTTGTGCGTCATCATCGGCGCACACCTGTTCCCGCTGCACTATGTGCTCGCTCTCACCGTTCCACTCTCGGTCCTGCAGACGAGCTACATCACCCTGCGTCACCACGACGGCATCGATTGGCGCCTCTTGCTGGGTCGCATTCTGCCGCTCATGGGAACCGGTGTCGTGCTCGGTCTTTGGCTCGGCACCGACATCGACCGGCCGTGGCTTCAAACGGCGTTTGCGGTGCTGGTGCTCACCTTGGCGCTGCTCGAGCTCCGCGCGCGACTGCGCGCCGGTGACGGCACGTCCAAGGCCCTTCCGCCGCTCGTCGCGCATATCGCGATGTTTGCGGCCGGCATCGTGCACGGCCTCTTCGCCACCGGCGGTCCCCTCCTCGTCTACGCGATCGGGCGGCGCGGTCTCGACAAGCACGTCTTTCGAAGCACGCTCTCCGCCGTCTGGTTGGTCATGAACGTCTTTTTGTGCGCCGGCTACGCGCACATCGGACGCATCGATCACTCCACGCTAGCGACCAGCGCGCTGGTCTTCCCAGCGGTTCCGCTCGGCGTGCTCGTCGGCGAACGACTCCACCACAGGGTGGACGAACGGCGGTTTCAGATCGCCGTGTTCGTCGTGCTAGCCATCGGCGCGTTCACGTTGCTCTTGCGCTGAACGCGCGAGGACGCGAGCGGCGCAGCTTGCGAGCCTCCGGGCGGTCCGGAGATCAGCCCGCGACGACGCGGCGCTTTTCGATCTGCGCTTCGCTCGGGCGCTTCACGTTCCAGACGAGGCCCATCTTTTCGAGCGAGCCAATCAACATGCCGCTCAAGTCCACTTGATATCTCCCCATGCCGTGCACGGCAGCCGTGGGAAACGCGTGATGATTGTTGTGCCACGACTCACCGAGTGAGGGGATCGCGAGCCACACGTTGTTCATGCTCTCGTCGTGCGTTTCATACGGTTTTTTGCCGAAAAAGTGGCAGATCGAGTTGATGCTCCACGTGACGTGATGCACGAAGAAGATCCGCGCGAAGCCGCCCCATAGAAGCCCGGTGAGCGCGCCCCGAAAGCTCTGCGTGAGCAGCCCACCGGCGACGAACGGAGAGAGAAACAGCCACGTGAAATAGCGCTTGTCGATCCGCGTGACCTGAACGTCCGCCAAGAGATCGGGTGCGAACTTCTTGATGCGCGTCTTCTCTTTGGCGAAAAACCACCCGATGTGCGCGTGCCACAGCTCTTTGAGCGCGCCAGAGATTCCACGCGCCTGCATCAAATGCGGTGAATGCGGGTCGCCCTCCTTGTCGCTGAACGCGTGATGACGACGATGGTCGGCGACCCAACGAATCACCGGACCCTGGATCGCCATCGAGCCCGCGATCGCGAATGCAGCACGAACACGCGGCGTGCACTCGAAGCTGCGGTGCGTGAAGAGGCGATGAAAGCCAGCGGTGATGCCGAAGCCGGTCCACGCGTAGAGCACCAAAAAAATCGCGATGTCGACGACGCTTATCGCGTGCCAGATGATCGCCGCCAAGAGGCCGACGAAGGGGACGATGGCGACGCCCAACGCGAAGGCGCGCTCCGTCTTCAACGCGGTTGCGGAAGGGACCTTCGTCGCGCCATGCGCAGCCGGTACTTCGGCGGGCGCTTCGGACGGGATGGCTACGTTTTCAGGGAGCGCCAGGGACACGAAACGGGTGTAGCGACAACCGACTACGGCAGCGTCACGCTTCCATCATTTCGAGCGTTTATGTCGGCAGTGAGAGCGTGAACACCGCGCCGCGCGTCTCGGCGCACCGCGCGTTTACGCTGCCGCCGAGCGCCTCGGCGATCCTGCGAACGACGGCGAGCCCTAGGCCCGTGCCGGTCGGCTTGGTCGTGTAGAACGGTTGGAACAGCCGCGGCACATCGGCGGGATCGATCCCCGGCCCTTCGTCCGTCACCTCGAACATGAGGCTCCTCTTCAGGGTGCCGTACTCCGCCCGCGATTCGATCAGGTGCGTACGCACGAGAATTCGGCCGCCCGCTGGCGTCGCCTGGATCGCGTTCACGATCAGATTGCTCAGCGCCTGCTGGATCATCGTCTCGTCGAGCAGGAGGTCCACGCCCGGGGAAACGATCTCGGTGTCGATCGTCACGTCGGTCGGAATCGAGCGGAGCGCCCCGGCGATCGCGCTGCGGACGAGCCCCTCGACGCTCGCGGGTCTCGGGTGCGAGGAGTACGGACGCACGAAGTCCAGGAGAGCGGCGACGATGCGATTCAATCGCGAGGCCTCTTCGCCGACGATATCGAGGAGCACGCGCGCGTCATCGGTGGGCGGGGCGAGCTTCCGCAGCGCGCCGAGCGAGTTGAAGATGACCGCGAGCGGGTTGCGGACCTCGTGCGCGATCACCGCCGAGAGCTCACCGAGCGCCGCGAGCCGCTCGTGAACAACGAGCTCCGCCTGTGCGCGCGAGAGAGCCTCGTAGCTCTTCCGTAGATCGTCGAACATCTTCGCGTTCGCGATCGCGGGGGAGATCAGGTTTGCCACCGCCGTCGCACGCGCGATCTCCTCTTCCGTGAATTTTCGTTTTTTTCTCGTCTCTGCGAGCACAATCGCGCCGATCGGCAGGCCGTTGGCGATCAACGGGACGGCGAAGAGCGACCGAATCGTGAGCGCCGTCACCACGGGACGAAGGGGCCGATCGTCGGTCTCTGCATCGTCGACGATGACGGGCTGACGGGTTCGATACGCGAGGCTCGCGATTCCCGGCGCATCCACCGGCTGCACGATGACAGGATAGCTGTCTTGCGTGCACGCGACGTTCGTCAGCACCGTGCGGCTCTCGTCGACGAGGCTCAGCGAGACGCGCGGCACCTCGATCACGCGACCGAGCTCGCGCACCGCGATCTTGAGGACGGCATCCAAGTCGAGCTGGCCTGCGATCACTCCGCCGATTCCGTTGATCAGCTCGAGGTCGCGGGATCGCTTTTGCGCGTTTTCGATGAGCCGTGTCTGCGAGAGCTCTGCGCCGAGCCGGGTCGTCACCCCCTCGAGAAAACGGAGCTGCTCCTGGAGAAACTGCGCCTTTCGTTGCGCGACCGACAACGTGCCGATCACGACGTCTCCCACGAAGAGCGGCGCGAAGATGAACTGCACGACCTGCTCGTTCTCGACCGCGAGTTGCGAGCGCTTCGCCATCTCGGTGAGCAAGCGAGTGAACACCTTGCGCTCTCTCACGGCGCGCGCGGGGTAAGAGTCTCCCTCCAGCGGCATGCTCCGAAACCACGCGGGCGCGTCGTCGAGCCGCGAGCTGCCGTCGTTGTAACGGCGCGCGATGAGATCGAGGCGATCGCCCACGACGACATGGAGCGAGATGTGGACACCGTCGAACGCCTCGCACAGCTCGCGCGCGGCGCGGTCGGCCATGTCTGCCACAGTCAAGACGCCACGCCCGGCACGCGTCACGCGGTCGAGGAGCGCGAGCTGACGCGTGGCTCGCTCGGCTTCGCGCGCGACGACCGCGTGATGGATCAAAGAGAGCGCTTCTCCCGCGAGGATCTCGGCGCGCGCGGTCGCCTCCTCGTCGAAGGGAAGCGCGCGCTCGAAGACAACGCGCCCTTCGCGCCCAGGGTGCGCGTGGACCTCAAGTGTGTGCGCAGAGGCCAGGGCTTCGCCTTCGAGCTTGCCTTGCTTCGTGCACGGGCTTGCGTCGAAGATCGACACGCGCGACGAGCGTGTCTCGTCGCGGAGCGCGACGAGGAGCTCGGCGACGAACGCCTCTTCCATCCGGACATCGCGCAAGCGACGCAGGCTCATCACTAGCGTCGAGGTCGCGCTACGCACGGGAAGGTCGACGCGCGCCGTCATGCAGGGCTCGGGCGGCGGAGGCGCTGGCCGCGATGAGCCCGCGAGAGCGAAGGGGAGATGGAGATGAGGAGAAGGGGTCTGCGCTCGCCTGGCAGCGCAACATGAGAGCTCGCCGTCGTGCTCAATGGGACCCTGCGGACCGTGGTTGGTCAGCGACTTCACGACGCTGAGATTAGCACGCCAAACCGGAACCCTGCAGCGCGCGAGACGCGGAGGCTCGACGCAAGCGTTCTGGTTTCGGTGCTGGTTCCGTGCCAGGCCGCCAAAGCTACTCCGCGGCTGTAGTACGATCGACGCGCATGCTCTCCTCGTTCTCGGCACACGCGCGGTCGGTCTTCACGACCAGCCTCTTCGCATCGGCGTGCACCGTCGCGTCCACGCTGACGTTCACGGCATGCTCGAGCGACGACACCGCCGCACCGGCCGCACCGGCCGCCGCGTTCGACGGCTCCACCGTCGGCCCCACCGGCGGCTCCACCGACGGGCCCGAGGTGCCGGAGGCCGGCACTATCATCGCCGACGCTGCGGTCGATGCCTCGGAGCTGCCGCCGGTCGACCCCTGCGCGGCGAAGACGGCCAAGTGCCCGACGACCACGACCACCTCGGGCAGCGGTCTCGTCACCATCGATCGCTGCGCCTTCCCGATCCAAGAGAGCGCAGCGTTCGGCTCCATGCCGACCATCGTCACCGCGCTCGAGAAGATCGCGCCCCACGCGTCGACCGCGACGATCCTCGGCGACCTCAATCGCGCCGCCACCGCGACGACCGCCGTTCCGGGCGCGCCGCCGGGCCTCGGTGTCGCCTTCCAATGGGCCACGGACGATGACGCTGTCACCACTTGGGTACCGCAAGGCATTACCGGCTCGGCAGACGCATCGGCGACCGGCCTCGTCGACGGGCGGCGCGTCGTGCTGGTGAGCTGGTACTACACGCCGCCGGACGGCTCGACCTACGAGAAGGGCGTTCGCCTCGCGTTCGTCGACGTCACCAATCCAAAGAAGCCAACGTATCGCTTCGTGCTCTTGGTCGAGCCGAAGGGAACGGCGGCTGCGCCCGACTTCGCGCCGGTCAACGTCCACGCCGGCGGGATCGCTTGGTTCGGCGACCTCCTCTATGTGGTGGAGACCGGTAAGGGCTTCCGCGTCTTCGATACCTCGCGCGCGATGCAGGTCGCGACCGACACCGACGTGATCGGCTGCACCTCGACCGGCTGTCACGCAGGCCTCTACAAATACGTCGTTCCGCAGATCGGCGCGTACACGACGGCGTCGGCGTGCGCGCCGATCTTCTCCTACGTGTCGCTCGATCGCTCGACGTCGCCACCGTCCCTTCTCTCCGGCGAATACTGCGGTGGAACGGCGTGCAAATCGATGCCGCTCACGGGCCGCGCCTACCGCTGGCCGCTCGACGCCGTCACCGGTCACCTCGGCAAGGGCAAGTCATGGCCGTCGGAGGCATTCCTCCTCGGTCAGGTGCAGGTCCAAGGCGGCGCGTCGCGCAAGGGCACGTACTATCTCTCGTCGAGCGAGCCAGCTGGCGGCGGCGGCGCGCTCTATCGCGTGAAGGTCGGCAAGAGCGCGACGTCGAAGTGGCTCGACTCCCCGGAGGATCTCATGATCGACGAGACCAACGGGCTGCTCTGGGGCCTGTCGGAGGCCGCCGGCTCACGCGCCGTGCTCGGCGCAAAGCTCGCGAGCTACCCAGCGCCGTAGCGACGCAGCTCGGCGAAGAGCGGCCAAAGCAGCTCGTCGAGCGATGAGCGCGTTCAGAACTTCGCGATCCGGCGGACGAGCCGCTCCTGCGCCTCGAAGGTGTCGATGGCGCGATCGGTCATCGGGTAGAGCATCTTCTCCTCCTTCATGTTGTGCGCGGTCAGGATCACGTTGAGCTTGCTGATGGCGTCGTGACTGGGGACCGCGTCGCACGCGCTCAGCGCCGCGATGACACCCTGGATGCCCTCTCGGATCTCCTTGTGCTCGACGCGCATGACCGTCGTCGGCCCGCGGGTCATACCGGTCTTTGCCTCGAAGAAAGGGAAGACCAGCTGCTCTTCGACGTTGATGTGCCAGTCGAGACCGCACGCGAACTCACCGAAACGCGCCTGAGCCTCGGGGAACGAGCCCTCCCCCGCGAGGCGCTGGACCAGGACGAGGATCGCATCGAGCCGATCGTGATCGCCCTGCAGGAACTTCGTCACGCTCCGCGGCCCTTCGCTTTTACGACGGCGGACCTCGAGGCGCGTCCGCGCCGAGCTGTCCTCGAGGAGGCTCCATTCGAAACGCCCAGGCTCCTCCTCTTCCAGCTCGTCAACGATCGCTCGTGGGTCCTCGCCGGCGATGATGAGCCCCTCGCCTGCACCGAGCGCCTCGACGGCCGCTCGGATCTCCTGCTCGTTGTCATCGAGAGTCAGCTGTCGGCGATCGCCGTTCGTTTCGGACACCGCGCGTTCGTAGACCCGACCTCCTCGATAGACAAGGAGGACCGGGCGCCTTTTGCGAGAATCGGACCTTCTCGGTGTCCACCCGCTCGTGTCAGTGTCCGCGCTTCGACGCGGCGAGCGCCGCGTCGGGTGATGCGTAGTCGAGCGGGACGATCGCCTGGCCGCGGCGATCGATGATGCCCCAGGTGCCGCCCAAGATCCGGTCGGCGTCGTCCCCGCTGCCGCGCGTGCATCCGTTGCAGACTGCGGCGACGTCCCCGCAGTACGACGTCGCGCCGTCCCAGGTCGGAGGAACGACGACGTGGCCGCGATCGTCGATGAACCCGACCTTCCCGCCGGCGACGATACGCGCGCGACCCGATACGAAGTAGTCGGGCCCGTTGTCGAAAGAATAGGCCTTCGCGAGCTCGGCTCCGGTTTTATCGATGAAGACCGGTCCAGCCGTTTTGTCGACGGCGGCGGCGATGCCGTTCTCGGAGAGCTCGTACGCGAAACGAAAGCGTGGAGCGATGACCGTGCGACCGGCAGCGTTTTTGTAACCATGCAGGCCTCCGGGACCTTCGAACACGTGCAGCCCATGAGCACCGGGTGGCTGCTCCGACGGTAAAATCGGGTCAGGACAGTCGACCGGACCCGTCGCCCCCGCGTCCTCGCTTGCCGAAGTCGGTCGTTCCTTTGGGGGTGACATCGCGGGCGGTGCGCGCTGGGTCTCGGGCGTGACCACGTGCGTGCTGACGACCGGCGGCGCCGAGCAGGCCACGAGGACGAGCGCAGCCGCGGAGAGTCGACGCATCGGTGACCACGATAGCGAGCACGAGGCTGGCGAACGAGGGCGATGGATCGGATCGGGGCGCGACGACGACGTCTCGAAAGTGCTGGAGCGAGAGGGTCGGAGCGTGACGCCGCGTCCGTCAGGGAAAACGACGGGTCGATCGATCACGAGAGCTGACCCTAGGCGTCGATCTCCTTGGTCGCAAGCGCGAGGTACGGGTTGTCGGCAGGGTTCAACCCGCCGAAGAACGACGCCCAGGCAACCCGGTCGGCCGCGGGATCCGGCGGGGCCGTGAGCGACTCGAACCACGCGCGTGGCACGGGTGGCTCTGCGCTGTGATCGAATTTTCGGGCGCCGCGGTCGAAGTTGGTGCTGCACGGATAGGCCGCGGCGAGCGCCGTCAGCACCTGCTGCAACCAGGTCTCGAACCCGGGCTCGGAGGAGGTCACGTGCCGGGCAAGATGGGCGCACATGATGGAGATCTGTTCAAGCCCCGCGAGGCTCTTCCGCCAACCGAAGTGCCAGCGGTCCAGCAAGACCAATGCGGTTTGACGTGGCCCGTCAGGCTCGTGCGCCCGATGGACGTCGTCGCGCACGTCATCGAGATCGAGGCTCCTCGCGTACGTCGGGTCGACGGTCGAAGCCCAGGCGGCCTCGATGCGCTGCAAGACGTCGGTCACGTCGGTTTGTTCGCACAGCCGCCAAGCCACCCACTCGACGCACGTCAACGCGAGCGCCGCCTTGGCCTTGTAGTTGACCGTCCAGATTGCTCTGGCCAGGTCCATCGGCTGGGCGTCCGGATCGCCGAACGAGACGGCGACGACGTTGCTCCAGCGGAAATCGAGTGGCACCGCTGCCAGGCTAGCGTGGATGTAGCTCGGTCGTTTCAGCATGCGTCGAGCCATTCTATCAAGAAGCGCGGCCTTGTATTCGGCGCGGCACGATGCGCGAGCGATCGGCAAATGGATCACGAGACAGACCTCCGCAGACGCGGGAGCGACTCGTGCTCTCATCACTCCACATGCGCCTCCACATCTTGGTGATTGGCACACTGACGCTCGCCGCAGTGAGCTGCTCGTCGGCGCCCTTTCCGCCTCCTCTACCGGAGGAGGTCATCTCGCTCGCGGAGCGCTACGATCACCCGACCGCCACCCTCGATCCGTCGGCGGTGCGGGCGATCTTCGACAGGGCGTCTGCAGCAAGGACCGAGATCGAGCCCTTCGCCGGGCTTCGCTTCGTCAGCGATGTCATCGGCAACGCAACGAGCGCCGCCGCCGCACAGCAAGATCTCTCCGTCGAGGTGCGCGGCTCGATCGCGGCCCATGCGCCTTGCCCCGGCGAGGGCGACGCCGCGCCGAGCGGAACGCTCGACATCACGATCGGGATCGATGGATCGCGCGCGCAGCGAGCATTCACCGGACACGCATCGGAGTGTCGCTTCCTGATGCCACAAGCGGACGCGAACGTGACCGTCGCGCTGACCGCAGACGTGGAGATCGACGCCGGAGGAAGCTTCGGCCTCACTGATCCGCCGCCTCCTGCCCTCCTCTTGCGTGTGAGCCACCTCTCGGGCTCGATGGCGGGCATGCCCTTCGCCGCCGCGGAGGACGTCGTGCACTTTCGACTCCGGGCCGACGGCGGCATCGAGACGTTGCTCGATCTCGGACCGCTCGGCGGCAGCGGCAGCGGGATCCTCGAGCTCCGCAAGGACGGCGTCGTCGCGCTACGCGTGCGCGATGGTGCGTGGATTTGTGACGGAGACACGAGCGGACCATGCGATCTATCACGCTGAGCGCGGCGCTGGTCATCGCGTCCGTTCTTGCGACTGCTCCGGCACGTGCCGACCAGACGGCCGGGCACGAGCGCGTCGACTTCACGGCGTACACGCTCCGGCGTGGTGAGCTCTCGCTCGGGATTTGGACCGAGGAGTACGGGATCCTCGACGAGATCACGGTCGGTACCTACCTCCCCACGTGGTTCGCGTTTCCGATCCTGCACGCGCCGATCGCGACGGGCTACCTGAAGGTGCGTGATTGGTTCTTCGGCCCCTTGGCCGTGTCATTGCGCGGTGAGATCGTCTACCTCGACGCGAGCGCGCTGTCTTCGGAGCTCTCGAAAAACGGGTCTACGAGCGCTGGGGTCTTCGTCGTCCCGCTGGAGATCGCCGCGTCCGCCCGCATCGCGCCACGCTTCACGGGAAGCCTTCAGCTCACGTACGTCTCCGTCGGTGCTGGCGGCGGCACGAGCGACACGACCATCGACACAGGGCTTGGCGCAGCGCTCGCGACAAGCAACGTGTCGCTCTCGACACTCTTCGAGCTGCGGGTGTCGCGCGTCTTCGCGCTGACGCTCCGGGAGACGCTGCAGCTGGGCGTCGGCGACGTCGTTGCGAAGGGGCACTACACGCAGAACGGGACGCGAATCGACGCCGATCTCGGGGTCGTGTCGCACTATCGGAATCTCCTCGGCAACGTCATTCCGGGCGTCGCGTTCAGCTGGTCGCACGTGAACCTGCAGCTCGGCGTCGGGTACGGCAACGTCTGGCTGCCGGTGGTCTGGTTACCCACGCCCAGGCGAACCGTCGTGCCGGACGCAAACTTCTACGTTCGCTTTTGAGGTGTGCTCGGGCTTTCGGTGACCAGCGCTCTTCGATGCACGATGATAGCTTTCTCTCAGAGGCACAACGAGTGATCTGCGAGAGCTGGGTGGCGCCACGCATCGGCGACGTCCACCCGCTCCGTTCACGCCCGCCCTCCTCTAAATGACGGGCCCCGCCCGACCGCACAGCCAGGAGCGACGCGAACGAAGCTTGGTCGCGCGAAGCGCGAAGAGCCCGAACAGGTGTTGGCCGAACGCCGGAGCCTCGTTATCCTCCGCCCTATGATGCGAGCGACGAGCGAACGGCTTCGGGTTGCCGCGGCGCTGGCGGTCCTGATCGTCGTCGGGTCGGCGTGCAAGCTCAAACGACGAGCCAGCGATGGAGGCGTGAGCGCAACCGCGCCGACGAGCGTGACGGCGACGTGCTCGGAGTCGACCTCGGAGGCGCATGGCTCGCTCCACGCCGAGGTCGCCTGGAGCACCGTCATGGAGCCGCCGAAGTCGAAGCGGAAGCAGGCCTTCACGTGCGGCGACAAGAGCGCGGCGGCGCTCTTTCTTGAGTATGCGACGGCGGCGCAGGTGCAGAAGGCGGGCGCGCTCACCGGAGCGCAGCTATGGGGCGGAGCGGCACCGACGAGCGAACATCCCGACGAGCTGATGACCAAGAACGGCTCCCTCGTCATCGTCTCGGGCGACGCGATCGATGCGCTCGCCAACAAGCTCCAAGCCGAGGGCTATGTCCAATGGCGCGCCGGCATGCACGCGCCGGCTTCCGCGACCGGATCGATCGACGCGCAGCTCGCCGCGACCCTCGATTGCGCTCCAACCTCCAAGGACCTGCTCCGGGCATGGTGTCCGGCGACTCACTTCGCCGGCTCCGGGTTCTCGTTCCCCTCCGCGCCGACGACGTATGTGGGCATCAGCGTGGCGGTAAAAACCGGCACGGCGTTGAGGAGCGCGCTGCTCGACGACGTGACCGTGACCGCGCTCGCCCTCGGCAACGGTCGGGTGAGAGTGACGTCGATCAAGCCCGACAACGCCTCGGAAAAGAAGGCGCTCGCGAGCACGGCGATGGCTGTCGCGGTCGCGCTCAAAGGCCTGTCGCCGGGAAGCATTGCCGTGGGCAGCGATTTGGCCGGCTTCCTCGACAGCCTCCGGGCACAGCTCCCCACGAAGGGCTACGCGGTGGTGGCGTCGTCGGGCAAGCCCGCGTCCTACACTGGCGCGACGCCCTCTGAAATCGCGCTCGTCAGAGGGAATGTGGATGCCTACGTCGTGATCGAGCACGCGTCCGATGGCACCTGGCTCAATGTCTATCCCATCCGTCCTTACGGGCCTTGAGCCTCTGCGGTCGCGCTCCAGGCGCGCTTCAGGCGATTGACCCCACACGTACCGGGCGCGCGAGATAGGGTGCCGCGATGGCGATCCTCGATCCCCGACAACAAGAACGTGCGTTCCAGTGGCTCGCGCTCGTCGTAGTCGCCGCGGCGCTCGTCGTGTTCGTGCCGCTCTGGGCACCGCTCGTCCTCGCGGCCTGGGTGGCCATGATGGCGCGCCCACTCGTCGTGCGGATCGCACGTGCGCTCGGCGGTCGCGGCCGCGCCGCTGGCGTCCTCGTCCTCGCGTTCGTCGTCTCGATCGCGCTCCCGCTGGTGGCGACCATCATCGCGCTCGTCAAGGGCGCCGACACCCTCGTGCAGGGCCTGATGCGCTCGTCGGGCGCCAAGAGTGCGTTCGTCGCGCTCGTCTCCCGTGGCGGCGGCGGCGGCGACGAGGCGTCGCTCGAGCTGCTCAAGTCACCGCAGCGAATCATGGAGCTGGTCGAGAGCCACGGCGGGCAAGCGCTCCACATCGCGTCCGGCATCGCCGGTGCCGCGACGAAGGCCATCATCGGGCTTTGCGTCTTTCTCTACGCGCTCTACGTCTTCTTGGTCGACGGGCCCGATTGGTATCGGTGGCTCCTCGACCACGCGCCGTTCGACCGCCGCAAGGCCGAGCGGATGGCCTCCGCGTTCAACGAGACCGGACGTGGTCTGTTCGTGGGTGTGGGTCTCACCGGGCTCGCGCAAGGCGTGATCGCGACCGTGGCGTACTTGGCGCTCGGCGTCCCCCGCGCGCTCGTCCTCGGCATGCTGACCTGCCTCGCGTCGGTCATCCCGTCGGTCGGCACCGCTCTCGTCTGGGTTCCCATCGCGATCGGCCTTGCCCTCTCCGGTCGAACGGGCTCGGCCGCGATCCTCGTCGGCGTCGGTGTCCTCGTGATCGGCACCGTCGACAACGTGCTCCGCCCCGTCTTCGCCCGCTTCGGAAGGCTCGAGCTGCCGTCGTTCGTCTTGCTCGTCTCGATCTTCGGCGGCCTCGCGCTGTTCGGGACCTGGGGCTTGCTCCTCGGCCCGCTCTTCGGGCGACTGGCCAAGGAGGCGCTCGTCATCCTGCGCGAGGAGCGCGCGACATCGACGTCCGACGTCTAAGTCGCGCCTCGCCCCTCGACATGATTGATTCGTAGCGAGCCGCCGTCGAACCCGTCATGCAATCGCGCTCCCTCCTACCCGCTTGGCGCATCGACGACGCAAAGCTCGTCGCGTCCCTTCGCTGGCATGCGTCGTGGGCGGGCTTCTACATTTTTGCCGTGCTGTGGAACCTCGGTCTTCTGCTCTTCGTGCATGATTCGCCGACGTTCACCCTCGTCGGGTATTTGGCTGTCTTTCTCTTCGGCCTCCTGGCGTTGCGGACGATTTTCTCACGCACCACGATGCGCTTCGACGCAGACACGTTCGTCGTAGAGACGCCGCTCGCGTTTTGGCAACGCCTCGAAGTTCCGATCGGGGAGATCGACCACTTTGAAATGGCAAACCCCAAGCCGAAGGTGTTCACCGTCGTCGTGCGCCTCAAGAGCAACGCCGTCCTGGACACTCCCATCGATTGGCAACCGCTCCCTATCGCGGTGCGCGGCACCAACCACGACGGCCCCCTCTTCGCGGCGGCGCCCGAAGACGCGCAGTGGCTCGCCGACGCGCTGAACGAAATGCTCGCGAACGCGCGTCAGCTCGGACACGACACGTATCGCTCGTAGAGAGACCCAGGATGGCGACCCTCGAATTCGATGAACCCGCGCTTCTCAGGTTAGAGCCAACGGAGTGATCACGGTCGAAGCGAGCTACTGAAGAGCGTGATCCCTGCTTTATTGTGCTTCGCAGCGTACATCGCGACGTCGGCGTTCTCGAGCAAGTCGTCGGTCGATCGTCCATGCTGCGGGTAGAGTGCAATGCCAATGCTGGCCGTCACGGTGATCTCGATACCGTCGACGTCATATGGTGCGGCGATCGCCTGGGCAATTTTTGCCGCGAAGGTCGCGACGCTCGCTTCATCCTTCGCCTCCAACATGAGAAGCAGAAACTCATCACCGCTTCGACGACAAACGGTGTCACCTGCTCGCACGATGGTCTGGAGCCTCTGCCCCACTCTTTGGAGGATCCTGTCACCAACAAGATGCCCGTGCGTATCGTTGACATCCTTGAATCCATTCAAGTCCATGAACAGAACTGCCAACTGCCAGGTGTGACGCTTCGCCTGCGCCAACGCGTTACCTAGTCTGTCTTTGAACAGAGTAACGTTCGGCAAGCTGGTGAGCGGGTCGTGGATCGAATCGTGGCGCAGCTGACGCTGTTTGCTGCGGCTCTCCGATAGCGCGGCATCGGATTTCGAGAGCTCGTGCTCCAAGTGATGACGCGCATCGACCTCTTCAGCCAGTGCATCGTTGACAGCCGCAAGCTCCTCGGCCGCCTCCTGAACTTTGGTCTCCACGTCCTCGCTCTTGGTCAGAGCGCGTTCAACTTTGGCGACCGGCACTCCATCTGCGATCTCGTGCTTCAGCACCGCATTGACCGACGACAAGTCGATGCCAGCCTTTTTCACTTTGTGATGCACCTGTTCGCTCTGATCGAGCGCGCGGCTGAGCGGTGCTGAGCTGCTCGGCGCCACGCTACGTGACGGTTTCTTTGACTCCGAGCTCATGCCATCACCCTCATGATGACCAGTCTAGCCACGCCGCGCGCGGAGAGATGGAAGCACCGCGTGAGGGCCGGCGATTGACGATCAGCGCGGCGGTGTGGCGCTGGGTGCCTTCCGTAGAGGAATGCCTCGGAAGTCGTGCCTGAAAGCTCGGAACCGGTCACGCCGCCCTAACGTACACATGGGTGACTGCCACGTCCGGGGATTTCGACTGCCGGGCGTCGAATACGCCTCACTGCGGCGCGCACGCGCGTGCTGCCCGGACGGCGACGGCCCGAAAAACTGCGGAAAATGCTCGCGGCACGCCCGCTGCAATGCCGTCGCACGAAAGCGAGGTTGAAACCATGGGTGAGCTCATCGACAAGGCAAAGGGAAAGATCAAGCAGGCGGCCGGTAATGCGACGGGCAACGACAAGCTCGCTGCGGAGGGCGCAGCCGACCAAGCCAAAGGCAAAGTCAAAGGCGCGTTCGAAGAGGTCAAACAGGCCGTTAAAGACGTCGTGCAACCGAAGCAGCCGAAGAAGCCCTGACAGCGTCGGCACCTCGCGCAGGGCAGCACAAAGAGGCGGATCGGACTTCGATCGGCCTCTTTTCCTTTTGTGGCTCAGTGCGCGAGCGTCTGGTTTGTCGCGGGGCGCCACAGGTCCATGCGAAAGCCTGCTTCGAATGATGAGGTCATCACGTCAGGTCGAAGGGCTCGCAGTTTTACTCACTTATGACACTTGGGTCCCTTGCACGAGCCGCCACAGCAGTCGCTGTCGGCAGAGCAGGGTCCGTTGTCGACGGTGCAGCAGGCATAGGCCTGGCACATGGTCATCGGCCCGCAGACCGTCGTGCAGCTGCCGCAATGATGAGGGTCGTCGAGATTTTGTTCGCACCCGTCATTGGGGTTCCCGTTGCAGTTCGCGGTGCCCGAAGCGCAGGAAATTGCCGAGTCGGTGCCCGCGTCGGCCGAAGCGGGATCCGCATCCGAGCCGGCGTCAGCGTTTTCAGTTGCGGACCCATCCGCCCCCGCGCCGCCACCATCGGTTGGGCTTCCGCTATCGAGCCCAATCACCGCCGCGCACGCCGAGGCGCTTACGGCGATACCGACAACGACCAACCAACTTCCACGATTCATTCACGCTCGCCTAGCAATCATCACGCCGCTTGAAAATGATTCGACGAACACTCTCCCCGCAGTCTCCCAACGGGTTGCCCACCGAGCTGCTGGACGCTCGGGCTGGTCGAGACGGTCGTCGTAAAGGTCCATGGTCGGACGACGCGGAGCGCGTGCGTCGACGGGTCTTGCGCGCTGCGCGGTGCCGAATCGGCAAAGCGGTACGTTCGTTCACAAAAACCTTCGCGACGCCGGCGGCGACTACCGCTATGACGTCCGCAGAAGCAATGAGTGAATTCAGTCGTTACCTCCTGATCCACGAGCCTATTTCGCGAACGCTGCGTCTCGGAGCGCTTCGGCGCGCGAGCGGTCTTGCGATTCCGGTCGAACAAACCTGGAGCGTCGTCGTGGCGCCGAATCTCGAGCGCCTCGCGAAGGTGTTGCCGAGCTGCCTGGGATCATGGCTTCAATCTGCTGGCGCTCGTCGACGGCAATGCGCGCGCGCGGCTCACGGCGTCGAACGAGGTGGGTCCGCGATCGAGCTTCGTGAGCAAACCGTGGATCGACGACAAATGGCTCTCCAAAGCGGACGCCACCAAGCTCGGCGAGTTTTTGGAGCACGGAAAATGGACGAACGCGGAAGCACGCGATCGCGTCGCCGAAGTAGTCGGCTTCCCGGTCTTCGGCTGGCTCAGTTGGGAGACCATCGAAGGCGAGGGCGGCGTGGAGTCTCTCCCGGTGTTCCAAAAATATCCGACGGCGATTCGCTTCGCGAATGGTGAGCAGTCGCGGCTGGTCGATCCACTGCTCTCGGTGGATCGAGGCGTCGAAGCGATTTTGCAACGCGAGCACGCGCAGCCGAAGAAAAAATCCGAAAGCACCAGGCCCTTGCGACTCAATGCCGCCGAGGCAAAGAGTATCGCCGAAGCGTTTCGTGATGCCGCGCCACTCGTCGCATCACCCCGCGACCTGGTGGCGTTCGTCGATTTGGCATCGTGCGCGAACGCGCGCGCGTGGCTCGATGCGAAAAAGAAGATCGATCCCGCGACTGCAACGGACGAGGTGCTCGAGCAGTTGCGCATCGTCGTCGACGAAGGGCGCTATCCGGACGAGGGCGATCGCGCGATCGTCGTGCGCGAGGCGGCGGGCATGCTCCTCGCGAAGTGCTTGAAGCAGCGCAAAGTCGACGTCACGAAGTGGATCAAGGGCGCACGCAAAACCAAAACGGCGGGCGCGAAGGCGGCCTGGGAATTGGTCGAGTCGCTCGCGAAGCCCAAGGCCTAACTTTAGCGGGCGATGAAATTTGCTTGCTCTACCACTGGTGTGACTATCGCTCTGCTGGCTACCGCGTGCACGCATTGCAATAGCAACTCAGACGGAGCAGACGGAGGTGCCGCCTCCGCCGACGCTGGTCGCGACCGTGGAGGAGATGCGAACCGCAATTTGGATGACGGCGGCGGCACGGATGCAGAGCCCATTGATGGGTGGCAGCACGTCGCAGGAATGGGCGACGCATGCCAAGTGCAGTACGCAGTCGACCCGCGCAACGCTCTGCCGGCGCGCGATTGGATTCCGTGCACCAATGGCGCATCCGGCTGCAGCGAGATGAAGACCGGGCCCGTCGTTTACGCGATGAGAAAGCTCGAGATAGTCGAGCACGATGGCAAGGCCGGGCTGACATTCGACGAGCGCTCGTTCGTCGTGATGGTGGACCGCGCGTTCGTGCAGGTGAGGGACCAGTATTGCGACCGCCCTTCATCGACCAGCCATTCGTAGTTCTCGCGAAAGGTGCCGCACTGCTACGTGAACCGGTGAACTTGACCTTCGGAGTGAGCCCCCTGTGATCTGCTCACCGGCATGTTGACCCGCTTCCGGTCAGTCGGCAGAAACCGGCCATTATGAAAAGATCCCAGTTATGACAAGTTGGACGGAAGCTGGTACCCGAACCCCTCGGTACAGAGGGGTTCGCGCGCTTGTGCACTTCTCATAATCACAGCTCCTTGAGGAACTCGAGCAGCGAGTCCGATGCGCGGAAGCGCCGGCTGGCGGTGTCGGGATCCTGCATCCGCGCCAGCGCCTTCTCCTTCATCGCGAGGTTGGCCTCGATGTACTGATGGGTAGTGGTCGGGCTCTCATGGCCGAGCCACAGGGCGATACCGTCGATGGGCTCGCCCGATTGCAGCAGGTGCATGGCGGTCGTGTGGCGGATGGTGTGCGGT
>CAJDWT010000033.1_pt1 | contig 21000 bp, 17 predicted proteins | sample 7391671 | NCBI WGS metagenome assembly CAJDWT01 (sample SAMEA7055729, study PRJEB34461) | soil metagenome | biome: terrestrial ecosystem; feature: Peninsula; material: soil | place: Antarctica | collected 2016
GAACGATGCGCCGGCAGAGAAGCTCGTCCCTTTCGTGACAACCGGCGCCTTGGCGGCAAGCGCGTTCGGGAGCGAGCGGCCTTTGGCGACCACCGCGACCATGCCGGCGTCTCCGCTGCTCACGTTCCAGTTACCCGGGATCGTGGATTGCAAATCGAAGCTCTCGCAAAGCGTCGCATCGCACGAGAACACGAACGGTGCGTCGATGGCGGCGTCGACCGGGCCGCCAGCGTCGCTCACCCCGACGTCGGTGCCGGAGTCAAACGACGCGGCGTCGCCCTGGTCTCCGCCGCCGGTGAGATCGCTCGTGTCGACGAAGAGGCTGCATGCGCCGAGCGCCACCGAAATGAGCGCGATGGTCGTCGCTGCGCGCGCTCGTCCCCTCATTGCTTCGATCCTATAGCCGAAGTGGCGTGCGGTGTACGCTCGCGACCCATGGCCGCCCTTCGCTTCGAAATCCCGCTCTCTGCGCTCCTCGCCATCTCGGTCGCCGCCTGCGCATCGGCGCCTCCGCCGGCATCCGCCGCGCCGGCCACGCCTGCGCCTGCGCCCGCAACACCTCCACCGACGGCACCGACCGCCTCCGCGGCCGCGAACGATCCGGCAAACGCGGCGCCGACGACCGAGCCGCCGAAGGCCAAAGCGCCTGCCCTTGCTCCGTTCGCGCCGCCGGCCGGGTTCACCTGGCTCCAAGCGAGCGCCGACTACGTCCTCGCCGCGCGAGAGGGCGCCGCAAGCGGCGACGGCAAGTGCGAGGTCTGGCAGATTTCGACGCAGAAGAAGGTCGCCGAGCTCACCGGCAACGACGTCGCCGCCGGAGGCGCCAACGTGGTCTGCACCGCGCTGTCACCTGCAGGCAGATTCGTCCTCTATGGCAACGGGCGCCGCAGCGCGTGGAAGAATTGGAAGGACCAGACGACGACGTGCAGCGGCGTCATGGCGCCCGACGACTCGAGCTGCATCGACGACGACACGACGCCCTTCGCCTTCCAACCGAAGAGCGGGCCGGCCGCGAACCTCGATCTCTTCTGGAGCAAGCCCGTGCCGAAGGGGCCGCACAAGAAGGTCGCGACGATCCCGCGAGGTCTCAATCGCAGCGGCCCGGGCGACAAGTGGTGGACGGTCCGCTACTGCTCGCCGGACAAAGCGGTCATCGACATCACGAACGGCGCGCGCATCACCGTCGACGCGAAGACCGGAGCGGCCAAGACGAGCAAGAGCGACGGCAGCGCGATCTGCCCGTAATGATAGCCTCGCCGCGTCTCGCTACGCGCTCCTCATCGTGAGCTCGGCGACCGCGGTCGACCAACTTCGCGGGACGAGCTTCACGACGACGGCCATCAGCTTGTTCAGAATGCCGGTCGTCACGACCGAGCTGCCCGCGAGCGCGCTCTTGATCGCGATGACGGCGACGTCGTCGGCGGTCATGGTGATGAAGCGCATCCACCACCCTTTTTTGTGCGCGGCGACCTCGTGGAACTCGGTCTCGGTGAGGCCGGGCGAGGCCGCGGTCACGCTGACGCCGGTGCCGCGGAGCTCGTAGCTCACGGCGGCAGAGAACGAGAGCACGTATGCCTTGGTCGCGGCGTAGACGGCGTAGAGCGGCGAGGGTTGATAGGCGGCGATGCTCGCGATCTGGAGAATGTGCCCCCTTTTCCGGGCGATCATCTGCTTCACGTAATGTTGCGTGATCGTCGTGAGGCTCACGATGTTGAGCTCGATCATCTCGAGCACGCGGTCGATCGGTTGCTCGGGGAACGGGCCGTAGACACCGAAGCCGGCGTTGTTGGCGACGAAGTCGACCGTCACGCCGAGGGCGTCGATCTCCTCGACGAGCCTGCGCGCCCCCTCACGCGTCGCGAGGTCGGCAGCGACGACGTACGTCTTCACGCCGTGCTTCTCTTCGAGCTCGCGCGCGAGCGTCTCGAGCCGGTCAACCCGACGTGCGCTGAGGATGCAGTCGTAGTTACGCTCAGCGAGCCTCCGAGCGAGCGCGGCTCCGATGCCGCTCGATGCGCCGGTGACGAGGGCCGTGCTTCGTTCGGTCATCCGCGCAGAATAGGACAAATGCTAGCTTCGAGAGCGTGCGAACCCCTCCTTACGTTTCGCTCGGCGCGCTCGAGCCGGCGCAGGTCGCCGACGCGGCCGAGGTCCTCGCCGACGCGTTCGCCGACAACGCGGTCTACGCCGGCATCCTCTATCACCTGACGAAGGAAGAGCGCCGGGACGCGCTCGTGCTCGTGAAGCGTGACTTCGTCGACGCGACCATGAGCCGCGGAAGCGCGGTCGGCGCGTTCGTCGATCGCAAGCTCGTCGGCGTGTCGCTCGTCTTGCCACCGAGGAAATACCCCTGGGGTGCCGGCGGTTTTCTCGCGCTCGCGAAGGCCGCGCTCCACGGTTCCACCTTCCGCGCGATCCCTGCGCTCCTCCGCTACGATCGCTGGTCGAAAAAGCGGCACATCAAAGAGCCGCACTACTACCTCTTCGTCCTCGGCGTCCGGAAGGACCGCCAAGGACAGGGCATCGGTCGAGCGTTGCTCGACGACCTCGGTCGCCGCGCCGACGAAGATCAGGTGCCGTGTTGGCTCGAGACCGACAAGAAAGAGAACGTCGCGATCTACCGCAAGGCAGGCTTCGAGGTCGTCCACCACGAGCCGGTGACCCTCGGCACCGACGTCACGATGTGGACGATGCGACGCGACCCGGTCGCGACTGCGAGCGACGATGAAGAAGACGACGACGACAACGACGAAGAGGACCACGACTGAAACGAAAGAAGCCGCGCTCCTCTTCGGAAGCACGGCTTCGATTCGCTCTTTCGAGGCGAAGGCTTACTTGACCTGAACGGCGATATTGCCCTTGCAGCGCTCGGTGCCCTGACAAATGAACGCTTTGATCGTGCCGGTGCAAGCTGCGCCCTTGAACTTGGCGCCGTCCTTGTCGACCGAGACCTTGGTGCCCTTGTCCCACTTCCACGGCCCTTCCGGGTTCGTGTGCCAAGGGGCAACGGCGGTCACCGTGACGTCACCCCCCGTGCACGCGACCTTGAGAAGATCTTGGTCACCACTGGCCTTGGACGGCGTGGCCAGCGTGAGAACGGTGAGGCCGACGGCGGCCAGGGTGGAAACGGAAACCAACACTTTGGGAAGTCGCATCGCTCTACTTCTCCTTCGATTCGAAGCTGCGCTGGGGTGTGGGGAGCGGCTTCGGCTGAGGGTCTTGGACAATCAAGAGAACGGGGAAGCCTCGCCCGCCCACCGGGCGATTCGAGTCCAAGTTCGACGGGAGGCTCACGGCATTTATTCAGCGCCACAGAGAACGATTTCGCAAGGGGAAATCCCTGCGATCGTAGAAATTTTACTGGGTTAATCGCTACCCAGGTACGGGCGATCCAGCCCCGCGCGTGCGGCTCAAGGGCAGTTGCCTCAATCGTAAGAAAAGGTGGGAGAACAGACGCGTGGCTAGCGGAGGTGAGTTGCCCTGGTTACTGTCCGCCCATGATTTTCGACTCCATTCAGCAGATGAAGAAAGAGCTCCTCCAGCTCGACAAGTGGCTCGACATGACCGCCGCGTACGCGAAGGAAAAGTCGTTCGACCCGAGCGTGCTCCTCGGGTCACGCCTCGCGCCCAACCAGTTCCCGCTCGTCCGTCAGATCCAGGCGAGCTGCGACAACGTCAAGCAATCGCTCGCGCGCTTGACCGGAAAAGAGATGCCGGCGCACGCCGACGACGAGAAGACGCTCGGTGACCTCAAGGCGCGCATCGCGAAGGTCGTCGCGCTCGTCGACGGCATGACGGCGAAGGATTTCGAGAAGGCGGAGACCATCACCGTCACGACCCCGCGTTGGGAGGGCAAGACGATGGTCGGGAAGGATTACTTCCGCGAGCACGCGACGCCGAACTTCTACTTTCACCTCGTGACGTCGTACGCGATCCTGCGGCACAACGGCGTCAACCTCGGAAAGAAGGACTATCTGGGGACGTTGTCGCTCCGCGACCCTAAGTAAGCGCTCACCATGAAAGAGGGCTGAACGCCGCGCTTCGCGCGCCCGAGAAGGTGACGAACCTCTTCGCGCATTGCTCGTTTCCTCTCCCGTTTGAAGTAGTACGGCGGCGGTCAGCTCGACGGGAGCGTGAAGAAGAACGTGGCCCCTTCACCGGGCTTCCCTTCTGCCCAGATCGATCCGCCGTGGCGATCGACAACGCGATGGACCGTCGCGAGCCCGATGCCGGTTCCGGGGAACTCGGCCTCGGTGTGGAGACGCTTGAACGGCGCGAAGAGCTTTTCGGCGTACGCCTGCTCGAAGCCCGTGCCGTCGTCGGCGACGAAATAGACCGTGCCATTCCCGCTGTCGGTGACACCGACGGAGATCGTCGCGCTCGGCTTCTTCGAGGTGAATTTCCACGCGTTGCCGATCAGATTTTCGAGGACGACCCGCAAGAGTCGGCTGTCGGCCTGGGCGGTGAGGTTCGGCGTGATCACGAAGGTCACCTTGCGCTCGGGCTCGCGCCGTTCGAGCTCGGCGGCGATTTCATGGGCCATCGACGAGAGGTCGACCTCGCCGCGCGTGAGCTCGGCGCGTCCGATCCGTGAGAGCTCGAGCATGTCGTCGATGAGCTCCGACATCCGCTTCGCAGCCGCGCGCACGCGCTCGAGATATCCGCGCCCAGTCTCGCCGAGCTCCTCGGCGCAGTCCTCGACGAGCGCCTGGCTGAAGCCGTCGATCGCGCGGAGCGGCGCGCGGAGGTCGTGCGACACCGAGTATGCGAACGCCTCAAGCTCCTTGTTCTTGCGCTCGAGCTCTTCGACGAGCGACGCTCGCGTCTCGGCGACGCGCCGCGCGGTGCGTTCTTCGGCGGCTCGAATCTCGCTCCGGAGCAGCTCCTCACGGACCTTGCGTGCTTCGTCTTCGATCTGCTTGCGACGTAGCTGCGCCTGGACGCGCGCCTTCAAGACGTCGAGCTCGCACGTCTTCGCGATGAAGTCATCGGCGCCGGCGTCGAGCGACATGAGCATTGCATCGCGATCGTCGTCGCTCGAGAGCATCACGAGCGGAATGTCGCGCACGACCGGGGCCTGCTTGATCCGACGACAGGTCTCGGCGCCGCCGAGCCCGGCCATCTGAAGGTCGAGCAAGATGCAGTCGACCGGCTGCGCGGCGAGGAGCGCGAGGCCCTCTTCGCCCGACTTCGCGAGGACGACGTCGTAGCCCTCCCCGCGGAGGAGTGACGACACCTCTTGCAGGTACGAAGCGTCGTCGTCGACGGCGAGGATGCGCTTCGGCCCGAGCAAGCTCTCGGTCTCGCGTCGCTCCGAGCCTGCGCTCCGGAGAACCGCTGCGATTCGCGCGAGGATCAGCTCGACGTCGAGCTCCTTGCTCACGAACGCGTCGGCGCCGGCATCGAGCGCGCGGACCTCCACGCCGGCGCCATCGCTCGCGGTGAGCAGAATGCACGGGGTCACGCGGAGCGCGGCGTCGAGCCGAATGCGGCGAATGACCGTGGCGCCGTCGATCCCGGGCATGTTGCTGTCGCAGACGATCGCGGAAGGCTTGCGAGCGGCGGCGAGCCGAAGCCCGTCCTCGCCGGTCGACGCGAGGAGCACCTCGTATCCGGCCTCTTCGAACGCCTGTCCAAGGGTGTTCCGAAACGTGGCGCTGTCGTCGATGACGAGCACGCTCGTCCGCTTCGCCGAGCTCTTCGGATCGCCCCTGCGAACGAGCTCGCGCGCGCGCGCGACGACGTAGAGCGCGTCGTACGGCTTGCCGATGTAGTCGTCGGCGCCGGTGCGCAGCCCCAAGATGCGGTCTTTGACCTCGGCCTCGGTCGAGAGGAGAAGAATCGGGGTGGCGGCGGTCTCGGGATTCGTGCGTAGCTCACGCAAGAGCGTGAGCCCGTCACCGTCGGGCAAGATGATGTCGAGGACAACGAGCGACGGGCGCGTTTCAGCGACGAGCTCCCGCGCCTGGGCGAGCGTCGAGGCAGCGACGGTCGGAAACCCTGCTTCGTCGAAGGCTTCGGCGAGGTCCATGCGGACCGTGAGGCTGTCGTCGACGACGAGGATCGGATTCATTTCGCATCTCGGATCATCGCCGAGCCGATCTCTGAGAGGGGAAGGATGCGATCGGCGGCGTCGAGAAGGGCAGCTTCGCGCGGCATGCCGTAGACGATCGACGTGAGCTCGTCTTGCGCGATCGTGAAGCCGCCGGCGCGGCGGATTTCGAGCAACCCTTGGGCGCCGTCACGACCCATTCCCGTCAGCAGACATGCCGTCGCCCGCGGGCCGTACTCCCGCGCGATCGACTCGAAGAGCACGTCGATCGAGGGACGACAGGAGTGGCGCGGCGGATCGAGGGTGAGCTCGAAGGTGCCATGTTTCACGATCAGGTGCCGCCCCGGCGGCGCCATCGTCACCATCCCGGCGGTCGCGACGACGGCCTGACCGGCGAGCGCATACGCCACGCGATGCGCGGTCTGGCCGTCGAGCCATTCGGCGAAGGAGGTCCCGAACGGCTCGTCGATGTGGAGGAGAACCACGACTGGCGTCGACGCGCCGACGGGCAGCGAGCGCAGGACCTCGACGATCGCCTGCGGCCCGCCGGTCGAGGCGCCGATCGCGAGGATCGACGACATCGGCGTCGGCAGCTGCAAGGGTGGCAGCTCTCGCCTCTCCTTCGCCGCCCGGAGACGCGCGCGCGGATGCGTGATCGGCTTCACGCGCGCGACGATGCGGAGGAGCGAGAGGAAGCGGGCCTCCCACGCCTCATCGCGCTCGTCGCCGGGCGGTTTCTCGAGCACGTCGATCGCGCCGGCCGACAACGCATCGTAGGTATCGAAGAGCTCACCGCGGTTGAGCGAGCCCGACACGATGAGGATCGGCGTCGGCGCGTGCGCCATGATTTCTTCGGTAGCCTCGACGCCGTTCATCTCGGGCATGGCCAGGTCGATCGTGATGACGTTGGGCCGGAGCTTCATGCACAACTCGACCGCCTGACGGCCGTTTTCGGCTTGGCCCACGACCTCGAAGTCGGGGTGTTGCTCGAGCATCTCGACGAGACGGTGTCGGACGGTCATCGAGTCTTCGGCGACGAGCACGCGTACTTTTGCCATCAACCCACCAGCCTTCCGATGCGATCGAGCAATGATTTTTGGTCGAACTCGGATTTGACGACGTAGGCGACCGCGCCCGCTCTCTTTCCGCGCGCGAGATCCTCCGGCGCGTTGCGCGACGTGACCAAGATGGCCGGGACGAGCTTCAAATCGGGATCTTTCCGGGTCTCTTCCACGAAAGTGAAGCCGTCCATTTTCGGCATTTCGACGTCGACCAAAAAAAGACCGTAGTGGCGGAGGCGCGCCTTCACCATCCCTTCTTCACCCGACGTCGCGGTGTCGACCTCGTAGCCAGCCGATTCCAGGATCGACTGTTCGAGCATGCGGGTGGTGAGCGAATCGTCGATGACGAGGATCGGGAGACGTTTCGTCGGCGCGGAGACGACGACCATGGCGCGCGCGCGCCGCACGAGCTCGGCGACGTCGAGGATCACCTGCGGATTCCCCTCGGCGTCGAACGACGCGCCGGCTACCGACGGGTCGGCGACGGCGACGGAGGGGAGCGGATGCATGACGACGGTCTCGGTTCGGATGAGGCGGTCGACGCCGATTGCGGCGGTTCCCCCTTCGCTCTTGACGATGACCGCAGACCACGCGCGCCGCTCGAAGGTGCCAGCGGCGGCGGCGAAGGCGCGACCGAGCGGTGCGAAGGGGACCGCCGCGCCGTCGAGCAAAAGCGACGCGCGTTCGACGTCACGGAGCAGGTCTTCGGTGTGGAACCGAACCGCACGCTCGACCCCTTCTATCGGGATCGCGACCACGCGCCCGTTCGCCTCGACGATGAGCGCATCGACCGCGGCGACGGAGAACGGTATGGTGATGGTGACGGTTGTTCCCCTGCCCGTCTTCGTGTCGAGCGTTACTTCGCCGCCGAGCCGACGGGCGGCATCGCTCACGACGTCGAGACCGACGCCGCGTCCGGCGATCTCGTTGACGGACGTGCTCGTGCTGATGCCGCCGCGGAGGAGATGCCGAAGGAGCGCGTCGTCGGTCATCGCGGTGACGTCGGAGTCGCCGCGGCGCGCGGCGACGTTGCGGACGGCAGTCAGGTCGACGCCGCGACCGTCATCGGTGCAGGAGAAGCGCACCCAACGGCCCGCGCGGACGATCGAAACCATGATCGCACCACGCTCATTTTTTCCCGCGTTCGCGCGATCGCGCTCGATGCCGTGCGCAACGGCGTTGCGGACCGCTTGGACGAGCGCGCTCTGGACGACGCCGAGCACGTCGGCGTCGAGACGAACGTCGCCCCCCTCTGCGTCGAAGTCGACGCGTTTGCCGAGGCTCACGGCCGAGTCGCGTGCGGTGCGCTCCAGCACGGCGAACATCCTGCCCGCCGGCACGAGCCGAAGTCGCTCAGCCGCCTCTCGAACGTCGTGAAGCTCGCGGCCGGTCTGCGCGAGCGCGTTGGTGAGGCCGCGCTCGGTTGCCATGAGCGTGCGGCGAAGATCTTCCATCGTCGAGCGAGCTCCGAAGAGGTCGGCGTTGGCGCGCATACGCGGAGACGAAAGCTGGGAGGCGAGGATTTCGGCGAGACGGCTGACGTGGTCGAGCTCGGCCACGCTCGTGCGAAGCGAGGCGAGCTGGACGCCTACCTCGGTGACACCTTCGAGGAGGTGGCTCACGTCGGCGCTCGTCGTCCGCGTCTCCGCGATCTTCGGGGCGCGGTCGATCGTGAGCTCGGTGATACCCGGCAGCGGGAGCTTCCCCATCGACGTCAGGTCGGCCGGAGGCGAGTCGAGCGCGCCGAGCGCGTTCGTGATCTCGTCGAGTTGTCCCAAAATCGCATCGATTTTGGCGCGGTCAATCGTCGCGCCTTCGTCGCGCACGGGTGCGAGGACGTCTTCTATCGCGTGCGCAGCGTCGGCGACTGTCCGCTGCTTCACGACGCGCGCCGCGCCCTTCAACGTGTGTGCGAGGCGAAGCAATCTCACGACGACCGTCCCAGCTTCGTCGACGGAGCTCTTCTCGAGGGCGAGCGCGCCCTTCGAGAGCTCGTCCAAGAGCTCCCGCGCTTCGATGCGGAAGTACTTGTACGGGTCTTTGCTCATCCGGCTTGGAAGCGAGCCGGAGTCGTTCGCTCGGGCTGCACGATGCGCAGCAGATCGTGCGACAGCCCCGCGAGCTGCGACGCGGTTTGGAGCGTCTGAACGGTGCTGGCCGCCGTCTCCTTCGAGCCTTGCGCAACATTCGTGATGGCGACGTTCACCTGCTCGACGGCCGTGGCTTGCTGCTTGGTCGAGAGCTCGATCTCCTTCGCCACCTCGTTGGCGGTACCGACTTGGCTCGCGATCTGCTTGAACGACGCCGTGACCTCGGCGAACTGTTTCGAGCCGGCCTCGACCGCCTTCGAGCCCGTCTCTGTTGTCATGACGGTCAGATTGACCGCGCTCCGGACGTCGTCGATCAGGCCGCGCACCTCTTTGGTCGAGCCGCCGACGCGGTCGGCGAGCTTGCGGATTTCGTCGGCGACGACGGAGAAGCGCTTGCCCGCTTCGCCAGCGCCAGCCGCCTCGATCGTTGCGTTGATCGCGAGAATGTTCGTCTGCTCGGCGAGCTCACCCAAGATGTCGAGCACCGACCCGATCTGTTGCGATTTTTTGCCGAGGTCGAGCATGTTCTGGACGATGAGCTCGACCTGACGACGGATCGACGCGATCGCCTCGTGACCGCGCTCGACGGTGGCGTCGCCGGTGCGGGCCGTCGCCGACGTGCGTTCGGTGACCTGCGCTACGCGCTGAGCGCTCTCGGCGATTTGGCGTGACGTGGCGAGCAGCTCACTGATCGTCGTGTTGATTTCGGCCATCGTTGTCGACTGCTCCTTCGCCCCGGAAGCCTGCTGGTTGGCCGCCGACTGAAGCTCGGTCGACGAGCTCTGGATGCTGCGCACGGCGGTCGCGATCTGTTCGGTGAGCGAGCGCGTCACGCCGATGCCGGCGATGATCACGATGATGACGGCGGCGATGGAGCCCCACGTAATGAGGAGCTTCGCGGTGGCCGCGCTCGATGACGTCGTTTCGATGCGCTGAGCGAGTAGCTGCGCTTCGTCTTGGTCCATCTCCTCGAGGATCGAGATCGACTTCTGCATGTCGGCCTGCCCCTTCCCCATGGCGACGAGCTTCTCGGCGGGATCGAATCCCTCGTTTTTGCGCAAAAGATAGATGTCGCGAAGCGCGGTGACGCGACCGTCGATGGCGGGCTTGAGCGCGTCGAGACGTTTCTCTTGCTGGGGGTTGTCGGGGGTGAGCGCGCGGAGCGACGTAAACGAACGGTCGATCTCTTTGACCGCGGACTCGTAGCGCTGCACAAGCGCGTCGTCGCCCGTGAGGAGGTAGCCCCGTTGTCCGGTCTCGGCCTCGAACATGAGCCGCTCGAGGTGCCCGATCTGGCCGCGGACCTGGTAGCTGTGCGTCACCCATCGCTGATTGGCGAGGAGCGTCGTCGTCGTCGCGTGGCCGGCGAAGGCGACCACGACGAGCGCGAACAGCGGGATCGCGAAGCTAACGAGCAACTTTCTACCGAACGTCATCGAGCAGTCCTTTCGGATTCAGAAGCATCGCCGAGGGCGGCGAGCACGGAGGTCATGGCGACGAGCGAGCGAGATGTGCCTTGGAAGGCGACGGCGCCAACGACGAAGCGGTCGACTTGCGACGGCTCGGCCGAGACGCTGCCCACGCCGACGCGGATCTGGGCGTCGAGACCATCGAAGGCGAGAGCGATCGGCTCGGCTGCCCGGACGAGCACGAACCAGCGGGGCGCCCTCTGCGGGGAGTACCCGAACAAGATGCGAAGGTCGTAGACCGGTGCGAGCACGTTCCGGAACGTCGCGAGGCCGAGGAGCGCGCGGCGCTCGCGGATAAGCGGGACGATCTTCCGGTCGACGTAGAGCCCTGCGATTTCGGCGAGGCGGAGCGCGTACGCATCCTCTCCGATCCGGATCGCGAGGAAATCCTCGGTGACGACCTCGCGGCCCGCATCCGCGGCGAGCGCGAAGCCCGCGTCGAAGTCGGCCTTGAGCTCTTCGGCGGAGCGGAGCCGGGTTTCACGCGCGGCGGACATCGTCGCCTCCGATCCTGACGAGCTCTGCACGGCAGAGGGTGACGAGACCTTGGCGCTGGAACCCACCGCCGAACAAGATCACACGCGAGGCGTCCTCACGCTGGAGGAGCACGAGCGCGCGTTCGAGCTCGATGCGCGCGGTGTCATTGTCGCCCGCGCGGCGCGCCATGATCCCGAGATGCAGCCGCGGCATTGCGAACGTCGGGTCGAGATACGCCGCGGTCCGATCGTGCTCGGTCGCCCCCTTGACGTCGCCGACGTTCTCGCTGCAGAGCGCGAGGACGTAATGCGCGCCCGCGTGCATCCCGTCGAGCGCGAGGAGCTCGTGGCACGCGGTTTCGGCATCCGCCACGCGTCCGGCGTGGGTCTCGAGGACCGCGCGGAGGAGCACTGCGTCGGGGTCGCGCTTCGCTTCGCCCGGTAGCGACGCGAGGATGACGAGCGCCTCGTCGAACCGCTCGTTCGCGAGGAGCTCGAGCGCGGTCTCGAGCTCGGCAGGACGGCGCGCCGTCGGCGGAGGCGGAGCGGACGGCGTGCTCGTCACGGCGCGGATGCGCTCGGCCGCGTGCTGGACGGTATCGACCCAGCTCGTCGACGTGTCGACGCTCGGTGGCGGCTCGGCGGCGGGCGCCGCGGCGATCTTGGTCGCGCTCTCGAGCCCAACCTTCCGGTAATAAAACGTGTTGTGGGTGTGGCAGAGGCGAAAGTCCTGGATGACACCGCGCAAGGTCTCGGCATGCCCGAGGAACAGGTACCCGCCGGGAACGAGCGAGCGCGCAAGCCGGTCGATCACGCCCTGGACCTGGTCCGGCGTGAAATACATGACGACGTTCCGACAGAAGATGACGTCGTAGAGCTCCGGCGCGAAGATCTCGGGATCGTCGAGCGTGAGGTTGCGCTCGTAGAAGGTGACCATCGAGCGAATCGATGGTTCGAGAATAAAATCCTTGCCGGAGCGGGTGAACCACCGCTCTTTGGTCGGGCGCGGGACGTCGCGGAGCGACCAGGCAGTGTAGCGACCCGCGCGCGCGCGCTCGACGACGGCGGGGCTCAAGTCGGCGCCGCGGATCGTAGCGGTCCAGCCAGCGGGCAGCGCGCCTTCGCGGAGGACCATCGCAAGCGTGTACGCCTCTTCGCCCGACGACGAGCCGGCAGACAGGAGCGAAATCCGATGCGTCGACGCGTTGCGGGCCATGCAGTCGGCGAGCGCGACGTCGACGAAGGCCTCGAATTGCTCGGAGTGGCGGAAGAAGTACGTCTCGTTGACGGTGAGATCGCACGCGAGCCCACGAAGCTCGTCGTCGAGGAGGCCGCGCTCGAGGCGTTCGAGGTACACGTACGTCGAGCCTTTGGCCGTGCGTCGTTCCAGCAGCTCGGCGAGGACCTCGAGCTTGGCATCGTCGAAGGCGAGACCGAGCCTTGCAGCGATGATGTTGCGGAAGCGGATGACGTCCTCGCGCGACGGGCTCATGACGATGCGCTTTCGAGAGCGGCCCAGGCCTCGTCGGGCACGAGCTTGGTCGCACGCAAGACGACGGTGAGCTCGTCATCGAGCGTTCCAATCGCCGTCAGCGCTTCGGTCGACATCGCGCGGAGGAGCGGAGGAAGAGTGGCGAGCGCGGCGGAGGCGACGTCGCGGATGCCGACGACCTCGTCCACGGCGAGCGCGATGCGGCGAGGACCGACGCGGAGCAGCACGAAGCGTGAGGCCGCGCGGCCAGTCGCGGGTGCGGCGAGGAGCCTGGCGGCGTCAACGACCATCGTCGCCGCGCCACGCACGATGGCGACGCCGGAGACGAACGGCGCTGCGTTGGCGAGGGCGCGGATCGGAAGCGGACGCATCGTTTCAACGACGTGAACGAGCGGCACGAGGCACGTCGGCCCGCCGACTCTGCAGAGCAGGCCACGTTCCTGAACCGCCGGGCGCCCACCTGTGGGCGCATCCAGCTCGTCGCGCTGCATCGTCCGATGCCCTTTCCGGTGAATGGTCAAGGGTACCGCGCCCACGCTAGCAGCCGAAAAAAACGGTCTACTCCCAAGGGTGTAGCGAGATCTCCGAAGGAAGGGCACAGCGCAGGCGAAGACGCACTGCGGCGGCGATGACGCAGGCTTCGAAGCCCGACAAAACACGAACGCCCCGACTTCCGAAGAAGTCGAGGCGCCGGGGGTTAGCTCAGCCTTGAGGGCGGAGCGTTACGCTCTCACTCACCGCGGCCGAGGGGGCCGTAGCCGAAGCGCAGCGCGATCTGGCGGAGCACGTCGAGGTTCGAGGCGTAGTTGCGGATCTTCTGCATGTTGGCGGCGCAGACTGAAGCCGTCACATCTCGCGGCTTAAGCGGGTCAGAGTTGTCGATGACCGTCTTGCACTGAGGAGTGCCGTCCGCGTTCTTGGTGTAGGTCACCCGGCCGTGCATCTTGCCGTCGCCGAGGCTTGCCACCGGCGTGTTGACGAAGGTCGCCTGAGCGAGAGTATTGACCCACTCGAGCATGCGAGCACCCGTCGTACGTTTGACCATCTGGCCGTTCATCATCTCGCTGCCGAAGTCGCGGGCGATGTACTCGAGGCCCGAGGACGGGTCGTCGTACACGTACTGATCCGCATCCGGAATCGAGACGGTGTCACCACCGCCCTGCGAGTAGACGCGCATCTCGTTGTCCCAGTCCATCGAGAGCGTGGTTCCGCCGTAGATGAACGAGTAGATGATCGCCGGATATTGCTCTTCCCAGCCGATGGCGGGGTCGAGGGGTTTGGCGTTCGTCGGATACGCGAGCGTATTGGGCGACTGCCACGGGAGGTAGGAGACCTGGGCCATGCTGGTCCCGTTGACGTTGCCCTGGGTGGCGGGCATCGCGTACGGGGCGAACATCGTCTGGTCGTTCTGCATGAGGGCCGCGAAGATGCGACGCATCTGCGTCGGGTACAGGGTCGCGTAGTTGATGTTGAGGTAGCGACCGTCGATGTACTGGTCACGGCTGTTCTGAACGAAGTTGTTGTAGGCCTCGGTCAGATAGTAGGTCGTGTCGATCTTCTCGTAGTAGCTGCCGACTTGCGTCTGGTAGCTGCTCCACCAGTAACCCTGATCGTAGTTGTAGTCGTTGTTGATGAAACGACCTTCACCGCTACCGACCGAGATCTGGAGAACCGGGACCGACTTCTGGTTGGGCGCCGTGGTGACGAGCGGCGATCCGTTGCCCGGATCGTAGTACGTGCCCGGCTCCGGACGCGTGAGGATCTTGACGAACTCGGTGAGGCTGAGGTTCGACGCAAGAACGTGCGGGTAGAGGAGGCCGGAACCATCCTTCGGATCTTCGAAGTTCTCCGTGTCTGCTGCACCGAGCTCTTGCGAGTAGAGACCGAGCGCCTTGGTGGCCGTCGTCAACTTGTCGAGGTAACGGCTCTCGGTGCGCGACACGACGTTATCCGTGTCGAACGTCGTGCGGTTACGACGGAAGTTGTTGAAGATGTAACGGTTCTCGTAGGTGCTGATGATGAACTGCGCCTGCTCGTACGCGTCTGCGCCGGAGTCGAAGCGGAAGACCGGCAAGTTGCCGAAGTCCGCGAACTCGTCGGAGCCGAACATGTACGGGTGGCGGAGGCGGCCCTGCTTGTCATGCTCCCAGTGGATGAGCGGAGCGTTCGAGTAGAGCGTGTTGTGGCCGTCGACCATGTCGCGGCGCGGGACGAAGTCGAGCGCGACGCCGTCGCAATGAGCGGAGAGCGCGTCGTTCGAATCGGTTTGCGTCGTGCAGTGACCGACGAGGTCGAGCAGGTCGTTGAAGCCGGAGTAGTGGGTCGACGTGAGGCGACCGGTCTGATTGTTGAAGCTCGTGATGTCGAACGGACCGGAGATGCCGCCGAAGCCGTCGTAACGACCGTCGTAGAGGACCTTCGCAGGACCCGTACGGCGGGTCGCGTCGACGTCGACGAGGTCGACGTAGCCAAAGCGCATCGCGGCTTTGTCGTAGAGGCCGATGTCGTTCATGTCCTGGGTCTGGTCACCCGGGTAGTCCATGACCGTCGACGAGCCCCACTTCCAGATGAGACCGTTGGTCTCCGCATCCGTCACCGGGTCGACCCAGCGCGGACCCACGCAATCCGCACCATTGGCGTGCGGCGTGATGTTGTCCCCGCACGCCTTCTCGGCACCGTTGCGGGTGCGGAGCTGCCAGTACTGGGTGTGGTAGTTCATGGCGTCGAAAGTGCCCGTGAAGTTGTGGCGGAGGCCCATCGAGTGACCCATTTCATGGGTGATGACGCCAACGTTGAACTGGTCACGGATCCACTGGTGGAGCGCCTGGTCACGCGCCGCCTTGAGCGGTGCGTAGTCCGTGCTGCCGACCTTGGCGTAGCCCGGGCTGTCCGTTGGTGCATCTTGCGGGAGCGGGTAGAGGCGCTGCGCTTGACGAGCCAGACCGACGAGCGCATCCGGCTCGGGCTGCTGGATCATGCAAGAGCTGTTGTAGCCAGCACGAAGGTCCTTGAGGCGCTGGAACCACTGACGAACGCGCGGGTTCAAGGACTGGAGCGGCGAGGCCGCGTGCATGAGCGCGGCGTTACCCGCGATCGGGGTGCCCGGATCGAAGCCGGCGCGCTGAACTTGGTTCGGCGTGATCATCGCGGTCTCGAGGGGCGTGCCAATGAGCGACTGACGATTGGCTTCGAACGTCGCGTCGAGCGACGGACCGCCGCCGCGCGAGAGCTGCTTGGCGCCGGCCTGGAGGCGAGCCGACGGTGAGAGCATGCCGTTGTTGCCGGTCACGCCCGCAGAGAGCGCCGGGTTGGTGATCGACTTGGTCGCGTCGAGGATGTCTTGCTTCGACATCGTCTTCGGCTGGTACTGAGCCGTGCCGAGCTTCGAGGCGTTGACCCAGTCACGGAGGTAGGCACCGCTCGTGACCTGCTGGTCGCTGATTTCGCCGTTGATCCAGCGGAGGAGGTCTTCGGTGCCCTGCGACGCGATGTCGAGAACAGCCGCCCACTCGTTGACGCTCGTGGCGACCTTCTCACCGGTGAGCGGATCGTTCGCGTCGACCATGATGCCCCACGGGGAGCTGTTCATGGGGTTCGCGACCATGTCGACGAAGTTGTAACGAATGTCGCCGAGGCGAGCCAAAACCATGATCGGCTTGCCGTCAGCACCCTTGAGGAGGTCGCCCTCCATGTTGTGCTTGAAGCAGGCTTCGTTGTCGGTCTCGACCGACGGGTTGTGGCAGAGCACGAACGTCGGCTGGAGAGCCGCGGCGGCCCCCGGCGCCTGGTCGGCCTCGACTTCGTCCTCGGTAGCGAGGTTGAAGGGCGCGCCCGTGACCGGGTTTACCGGGAGCTTCGCCGGGTCGACGGTAGCACCCACGCGATTCGCTTCCGCGACCTGGCCGAGAAGAGCGGCGCGAGTGACGGCGACGTTCCACTGATTGAGCGAACGAGCGGTCGACGGGAAGAGATCCGCCGCGCCGTCGGCGCCGAAGTACCAGGGGATGACCTTGCGATCACGTTCGTGGAGCGGGAGGTCGCACTTGTGCGAGAACTCGTCGCAACGCGAGCCCGGGTGGGTAATTGCGCCGTCGGCGTCGGTAAAGGCGCACTCGTCTTCGGTGCCATCCTTGTTCACGTCCGCGTGGACGTCCGAGCCAATCCTCGTGCCGGGGTGCGGCTTGCCGTTCGGGTCCGGAATCGGGAGGCCAGTGGCCGAGTCGGTCAGGAAGCTGCCGTCCGCGTCGACCTTGTAGTTGACGATGTTGCCGTTGGCGTCACGCCAGTAGTCGACCGCGCACTGCGCGCCGTCGATGTGGCTCTTGTTCCAGAGATTGTAACGGGCCGCGAAGCGGTGCCAGTTGTCGTCGAGGACGCCGTAGTTGCGGTCGTACCCGATGCGGTCTTCGGTGAACCAACCGAAGGCGTCCATCTTGTTGCCGTCCCAGTCCTCGGGCTCGTAGTCGTGGTCGACGACCTTCTTGAACGACAGGCGGAGGGTGACTTCCGTCGGGTTGCAGTTGAGCGTGGGGATCGTGTACGTGAAAAAGCACGCCGGGAAATCGCCCCACGGGGTGTTGATCGTCTGCGGGGTGGCGAGGGCCTTGGTCGTGACGTCGAAGTAGCCGTTGTCGGGGTCGAACGTCGGCGCGTTCGGGTCGTTCGGGTCCTGAACGTAATAGGCCTCGGGGTCGAACTTGACGCCCTGAATGCCGGCGCCGGAGAGCGAGTCGAGCGAGTAGCCGTCCGTGATGAGGTTCTTCGACCAGTCGACGCGGAAGTATTCCCGCTGGTACCAAGGGCGGTCGGTCCCGTTCTCGGTGATGATGTTCATCTCTTCACCGGTCTGCGGGTTGTACGACCGGCGGATGTCGAAGTGGCTCGTGATGGTCCACATGCCGACGATCTGACCGTTGTTGGTCGTCTTCGAGCCGTGTCCGTCGCTGTTCGAGACCTGCTCGTAGGTCAGGCGGGCGATGAGCGAATCTTCCTGGATTTCCCACTTCACGCGCGTGAGCGGCTGCGAGTAGTAGGCGGTGAACAGCCCGTTGCTGTCGCCGTCCGGGACGTCGATGATCGTGTTCCGCATGTAGAACTCGGGATCATCCGAGTTGTCGCTCAAGCTCGCGCCGACGAAGAAGTGCTTGTCGAGGGCGTCTGCCTGAACCTGATTGATCGGGTCACGCTCTTGAGCGCAACCGATCGCTGACCATCCCACCGCTCCGGTGAGGGCTGCGATCCCTAGCCTTCGCATCCACTTGCTTTGCATTCCGACTTCCTCCTAATCCTTCCTAAACTTGCGTTTTCACGTCTTTTTACTGCTGCGACCGCTCGCTCTTGCGAGCGGTGCGGAACATTTCGGGGAGCTACCTGGTTGTTGATCCAAGCGCGGGTACGCCTGGCCGGCTCGTCTAAGGCAACTTCCGCTCCATGGAGCAAACCCGTTTCATTTCGCTATGTTGAAGATTCGTATGTCCTACTTTGCACGCCCCTCGGGGGCCCTGGCGTTAGGACTGTGACTCCACAGATCCGACCCGGTGAAGCGCGGGGTGCCTGTCGCCAAGCTGAGGGGCGGGCCGGATTACCCAATCGGGGGAGCCGAGTCAAGACAGGGCCAATCGCGCCCACGTTCAACGACGCGCGGCCGAGCTGCTCGCCCGTCTCTCGCGCGCGCGCCGGCTGGGCTGCCGGCCGGCCAGGGCGACGAATCTCGATCAGAGTGCTCAGGGGTGCCCCACGTGACGAAGAGAGGTGCTAGCGTCATGGGCTTCGAATACGTCGGGGGGCGTAAGGGCGCATGGCGGCTCGCCGCCTAAGATTGAGGGCGGAATCGTGGATAATGATCTCGCGGACGCAGTAGGCGATCTCAAGGCCGTTTTTAAAAAGCGCAAGCTCCACGCCGAGTTCGGCAAGGCCTCCGCTGAGCTGGTCGAGGGGCTGAAGAAACAGCTCCGGATTCCTTCCCGCTATCGGAACTTTCTCCTCGAGGCGAACCCGACGAAGGTCGAGACCGTCACGCCGGTGGAGCGCATTCGTCTGCTTCCCGCCGAGGAGCTCATCGCCTCGCAGCCGAAGGAGGCACAGGCGGGTCAGAACAGCCAACCGCAGGGGTGGAAGCCGGCGTGGGTGATGATCGGCGAGAGCTCACTCCTCAGCGACCCCTACTTCCTCGACACCTCGAAGCCGGATCCCGAGGGTGACTGCCCCGTCTACACCGCCATGATCGGCCAAGACAAATGGCAGCCGAAGCTTGCGGCCTCGAGCTTCGCGCAGTTTCTCCGCATCGTCTCGACGGCGATGGAAATCGCGGCCGGCTTCGGCGACGCCATCATGGACGACGAAGACGAGGACAGCTTCCGCGAAGCACTCGGGCCCAAGGTGAAGGTGATCGACACCGCGGCGTTGCGGGCGGGACACTGGACTTGATTCGCTGACGCGAACACTGGGCATCCGTCGCTGACGCGAGAGCCTCTGGACGTACATCGCTGACGCGAGTACGTGACGCGCCTATGGTCGAGAGCGCGTACGCGAAGAGTCACTTCAAGCCGTCGGAGATTGCGCATCGCTATGGCGACAAGGTGCATCTCATCGACGACCCGCTCGCGTGGACGCAGCTTGCGCGTCTCTGCGCGCGAGAGACGTCGCAGCCCGAGGTCGGGCGACTCGTCAAAGTGCTCTACGAGCGCCTCAGCCAGATCGTGCTTTCCGCCGAATTTCCGCGCACCCGGATCGACGTGCCGACGCGCATGGTCGCGTCGTCACCGGAGGCGGTGTATCGGGGCGCGGCGATCGCACGTGGAACGAAGGCGGTCACGGTCGGCATCGCACGCGCGGGAACGATGCCTTCCCAGTGCGTCTACGATCTGCTCAACGAGGTCCTCGATCCCGCGGGCGTCCGCCAAGATCACCTCTTCATGTCACGCCAGACCGACGCGCAAGGACGTGTGACGGGCGCGACCTGGCACGACGCGAAGATTGGCCGCGACGTCGATGATCGCATCGTGCTCTTCCCCGACCCGATGGGGGCGACCGGCTCGTCGCTCGCGAGCGCGCTCACACACTACAAGACGAAGCTCGACGGAACGCCGGGTCGCTGCATCGCGATGCATCTGATCGTGACGCCCGAGTACTTGAAGAACGTGCTCACTGCGCACCCCGAGACGACGATCTATGCGCTCCGACTCGATCGCGGCCTCTCGGCCACCGATGTGCTCGCGACCGTGCCGGGAACGCGGTGGGAGGAGGAGCGCGGGCTCGATGAGCACCAGTACATCGTGCCGGGCGCCGGCGGCGTCGGCGAGCTCCTCAACAACGCGTGGGTCTGATCGCCGCCCTCGTGCGGACCCTAAGCTGCAGCGATAGTTCGCCTTCTTTCGACTGCGGAACCGGGAATTTTCCCACGGGGAATTCGGTCTTGCATTTGTAAAGACGACAGAGCAGAACCGCCGTTCAGAAAGAGAGAGACCATGAAGAAAGCACATCTATTGATCGCAGTGTGTGCAGTCGCTTCGTTGGCGTTCGCAGCGGGCTGCGGCGGCGATCCGAAACCCGAGCCGAAGTCGGCGACCGAGCAAGTCGGCCAGACTCAATCGACGAGCGCGCCGACCGGCAAGAAGACGGACCAGACCATCAACGTCTCGGACGAAATCCGCAAGGCCTGCGGCATCGACGACTCCGATCGCGCACCGAAGTTCGACTTCGACTCCTCGAACCTCTCGTCGAACGATCGCGACGTCCTCGCTCAGGTCGCCAAGTGCCTGACCACCGGCGCGCTCAAAGGCCGGAGCGTCGAGCTCGTCGGCCGCGCCGACCCGCGTGGCGAGTCCGAATACAACATGAACCTTGGCGCCTCGCGCGCCAAGTCGGCCGACGACTACATGGCCGGTCTCGGCGTTGCCACGACGCAGATGAGCGTGACGTCGCGAGGCGCCATCGACGCAACCGGCCACGACGAAGCGACCTGGCGCCACGACCGCCGCGTCGACATCAACCTCACGAAATAAGCCGTTTCGAAAGCGCCGAAGTCAGTCACTCGGCGTCAGCGGGCAACATCGGCATCGGCGCGGCGAACTTCGCTCGCGCCGTTTTCCGTTTGTCGTTCCACTCGTGCGCGAGGACGATGAGCGCGGGTTGAATGACGCGCGTGAGGACCGCGAGGAGCAACGCGCCACCGATGACGACGACCGCGAGCGGCTTCTGAGTCTGCGCCCCGATGCCGGTCGAAATCGCGGCCGGGAAGAGCCCGATCATCGCAACGAGTGTGGTCATGAGGCACGGGCGGAGTCGCTTCTCCGCCGCCTCCCGTGCGGCCGTTCGGACGTCGAGCTTTTCTTCGGTGCGGAGCCGTTGGAAATAAGTGA
>CAJDWT010000035.1_pt1 | contig 20782 bp, 18 predicted proteins | sample 7391671 | NCBI WGS metagenome assembly CAJDWT01 (sample SAMEA7055729, study PRJEB34461) | soil metagenome | biome: terrestrial ecosystem; feature: Peninsula; material: soil | place: Antarctica | collected 2016
TTGCAGATGGGGACGCCGCGGAGACCTCTCATCATGAACGACAATCGCGAGACGCAGCGGCAGCTCCAAAACGACGACCGGCTCGAAGACGAGTGGCGGGCGAAGATTCAGCGCGCGCTCCGCGATTTACGCACCATGTCGTCGGTCCCCAGCGAGGCGAAGGCCGGCTGATCTCCGTGCCGCCTCGCGCGGGCGTCCGTCACTTCGGATCGGTGGCTGCCTTGCCCATGTCGTTCTTCTTTTCGATCGCGTAATCGCCGCTCACGCCGAAGAAGAAGCCGGTCACCGAGACGCCGAGCCCGACGCGCATTTCCATCTCGCGCACGGGCTTGATGCGCACGCCGAGCTGAGGAACAACGAGCTGGGGAAAAACGTTCGGGATCGAGCCGCCGCCGGACCAGAACGGCTCGTGGTAGTGATTTACCTTCGCGACGTCGGAGTTCTGGTGCGACGCACGAGTGCATTGCGGGCTGTCTCTTTCGCTCGTGCACTCGCTGAAGCGCTGGCCCGTTCCGGCGACGTATTGGCCTTGCGGGTTCGCGTAGACCCAGCTTGTCTCGACCGTGCCGAAGAGCACGCCTAGGCCGAAGCCGGCGCCGTACTCGAAGTCGACGTACTTGTTCACCTTCGTCGACCACAAGAGATCCACGTTCAGGTAGATGCCTTTGATCTGTGAGTGGATGTTCGACCAGTAGCTGCCGTCGTTCGGGTCTTTGCCCTTCTGCAAGAAGAGCGTGTCCGGCATGCCGAACTCGGCGAAGTCGAGCGACGGGATGATCGAGAAGTTGTCCTTGCGGACGTCGAGCTCGATGCCGGCGCTGTTCTGGTAGACCGTGCGGCCTTCGGAGATGAACGCGTTCAGGACGAACTGCGGAAGGACCGTCCCGTGGTAGCGCGCGCCGATGAAGAGATAGGTCTTGCCCGGGCGCTCGGTCACGTTCGACGACGACGTGTCCTCCGGTGGCTCGACGAGGGGCGGCAGTGGCTTGCCGCCCGGGCCGGGGAGGATGATCGTCTGGGGCTCGTCGAGATCGATCTCGAGCTTTATCGCGTCGCCGCTCGCGACAGTGACGATGCGGTTCGCCGATGGATAGCCGTCGTGTGAGACGGTGATCTTGCGCTGCCCCACGCTCACGGTGACCGGACGGCCGAGTGGCGACCTTCCCTCCGAGACGTCGTCGACGAGAATGGTGGAGCCGTCGACGTTCGTCGTGATCTCGAGCGTGCCGACGCGTGATTTGAGCGACTCGAGCGTCGCCGCGACCTCTTGTTGGCGCGCCTTGCTCGGCTTGCCTTCGGCCATGTAGCGCGTGAAGGCGTCGAGCGAGCCGGCGTAGTCCTGGAGCTCGAAGTCGGTCTGGCCGATGTTGTAGAGGACAGCGCTGTTGGGCGCGAGCTGATAGGCCCGCTGAAACTCGGCGAGCGCGCCCTTGAAGTCGTGCTCACCATAGAGCGACACGCCGCTCTGAAAGTGTTTCTCCGCCTCACGGACGTTCGGGTCTTTGGGCTGCGCGCGCGCGCCGACGCTCCACGAAAGCGAGACGAGAAGGGCGGCGAGCGCAACCATGCGCACGCGGCGAACGACGGAGGCGACGAAGGTCATCAATTGCCGTACGGGCTCGACGTTTCGATGGGCCGCACCGTGCTCGTCGGTTGCGGGTGGGTTGGCTGCGGCGGCGCCGTCTGCGTCGGCGGTGGAGCGGTGACGTTCGTCGTAGGATGGGGCGGCGGGCGTCGCGAGCCGATGCGCACGGTAACCGGTGGCGGCGGGATCGGGGCCAGGCTCAGATCGAGCAACATGTCACGATCGACCCCAAATTCCTGCTCTTTGGCGATGTAACCGTCCGCCATCGCCTTCGCCATATGCGACCCGGTCCCCTTCTTGTAATGGATCGAATAGGGCGGGTTGCCGGTGAGCATGACGTCGTCGATGAGCACCGTCGCCGTCGCCGGCGTGACGTGGATCTCGACATCGATCGTCTGCGGCGCCGGCGAAGGTCCGGCGCTCGAAGGCTGGGCAGTCGTGGCGGCGGCGATCGGCTCCCGGCTAGGATCCGGCGCGCCCTGCGACGGCACGAAGAAGACCAAAAAGACGACGCTCGTGAGCACGATCGCCGCGAGCGCGACGAGCTGTGGAGCAAAATCGCGGAGGCGCGTCTTGCGGAAGGTGAGCTCGGACGACTGCTCGTCGTCGACGAGGGCGAGGAGCTTCGGCTTCTCTTCGGCTGCCTTCTCTTCGTAAAAGCCGCTGATCGATCCGCTCTGGTCGGGCGTAGGCGCCTCTAGCGACAGGCGCACCGGCGGCGGCGCGATGCTGAGCCGTGAATCCTCACCACCCGCTTTGAGCTGCGCGATCTTGCTGTCGACGAGCCCCTTCATCTTCGCGCGCTCGCTCTCGAAGCTGCGCGCGAGGAGCCCTCCGACGTCGCGCATGTTCACGCTGAGGCCGGTGTCGGTGAAGTAGCGCTCGATGTCCTCCCGGAATGCCTCGGCGGTCGCGTAGCGCTCCTCACGATCCCACGCCATCGCCTTGTTGCAGATGCGGCGAAGCTCGGCCGGGACGCTCGGTTTCACCTTGTCGATCGTCGGGATTCCCCCCTGCAAGAGGCTCGCGAGGATGTGGACCTCTTGCATGCCTGCCCAGAGCCGCCGACCCGTGAGGGCTTCGAACAGGATGACGCCGACCGCGTAGATATCGGCGCGACGGTCGACGACCATGTCGGGGCTCGCCTGCTCCGGCGGCATGTACGCGACCTTGCCCTTGAAGACGCCGACCTCGGTGTGTTGGGTCTCGGTCGTCTTCACGATGCCGAAGTCGATCGTCTTGGCCTGCCCGTCGAACGTGAGGAAGATGTTGTGCGGGCTCATGTCGCGGTGGACGAGCCCAAGGCTCACGCCCGCTTCGTCCGTGAGCTCGTGGGCATGGTGCAAGCCGAGCAAAATTTCCGAGAGCGACGCGAGCACCATGCCGATCGAAAAGTCGCCGCGGAGCGACTTCATCGCGCGGCGCATGGTGACGCCCTCGAGGTACTCCATCGCGAGGAAGTAGCGACCGGAGACCTGGTCGACCTCGAACACCTGGACGATGTTCGGGTGGTGCAGCCTCGCGGCGATGCGAGCCTCGTCGAGGAACATCGCGAGGAACGCGCGGTCGTGCGCGTACTCGGGCTTCAGCTCTTTGATGACGAGCGTGCGGTAGAACCCTCCCGCACCGCCCATGAGAGCGAGGTAAACGATGCCCATGCCACCACGGGCGAGTTCCGCGATGAGCCGGTATTTTCCGAGCTCGCCGTGAGCAGGGGCGTCCAAACCGAGTCCTCGCCCCGAGTGTATGCCAACCGGGCCGAAGCGTCGTGGTTTCAGCCGCTAATCGTCCGCCGCATGTCAGCCGAATCGGACGCCGGAGACCGCCACCTGCATCACTTCGTCGCGAAAAACGGCCACTCCCGCGTCTGGACCGGCCGCGCCCGCGACCACCATGAGCGGGAGCAAATGCTCCTCGCGCGGGTGACTTTCGCGGGCCGAGGGAGCCTTTTTCCACTCCGAGAGCCTGCCGTTACGGTCTGCGGCCGGGCCCGAAACGGCCTCCACGAGCCACGCGTCGAACGCGCGCGAGTGGGGACCGGCGGCCTGGGTCATGAACCCGCGCATGTTGTGGTAGCTCATTCCGCTGCCGACGAGTCGCTCGCAGCGGGCACCGACCAGGTGAGCTCGTAGGTGTGCGGCGGGAGACCGTAGTAGTCGAACAATAGGCTCGGCACCGGACGCGTCGTCACCGTTGCTACCTTCGCCTCCCAGTGCGCGGAGATCACGAGCAGCGCCCGCGGACGTGTCGGCAGGCCATCCGCCAGGCTCTCGAGCCAGGCCCGCATCTTGTGCCAGGTATCGGGCGGGCCCATCGTCCAATCCATGTAGAAGCACGGGCCGCCGCCGTGCGGGATGTAGAACGTGGGGAGTCGGGGGGACGGTTTAAATTCGGAGGTCGTGATCACGAGGCAACCTAAGGCTCGGTCGCGGACGCCGAAAGAGGCGCGTCCACTCGCGTGGATGAGCCCGAACCAGGCGATCGACCTTCGTCCGCTTGATGCAAGCGCGGTCGCGGGTCATGCTTCGCGGGTGAGCAAGGCCTTCACGAAAGAGGACGACGACGCCGGCGTCTCGATTCCGCCGAGCACGTCGTTCGTCGTACCTGCGGGGCCGTTCCGCATCACGACCCAAGGTGCGTCCTTCGTTCGCGCGTCGGCCGATGCTCGCGTGCGCGAGTCGCTTGCCCATGCGGACGTCCTGGCGCCCGTCGTGTTTCCCGAGCGCGCAGCCGTCGGCGTCACCGTCCACGTCACCGTCGCCGCGTCTGCAGAAAATAAGGCCTATCGACTCGTCACGAGCGAAGAGCGTGGGCTTACCAACGACGGGTGCAGCGTCGCCTCGCCGCTCGGCCGAGCGCTCCTCGGCGCCGAGGTCGGTGACGTCCGCGAGGTTCGAACGCCCCGCGGCGCCCAAGAGCTCGAGGTCGTCGCGCTCACGGGCGAAGAGACCTCAGCGACGCCTGGTCCAGCACCTTGACCAGGATGACGGTGACGTTGTCTTTGCCGCCGCGATCGTTGGCGAGGTCGATGAGCGCCGTCACACTCGTCTGAACGTCGGTCTCGGCGAGCGAGAGGTCGCGGATCTCTTCGTCGTTCATCATCTTGGTGAGACCGTCGCTGCAGAGCAGGTAGAGGTCGTTCGCGCGCGGCTTGTCGACGATGACGTCGATCGTGATGCGACCCTTCAGCCCGAGCGCTTGATAGAGCTGATGCGACGTCGGCCCCTTGATCCCGAGGCCGCCTAGCGTGTGATCGTTGGTGAGCTGACGAATGACGCCGCCGCGGATGCGATAGCAACGGCTGTCGCCGACATGACCGATGTACACCCGCTGCTTGTTCGGCGAGAAGCGAGCGGACACGAGCGTCGTGCCCATGTCGGTGAGCGCCTCGTCGCTCTGCGCCCGCTCATAGACGGCGGCGTTCGCCATCTGGACGGCGCACGCGATCTCGCGCCCGCGGCGCGGCACGTCCGACGCGGCCTCGAGGTCGGCGTCGAACCGCCCTTCTTGGAACGCGCTCGCGAACGTGTCGATCGCCAGCTTGCTCGCGACGTCACCACCCGCGTGACCGCCCATTCCGTCGGCGACTGCGTAGACCGCCTTGTGATCGAGCATGACGAAGCTGTCTTCGTTGCGCTTTCGAACCTTGCCGCTGTCGGACTGGCCGCTCGCTGCCATCAAAATGCGTGCGACCGGTGAGGTCGCTTCGTCGGCCTCGGCGTCGTCCTCGAACGAGAGCTCGATGATCGATTTCTCCGTGCTTGCCCGCTCGTCGTCTACCGCTTTCGAGGGTGAGAGGGTGACCGACGTGACCTCGACGTCATCGTCCTCAGCCACGCGCAGGGCGAGCTTTTCCTGTGCCCCCACGCCCTTGCCGCTTCTCGCGACCGCGGTCTCTTTCCGACGTCGAAGGCGCTCGTAGACGAGCCATCCGCCGAGCGGAACGATCACGAGCGCACCGACTGCTCCCACCCACACCTGGTCCACGGATCAGAAATACCGCAGATGGCGCCCTGCCGTGCGAAACCTTGGCGAATGGCTCGTTTCGCCCGGCGTGCGCGAGCAGCTCCGACGTGATCGTCGGCAGCGTGGCGATGCCCGCGAACATCGAGCCGACGCCGGCCGAAACCTCCAGCGCGGACGTCGCGAGCGAGCAACGCGCGGTCGTCGAGAGCGACTGGCAGGCCCGCGCCGCCAAAGAGCGCGCCGTGGAGCGGCAAGACGAGCAGAGCCAGGCCCCAGCGCAAGGCCCACCCGAGCCGGTCAACTGACGGGTTGGCAAGAAGCCGCGTCATGGCCATGTTCTAAGGCGTGAAAATCAAGGTCGACGTCTTCTCCGACATCCTCTGCCCCTGGTGCTACATCGGCAAACGGCGCCTCGAAGCGGCGCTCGCGGCGTTCCCCCACGCAAGCGACGTCAAGGTCACGTGGCGCAGCTTCCAGCTCGACCCTTCGGCGCCGCGCAGCTATCCAGGCACCGTGAGCGACATGCTCGCGAAGAAATACGGCATGACCCGCGAGCAGGCCGAGAAGAAGCACGCGGAGATGACCGCTCTCGCCGCGAAAGACGGTCTCGACTACCACTTCGAAAAAGTGAAGCCCGGTAACTCGTTCGACGCGCACCGGCTCATCAAATTCGCGGGGTCGAAGGGGAAGAACGTGGAGATGAAGGAGCGCTTGATGAAGGGCTACTTCACCGACGGCGCCGACATCGGTGACCACGGCTCGCTCGCCAAGATGGCTGCGGATATCGGGCTCGATCGCAGCGAAGTTGAAACCGTTCTCGCCTCCGATGCGTATGGTCTCGAGGTGAAGGCGGATCTCCACGAGGCATCGCAAAGCGGTATCAGCGGTGTGCCCGCGTTCATTTTCAACGGCAAGTACATGGTTTCGGGCGCGCAGCCCGCCGACGTGCTCGTCAAGGTCCTCGAAAAAGTGTGGGAGGAGTCGGTCCCGGAGGCGAGCGAAGGCGCTGCCTGCGAGGTCGGAAGCACGACCGCCTGCTGAAACCGCCATCGCTAGTTGTGAAGGGGTACGACGATGACGTCGCTGAAGCTCTCGGTGCTGGATTTGAGCCCGATCCCGGCGGGAAAGACGGCGCGGGACGCGCTCGAGAACAGCATCGACCTCGCAAGACACGCCGAAGCCATCGGTCTCGCACGGGTCTGGCTCGCTGAGCACCACAATGCGGCGAGCCTCGCGTCGAGCGCACCGGAGGTTTTGATCGCGCTGGTCGCCGCGGCGACGAAGACGCTCCGCGTCGGCGCGGGCGGAATCATGTTGCCGAATCACAGCCCGCTCAAGGTGGCGGAGCTCTTCCGCGTTCTCTCGGCCCTCTTCCCCGAGCGCATCGATCTCGGGCTCGGACGCGCAGCCGGCACCGACCCGCGCACCGCCTTCGCGCTCCGCCGGGCAGCGGCGCACGCGTCCGCCGACGACTTCCCCGAGCAGATGACCGACCTCATGGGCTACCTCGACGACACGAGCGAGCCGCGCGGCCCCTTTGCGCGCACCGTTCGTGCGATCCCGACCGGCGTTCCGACACCGCCGGTGTGGATCCTCGGGTCGAGCGACTACGGCGGCGCGTTCGCCGCAAACGCCGGCTTCGGCTTCGCGTTCGCGCATCACATCAACCCGCACGACTCGGTCGTGACCCTCAAGAAGTACCGCGCCGAGTTCAAGCCGTCGACGTACTGGCCGAAGCCGCGCTCGATCCTCACGCTCGCGGCCGCGTGCGGCAGCACCGAGCGTGACATCCACGAAATTCAGCTCACCTCGGGCCTCGCCGCCCTCCGCTTCGCGACCGGCCTCCGTGATCTCCCCTACCCGACCGTCGAGGAGGCGAAATCACACGTATGGAGCGAGGAGGATCTCGCGCTCGTGAGAGGCGTCGGAGCGCGTGGCTTCATCGGTACCCCGAAAGAGGTTGCTGGTAGCATCCGATCGTTGGCCGAGACCTGCGAGGCCGACGAAGTCATGGTGCTCACGCACACCCACTCGCACGAGCTCCGTAAGCAGAGCTACACGCTGCTCAAAGAAGCGCTGAGCTGATCATCTTGCTGCAGGCGGCGAGAGCGGAGCCTCGGCGATCGGCGTCTCGATCGTCGTCCCATCGATGACGACATAGAGCACGCCGTCGGAGCGCGTGATTTCCACCGTGTTTTTGCGAGCGAGCCTCGCTTCTATCGCATCGAGGAACGCCGGGGCGATGCAGAAGACGCGGATCGAATCGGCTCGATGGACCGCCTTGATTTCAAGCACCTTTCGGATCGTCGCGAGATCGTGGTGCGTGAACACGTCGACTCGGCGCGCGGCCTTCGAAGCCTTGTGCAGACGCTCGGCCGACGGCGCTCCGACGTCGATCCACGCGAGCAAGATACCGGTCGGGTCGACCACGGAGATCGGCGCCTCGTCGGTCGACGAGATGCCGCCCTTGGAGAACTGGATCCCCTCTTCGTACGAAAGCGCGTACGCGAGCGTGCGCACGAGCATGAAGCGCGTCGATTCCGACGGATGCTGCGCGACTCGGAGATCGAGCGTCTCGTACACGCCGCGGTCGACGTCGGAGAGCTGGATCGCGAACGAATAGACCGTCGCCGTCAGCGCCATGCCGGCACCGTATCTCTACATGCGGCCGTAGCGCGACTGGAGATCGGGCAATGCGCCTTTGATCGCGTCGCGGACGTCCTCCCGGAGCTTTGCGACGTCACCTTCGCCGAGGCCTGCGGTCGGGATTGGCGACAGCACCTTCGCGCACGCGTGGGCTTTACCGAACCAACGCGAATGCTTCGGGCGCATCGCATGCGTGCCAGCGAGCGCCACCGGCAACACGGGAACACCGGCGCGGATCGCGAGGCTGAAGGCGCCGTCTTTGAACGGCAGCATATTGCCGTCCTTCGACCGCGTGCCTTCAGGAAAGAGCATGACCGAGATACCGGCCCGGAGCGCGCGTTCGCACTCTTGCAGCATCGTGCGGACGCTGTCGCCTTCGCCGCGACGGATGGGAATGTCACCGCTGAAGCGCATCGCCCAGCCGGTGAGCGGCGGCTTGAAGAGCTCTTCTTTCGCGACCCAGCGCATGTCCCACGGGAGCCACGAAAGGAGGAACGGATCGGCGGTCGACTCATGATTCGCGACGACGACGTAGCCTTTGTGGTCGATGTCCGCCGGCGCCTCGCCTTCGACGTCGAACTTCCAGAGCGGCGTGAGTCGGCTCGCGGTGCGTCCGAGCCGGCGCATCCAGCGACCGGGATGACGTTGCGTGGGGTCGTCGCGATGCTTGAGCGACGAGAGCGCCATGATCGGCAAGAGCCCAGCGAGGACCAACGTGAACTCGGCGTACGTGTACAAACCCGTAATGGCATTGGGCATGGAAACAAAAACCAAATACCCAACTCACGAGGATGCCTCCGTCACGAGTTGGCCAGGTTTCTTCAACGCAACGCGGCGCGTTCGGGCGTGATGAGCAAATTCGAGCGATCTGAGCGCACTATCCGTTGACCGGCGTCAGGTCACGGGACGGCGTTCACCCGGAAATTGCGCCAAGACGCAGGCGTTTGGAAGGCGCGCAGGCCGACCCCGCCGAAGGGCGAGCAGCCGGGATCATTTTCGGTAAAGGAGACTGCGGGAGCTGCGGCGGAGACCGCCACCGAAAAGCTGCACCCAGCAGCCTTGACGGTCACGTGCATCCACGTCCCTTTCGCGACGCCGCCGGCAACGGCGTGCGCAGTGCCGAGCAGCGTCCAAGCCCCGTTCGCGCGGCCGATGAACGCGGTTCCGTCGACGCTGGACAGGCCGACGTAATAGCCATCATAGGCGTCGACGCCGACCTCGGGGTTGCGCGCGCGCACAAGCAGGCCGGCGTTGCCGGTCCCATCGACGCGCACGTCGGCATCGACGACGACGTTGGTCCAGCCCGTCGAGCCCGCGATCGACTTGTCGCCTGCGCCCGACGTAGTGACGGAGTAGACGCCGCCCGCGATCTTCCACGCGCCGCCGAAGGTCTGCCAGCCGAGCGCCTGATTGGTCGCAAACGGGTCCGCGTAAGGCAGCACCCCCTCGTTCGCGGTCGCGAACTGGATGCGGTTACGCACGCCAGCGCCGGTGTAGGACGTGACGAAGTAGAGCAAGTAGTCGCTGTCCGGGAGCGGGAGCAGCGTGTTTCGGTAACCCGCTTGCGTGTACGCCGCGCCCTGCTGCCACGCTATCGGCGCCGTGAGCTCGTACCACGCGCCGTCACCCTCGTCGTGGCTCACGAACAGCGTCTGCGTGCGCCCGCCTGCGAAGTCGTTCGGCGTCGCCACGCTCTTCAGCAGATCGCGCGCGCTGAGGATCACCGTTCCCTTCGGTCCTCCGCGGGGCGTCCAGGCGACGAAGGGGTTTCCGTGGAACGGATGGCCGGAAGGCGAGAGCGGCCGCACGCCCATGTCGGCAGGTCCGGCGCCCCAGACCAGCCCGTCGGTCGATGTCTTGACGTGCGCGCGGCAGAAGTCGCCGGGAGCGCCGCACATCTCGACGGCCATGATGTATCGACCGTCGCCCATGCGGGCGACGCTCACCATCCCCGGACGATCGGAGTCGACGGACGACTGCCAAACGAACGCCTTCGGCCCCCACGTCAGGCCGCCGTCCTTCGAGATCTTTCGCGCGATGTTCTGCCGTCCGCCGGGAACGAGCTCGTCGGACCAATACGCGACGATGGAGCCGTCATCGAGCTGAATGAGGAAGGGCTCCCAAGGCCTCTCGGCGCTGACGGCCGAGTCTCCGGCGTCGATCACGCTGAGGAGCTGAAAGCTCGCGCCTCCGTCGACGCTGCGAAAGACTTGAGCCTCGAGCTTCGCTCCGAAGCCTGCCACCCCGGAGAGCAACACCGTACCGGCGGCGGTCTTGCCAGCCGCGTGGGCGAGCTCGAGCAGGTTCGGCTGGAGGACGGTTGAGGTGCTCGCGAAGTGCGCCGGCACGACCGGAACCCCTAGCCTCTCGAAGCTTCGCCCGCTGTCGATGCTGCGGTAGATCAGCCACCCTTTCGTCGGATCTCCTGCCGTTTGCACCTGGCGTTCGAACGTCGCGAGGATCGTCCCGTGGAGGGCGCCCGCTTGCTGCAGGAGGATCGCGTGCGGGTACGAGACCATGTCGTCGGGATTGGTCGCCGGATTCGGCTCGTACAGCGTGCCGCTGCTCGGACCAATCGGATCGGCGGGCGTGGCTGCGTCTTTGACGCCGCTGTCGCCGACCGACGTGACCACGCCAGCTTCAGCGTCCTGGCTCGTCTGGGCGTCCGGACCGTCGGGCGCACCGCCCGAGGACGCGTCGCCACATGCCGCTGTCATCGCCGTCGTGAGGAAGACAACGGCGATCCAGCCTCGAACCATTCCATGAGTGTAAGCGCGATCCGTGCCAAGCGGGTGGTCGCGAATCTCGCGCTTAAAGGGTGAGCCAACCGATGCCCGCCGCGAGCGCGCGCGACTTTCGTGAGCGCTCGCGAGGTCAGTCGCGCGTCAAAACCTTGCACCTACAGGGCCGCGCCGAACTCACGTCCGAACTCGATCGGCGAAGGGCGATCCTTCGGCGAAGTCGCTGTCGCCGCGCGAAGCAGCTTCGCGATCGCCTTGGGATACGCGCGGAGCCGCTCCTCATCCTCGAACGGATCTTGGCGCATGTGCGCCATGATGCGGTCGCGCGGATTGTCGATCTCGTCGAAGAACGAGCGGCCGGTCGTCACGTTGTAGACGGTGCCGGCGAGCGCGTAGACGTCGGAGCGCGGATCGAGCTCGATCGGGTCGAGGACCTGCTCGGGCGCGATGTACCCCGCCGTGCCGGCGACGAACCTTCCCGCGGCGTCTTGCGGGACGCGGATCGCGCGCACCATGCCGAAGTCGATGACGACGGTGGTGAGTGGCTGCGCCCGCGCGGGGTCGCGATGCTTGGGTCCGTCGAACTTCTCACCACCGGCGAGCGGCAGACGGAGCCAGATGTTGGCTGGCTTGATGTCGCGATGCACGAGCCCGGCGCCGTGGAGCGCGGCGAGCCCAGCGCACGATTCGGCGACGACGTTCTTGAGCTCGAACAGCGTCATGAGTCGTGCGGCGGCGTACTGCTTCAAGTCGGCGCCGATCAGATACTCGAGCACCAAGAACGGCACGTCGTTCGAAACGCCGCGGTCGATGATGTTCGCGACATTCGGGTGATAGAGACCGGCGAGCGCCTTCGCCTCTTCCACGAACGAGGCCAAGATGCCTTCGCGCTCGGTGTCGTTCGCCTGCGCGAGCGCTTCGGCCTTGGGGATTTTCAGGACGAAGTAGCGGTCTGCACCCGGCTTTCGCACGAGCCACACCGTGCCGATGCCCCCTTCGCCGAGCGGCTTGATCAGCTCGTAGCCTTCGATGAGCTTCGGCTCCTTCTTCTTCGGTACGGGCGGCGGCGGACGGGTCCGGCCGATCGCACTCTTCACCGCGTCCTCGAGCAGCGCGGAGGTGACCGGCCCGAGCGAGGCGAGCCAGACGTCGAGCATCGACAGCTCACGTGCGCGGATCGCACGCGCGACGAGGCCGGCGATGCGCGGCGCGTTCTCGGTCTCTTTGCGCGCGAGCGAGTCGTCGTTCGCGGACGACGTCACCGGCGCGTGGAGCGCCTTCACTGGATTCGCGAGCGCCGAGTGCAAGCGGTCGGCGGCGAGCACGAGCTCGGTCGACAGCGCTTCGAGGTCGGGCTTGTGGCCGGCCGCGGCCGCGAACGACTCGAGCGCCTTCGCGAGGCCCGCGAGCGCGTGGGCGAGCTCGGTGTCTTGCGCCTTGAGCGAGCCGAGCGCCTCGGCGGCAGACGGCCCCCACTCACCGTCGGCCATTCCGAGCGACACTGCCGTGCGAAGCGCGTCGGCGCGGTCGCCGCACTGCTCGAGCGCTGCCCGTTCGATCATTGGAAGAGCGGTCGCGAGCTGCAGGAGCATCTGCGGGCGATCGATAACGAGCGCCCACCACGCCGCGAACGGACCGAGCCACGTGAGGTCATCGACCTCTCCGAGCGCCGTGCCCTGCGTCGTATCGACCAGGCGCCAAAAGAGCGTAGAGAGCGCATTTTTCAACCCCTCCGGGAGCTCACGCGTGCCGTCGGAGAGCCCTTGAATCTTACGGAGCCAGCGACAGGTCTCGTGGGCGGTCGGTCCGCGCCCGGGGCCGAGATCGGAATCTTCACCGCACGCGTCGAGCGCGTAGCCGCCGAGACGGACCGCCAAAATTTCGAGCGGGAGATCGGCGGCGAGATCGGTCGTGGTCGCGCGATGTTCCTTCACGAGGTCCAAGATTTCGGCCGGTGCACGGGCGATTGTCTTCCACGTCTCCTCGAGATCGGGCTCCTCGATCCGCTCGCCGGCGGGGCTCGTCGCCAGGAGCGGGCCCCATAACCGGAGCGCGAACGCACGGGCGGCGCCTTCGAGCGCATTCATCGCCGCCGCTCGTTGACGGAGCGGGCCACGACCGAGCGCGATGTTGCGGGCCTCGTTCAGCGTCGTCACGAGCGAGCTCGCGAAGCGTGCGGCGCGGGCGTCGGCCTCTTCGTCGTCATATTGCGCGGCGACGCGGACGAGATTCTCGATCCCGAGCTCGACGTCGAGCGGGTCGCGCTCGGCGCCGTCGACGGCGTCCGAGATCGCGATCACCTCGATCCAGCGTCGCGATTCGTCGAGCGAATCGGGGCGAGCGAAGCGGGCGCGCTCGCGGAGAGCGCGGAGCGGATTTTCCACCTCGGCGTCTTGATAGCCCCGGCGCCAGATCGTCGCGAGGCCTCGGGCGAGCGCGCGGGCGGTGATCGCGCCGCCGTCGCCCGCCAAGATGCGACCCGCCAGCTTGGTCCACACCTCACGACGCTCGAAGAAGAGATACGGCGTCGCAGCGGCGAGCGCGCCGAGCGTGCCCGCGACGTCGTCTTGCGTCCCGAGCATGTCGTTCAGCTGGCTACCGAAGAACTTCAGCCGGTCTGCGGGGAGAGAGCCGAACGCCGTCGTCGCGCGTTGACGAAGGAGCTTCGATTCGCCGAGCGCCCAATCGAGGATCGTCCCTTCCATCTGCTCCATCACGCCCGCCAAGCGACCGAGCGCGCGCGCGGCATGCACCCAGACGAGAGGCTCGGGGTGGAGGAGGAGCGGCTGAAGGACCTGCAGCGTCCTTCCGAAGAGCTCGGGGTCGGTCGTCGGGGGGATTCCGCGTACGCTGATCTCGAGACAACGCGCCGCGAGCACGCGGCCCCGAAGCGTTCCGCGCGCAGGACCGCGCACCATCTTCTCGAACGTGTCGGTCTTGGCCCAAATCCACTTCCCGAGCGCCGGAATTTCGAGCGCGCTCGCCCCCGCTTCCCAGATCAGGATCTCGAGCCGGGCGCAGGCCTCGGCGTTCTCGGGTCGGGAGAGAGCATTGCCGTCGCCCAAGAGCGGCGCGCTCGCGAGCGCGTCATAGAGCGGACCCTCGACCACGCGCGCACGTGCGATGTCGGTCACGCGCTCCTTGTAGGATGCATGTTTCGCGGCGGCGGCGAGGAAGTCGGCGAGGTAGACGTCGCGCCGCGCGGTGCTGGCGGCGGCCCACGAGAAGATGACCTCGCCCGCGGTGTCGTCGAGCAGCGCGACGAGGTTTGCGATCCCCTCTTCGTTGTGGGTCATCGGCGCTAGCGCGCCGCGCAGGAGATCGGCGGCGGCGTGCAGCTCCGACGGGAGCTCGGGCGCATTCTTGTCGTCGGCGGCGACGCGCGCTCCACCGCGCCAGCGCTTGCGGAGCGCGCCCGCCAGATCGTTCTTTCCGTGGACGGCAGCGGTCAGCGTCGACAGCGCTTCTTGGGAGTCCATGCGATAGCCGAAGCGTATCGCAAAAGCGCCGGGGTCGAGCGCTTCACCACGCGCAGGGCTTGTAGTCCTTCAGGAACTTTCCCCACACGTGCTCACCGGTCAAAAGGCCGGAAAAGAAGGGGTCGCAGATGCGGGCGGCGCCGTCGACGACGTCGAGCGGCGGCTCGAAGTCGTGCACTTCGCGCTTGCGAGCCGAGAGCTGCGCGGGGTCTTCGTCCGTCACCCAGCCGGTGTCGACGGCGTTCATGAAGATGCCGCTCTTCGCGTAGTCCGGCGCGGAGGTGAGCGTCAGCATGTTGAGCGCGGCCTTCGCCATGTTCGTGTGCGGGTGCTTGTCGGTCTTCGTGTGCCGCGCGAACTGACCCTCCATCGCCGACACGTTGACGATGTGCTTCTCGTTGGTCGGGTGGCGGAGCATCAGCTCCTTGAGCCGCGCGCAGAGGATGAACGGCGCGACCGCGTTCACGAGCTGGACCTCGAGCATCTCAGGCGCTGGGACGTCGGCCAGGGTCATGCGCCAGCTGTTCATCGTGCGGAGATCGATCTGCTGCAGATCTTGATCGACCCTCGCGAGCGGGAAAATTTCGCGCTCGTTCGAGGCGTCGTCGAACGCGCACGGTAGCTGCGAGAGCTCCGCCGACGTCCGGATACCGACGCCGGGCCCTTCGCCGTGCCATGCGACGAAGCCGGCGTTTTCGTTCCCCTCGCCCGGCGCAACGGGCCGGAAGTCGGACGACGACATCTCGAGCGCGAGCGCGCCCTTGCACGACTCGTGACCGCGGAGCAGATGCTGCACGTCCTTCGGCAGGTCGTCGAAGGGGGCGGTCTCGAGCGCGACCATGTGCGTATAAAAGCCCGGCGGGCGCCGCACGGTCTGCGCCGCGTTGTTGATCAGGATGTCGAGGCGCGGTTTGGTGCGCGTGAGCCAGCGCGCGAAGAGCTCGACCGAGGGGACGTGACGGAGATCGAGCCCGTGGATCTCAAGGCGGTCTCGCCACACCGAAAAGTCGGCCTCCCGTGCATAGCGAGAGGCCGCGTCACGTGGGAAGCGGGTGGTGACGATGACGTGCGCCCCTGCCCGCAGCATCATGAGCGCCGCTTGGTAACCGATCTTGATGCGCGCGCCGGTGATCATGGCGACGCGACCCGTGAGCGATGCGGTCTGGAAGCGCTTTTGGTAGTTGAGCTCGGCGCACGGCGCGCACATCGCGTCGTAGAACGGATGCACGTGGCGGAACTCGGTCTTGCAGACGTAGCAGGCGCGCGGCGTGTTGAGCGCGCCGACGTCGCCTTCCATGCCGCTCACGAGCTGCCGTGGCGCCTCGTAGACCTCGGCCCGGCGTGCGGAGCGGATCTCGGTCGCGGCACGGAGAGCGCGATCGGCCTCCCTCTCGTGCTTACGCCGGACGATGCGGTACGCCTTGCTCGCGCGCTGTTGCTCGTCGCGCGTCGGACGCGAGACGCGACCCGCTGCCAAGAGGAGCGCCATGCGCTCGTCGTGGCCGAGCCTGGAGAGGTGGCTGCGGTCTTCGACGATCGCTTCGAGCGTGCGAATGACGCGCGCAATGTCGTCGGGGGTGAGCTCGGCCATCGAAGGACGGCTTCTTTAGCGCGATTGCGCAGAAGGCGCATTTGAGAAATGCTGGCGCCCGTCATGCGCGTGACTATCCTCGTTCAAGCCATCCTTGTCCGCGCAGCCACCCTCGGTGCGGCCATCACGTTCGCCGCGGGCGCATCGGCGGCAGGAAGCGCGACCGAGCATCTCGAAGCTGCGCGCGCGGCCGAGGACGCGAACCAGCCCGTTCGCGCCGCCGACCAAGCGGACCTCGTGCTCGTCTCTCCCGACGCGACCTACTCGCAGCGAGAGACCGCCAAGCACGTGCTCGCCAACGTCGGCGACCAGATCGCCCTCCTGATCTTCCAAGGTGACGGCACAATGTCGATCACGGTCGATGACGGCAGTGAAGAGCGATCTCCGGCGCGCTATCGCCTGACGCCGGGCGTGCACGACGTCGTCTACCGCAACCTCACGACCGGAGCGGTGGTCGCAGAGAAGGTGATCCTTCCGGCGGCCGACGTCATCGTCGTCAAAGGCCCTGCTCCTCCGAAGGCGCCGGACGCCGACGCGCCCAAGCACGCGGCCCCCACCTACGAAACGCAATGGCACGTGCCGCCGGTCAGCTGGATCGCCTACGGCATCGGCATCGTCGCGACCGGCGTCGCGGTCGGCTTCGGCATCGCTACGCTGAACGACGAGAGCACCGTCCACGCGCATCCGACGCAAGACAATCGCGACGCGTTCACGCGCGACCGCACCGTCACCTTCGTGTCGCTCGGGACCGCCGCGGTTGGTGCCGTAGCGGGCACCGTCATCTATCTCCTGGCCGGCCGCGAGCGGGTTGCCCTGTATCCGACCGTCACCGTCGGCGACTGGCGCATCGGCTTCTGAGGCGAACGTTGGATCCACTGACGAGCGGGGGCTTCCGTATTCCTTTCGCTCGTGACGGGTACGACCGGCTCGTCGCGCCGGAGAATGCTCGGAGTGACGCCAAGTACAGGTGCCCGGCCTGCTCGTCACCCGTCGACCTCCATGCCGGAAAAATTAAGCGCCGGCACTTTCATCATCGTAAGGCAGCGTGCAGCCTCGAGACCGTCGTCCATCTCACGGCGAAGGCGCTCATCGTGCAAGCGGTGACGGAGTGGAAGGACGGAGGGCCGCCGGTCGTATTCCACAGGCGCTGCCAGCAGCCCGACTGCAGCTCGGAGACGGTCATGGTGATTCCGCGCAAGGTGCGGCGCGCCGCCGAAGAATGGCGGCTCCGATCGGGACACGTGGTGGACGTCGCGCTCCTCGGTCCGGCGGATCTGCCGATCGCCGCGATCGAGGTGCGAGTCACGCACGACGTCTCCGAAGCCAAGGGCTTCGAGCTCGCCATCCCGTGGATCGAGGTGGACGGCGAGGCGGTCTGCGCGTCGCCCTTCGCGGGACGCGAGCTGGTGCCGTTGGTCGATCGCTTCTTGCCGTGGATGTGTGACGAGCACGCGAGTCGCCGCGGGATGCCACGCCGCGAGCGTCTGGCCGCCGAGCGTCTCTACAAATCGCTCGTGCGAGCGCTCGGCTACGACCTCGCCGACTTCCCGGGCTACCGAATCGAAGGCGTCACGCGATGCCCGAACGATCACGACACGATCGTTCTCGGTTGGACCGGCAAGCAGCCGCCGTGGCCACGGCCGGAGCACGTCGTGGCCTTCGAGGCCGACGAGGATGCGCTGTTCGACCGCATCACATCACGGGTGCGGACGGTCCTCCCGTTCCGCAAGCGCTGGAGCAGCGTATGCACGACGTGCCGCGCGCGCGTGAAAGCCACACCCTAGCGCCGCGCCGCGAGCGGCGACGTCGCTCGGTAGCTCTCGGGTTTCAGTGCGGTTTGACGAGATCGACGCTGAAGAGGACGATGGCGCTGTCGGAGCTGCCGAGGTCATTGAACGCGCTCACGTAGACGCGCTTTCCGTCGGCGGAGTCGAGCGCCGGGTGCTCGCCGGCGGCGTACACGTTGCCCGCGGGGAACGTGTAGATGGTCGTGCCCGCGCTCCAGGGTCCCCACGGATGAGGGGCGACGCGCATCGTGATCGCGGTGCCGATGCCGGAGCTCGTGAAGCTGAGGTACTGACCGAGGTACGCGTTGTAGCTCACCGAGAATCCGGCGCCGGATCCCGGGACCGGCGCGGTCGCATCGGCATAATTCGGCGACCACGCGTTGCCCGTCCAAAACGTGTAGCTTGCACGTTCCGTCGCGCCGGCGAGCGGCGCCTTGGCGACGCGGCAGAGACCGATGTCGCACGCGTACACATAGACGGTGCCGTCCTGCAGGAACGCGGCGTGGGTGAAGTCGCCTTCGGGCGAATGAAAGAGGAGGTCGGACGCGCGTGTCGCGGTGGTCTCGCCGTCTTTTACGATCGCGACGCCGGTGCCGATCCCCTCCCACGGGCCGGTCGGGTGGATGCGGAGCTCGTTGAAGAAGACGACGCCGGTGTGGTCGGCGCGCTCGATCACCCTGCCCGGCCAGATCACGTAGCGATCGTTGCCCTGCTTGGTCGCGTCGTTGTAGGCCTGCTCCTCGGCGGTAAAGGGAACGAATTGCGAAGGGAGCCCGTTGGCGTCGAGCGGCTCGGTGAGGACCGTCGGCGCCGTGAGCTCGGCGAAGGCCGCCGTGTTGCTCGCGTAGGAGCGCCCATCGACCGACGTCTTGTAGAAGAGCGTGTCGCCGAACGTGTAGAGGATCTTGCCGCCGAGCGGCCCGGAGCCGCAGCCGTCGCGTCCGAAGCTCGTCCCTTTCGGATCGAGGATGGGCCCGATTTTGGTCATCGCCGGGGCGAGCGGCGCGTCCGGCGCGACCTCAGGCTCCCCCGCGTCGTCCTCTGCCGAGGGGCTCGCCACCTGATTCGACGACGAGCAGCCGGCCGCTGCCACGAGCACGAGCGTGAGGAAGACGTCCCGCATCCTTCGATCGTAGCGTCGCGCCCACATCCGAGAAAGCTCTGCCGCTTGCGAGCGCGAGAACGAACGCGGACAATGACCCGTCAAGGAGGCCTCGCATGGTCGTTCGTCGGGTCTTGGGAGTCGCGTCGCTCGTCTTGGTTTCGGCCGCATGCAGCTCCTCGAGTGACGTCGGCAGCACCGTCGGCAACGACGGAGGGACCGGTGGAGGAGGAGGCGGTGGCGGTAACCCGCCGACGCTTGCAGGATGCACGGTTTTCCCGGCCGACAATCCGATGAACCAAGACGTAAGCGGTCTGCCCGTCAGCGCGAAATCCGACACGTACATCCAGGCCATGAACCCGTCGAAGCACTTGCACGCCGACTGGGGAAACTGGTCGACCGATCACTACGGAGTACCGTGGCAGACGGGGACCGGCGCCCCGCCCGTCGCGTTCGACTGGAGCGAGAAGTACGGCACGACCGAGAGCGACAAGATGGCGTGCGCGTCGGGCGGCGGCGACTTCTGCTACCCGATCCCGACGGGCTCGAAGATCGAAGGCGGGCCCGAGGCGAGCAGCGGCGACGATCGCCACCTGCTCTATATCGACACGGCCGGCGCGCCGAACGGCTGCACGCTCTACGAGATCTACAACGCGCAGAATTATACGTCCGGCGCGTGGACGGCATCGAACGGCGCGGTCTTCCACCTCGGCTCCAATGCGCTCCGCCCCGACCAATGGACCAGCGCCGACGCCGCCGGCCTGTCCGTCTTCGCCGGCCTCGTCCGCTACGACGAGGTCGCCGCCGGCGAGATTCGCCACGCGATCCGCTTCACGGTCCAAAAATCGCAGAACGGATTCATCCATCCCGCGACGCACGCCGCCGGTCACGCCGAAGACTCGCTCCCGCCGATGGGCCTCCGTGTCCGCCTCAAGGCGTCGTTCGATCTCTCCGGATTCAGCGGTCCCGCGCTCGTCATCGCCACCGCGATGAAGAGATACGGGCTCATCCTCGCCGACAACGGCTCAGATTGGTTTTTGACCGGCGACTCCGACGACCGCTGGAACGACGCGATCGACGACATCAATCACGCGTTCGGCAAGATCTCCGGCGGCGACTTCGAAGCGCTCGACACCGGTCCGCTCATCAAGACCTCCGATTGAACATGTGACCGCTCTGCCCGTGGGCGCGCACGTAGAGGGACGCGAACGTGTCGTAGTCGGTGAAGCCCGACGCGAGCGCGGCCTGCACGAGCGAGCACGTCCCGGTCTCGAGCAGGTGGACCGCGTGCGCGAGGCGCGAGGCGACGACGTACGGGTACGGGCATTTCCCGATGTCACGTCGAAAGAGCCGCGTGAGCTCGAAGCGGCTCATCTTCAGCCCGCTTGCGATCTCGTCGATGCCGATCGGTGCGGCCGGGTCGCGGTCCATCCGCACGAGCGCGGTCTTCACGCGCGGGTCGAGCGTCTTCGCCTTCTTTGTCGGCGAGCTCCCGAGGAGCGCCAGCGCCTCGACGACGATGCTCTCGGCGAGTGTGTCGGCGGCGTCCGGTCCGCCATCGCGCGTGACCTCGTCGACGAGCATCTCGAGCAGCTCTTCGATGACGCGCGAGTCGATGACGTGAGCGCCCGGGGTGAGCTCTTCGGCGTGCTCGTCCGTCGCCTCGGCCAGCTCGCATGCGAGGTCGGCGTCGAGCCAGAGGGCGACGTTGCACCGCTCGGCTGCGAACGTCGTTCGGCCCTGGGCATCGAGCGGCACGACGACGACGCGCTCGCGAACGCTCGCGACCTCGCGACCAGCCACGATGCAGCGGAGCGTGCCGGCCTGCACGAGCGCGATCTCGACGGGGAGCTGCGCGAACGGCTCGATGAAGTGATCGGCCTTG
>CAJDWT010000139.1_pt2 | contig 20544 bp, 19 predicted proteins | sample 7391671 | NCBI WGS metagenome assembly CAJDWT01 (sample SAMEA7055729, study PRJEB34461) | soil metagenome | biome: terrestrial ecosystem; feature: Peninsula; material: soil | place: Antarctica | collected 2016
GATCAAAACTATCGCCCGGCCTCGTGGCGCGTCGCCGTCGAAGAGATCAACTACCGCCGCTTCTTCGATGTGAACGATCTCGCGGCGATCCGGATGGAAGACGACGGCGTGTTCGAGCGAGCGCACGCGCTGCTCTTCGAGCTGCTCGACGCGAATAAGATCCAAGGGCTCCGCCTCGATCACACCGACGGTCTCTTCGACCCCAACGAATATTTCGAGCGTTTGCAGCGTAAATTTGCCCAAAAATTCCCCCCTTCTGGAGATAGGAGCGCCGACGATTTCGCGCGGCCGCTGCCGCTCTTCGTCGAGAAAATTCTCGAGCCTGGCGAACGACTCCGCTCACGATGGCTTATCGACGGAACGACCGGCTACGACTTTGGCGCCGCGCTCCTCGGCTTGTGGGTCGATCCGAATGCGGAGGGCGCGCTTACCCAGCTCTATCGCCGCTTCACCGGCGACATGAAGGTGTTCGAAGAGCACGTGCGCGAAGCCAAGCGCCACATCTTGGCGTTCAGCCTGGCGAGCGAGGTCAACATGCTCTCACGCACGCTCGAGCGCATCGCCAGCAGGAACCGGAGGTGGACCGACTTCACGCTCATCAGCCTCACGCGCGCGCTCACCGAGACGATCGCGGGTTTCCCGGTCTACCGAACCTACGTTCGCGCCGGCGAGCCGCTCAACGAGGAGGACGAGCGCACGGTCGAGCACGCGCTCGATGTCGCACAAAAGCAGGATATTTCGACGTCGCCTGCGGTCTTCGACTTTCTTCGCGCGGTGCTGCTCCTCGAGACGACCGGCAACGAGGAGGAGCGAGAGGCGGTCGTGAAGTTCACGATGCGCTTCCAACAGCTCACCGGCGCGGTGATGGCAAAGGCGGTCGAAGACACCGCGTTCTATCGTTACAATCGCCTCGTCACGCTGAACGAGGTCGGCGGAATGCCTTCGCACTTCGGTACGAGCATCGAGGAGCTCCACGAGCAGAACGTCGAGCGCGCCCGCGCGTGGCCGCTGGCGATGACGACCACGTCCACCCACGACAGCAAGCGTGGTGAGGACGCGGCACTGCGGATCGCGACCATCTCCGAGATGACGAACGAGTGGGGCTCCAATGTCCGACGCTGGAGCGAGATGCTCGACGGCGCGCGTCCGACGGTCGACGGCCTGCGTGCGCCTTCGGCCAACCACGAGTACCTCTTCTTCCAGACCCTCGTCGGGGTGTGGCCCTTCGGATGGGACGGGAGAGAGGGACGCGCCGCGCTCGCGAAGCGGATCGGCGCGTTCATGGAGAAGGCGACCAAGGAGGCGAAGGACCGCACCCTCTGGACCAATCCCAACGTCCCCTACGACCGCGCGATCCAAGAGTTCGTCGAAAAGGCGATGAACAACGACCTCTTTCTCTCGAACGTGAAGGAGCTCTGCGACAAGATCGCGATCCCTGCCGCAGTGAGCTCGCTTGGCTCGAGCGCGATCAAGCTGATGGGCCCAGGAATTCCGGACACCTACCAAGGCGCCGAGCTGTGGAACCAGAGCCTTGTCGATCCGGACAATCGCGCGCCCGTCGACTTCGAGCTCAGACGCCGCATGCTCGACGAAATTATGCAAAACCAGGCTGATTTGCGCTCGTTCGCACGCGGCACGATGAACGAGCTCGCGAGCGGCAAGATCAAGCTCCACCTCGTCCGCGCCGCCCTCCAGGCGCGTCGCGATCATGCCGAGCTCTTTCGTCGAGGCGACTACGAGCCAATCGGCGCCGGCGAGAACGTGTTCGCCTTCGCGCGCACGTTCGGGGAAGCGCGGGTTCTCGTCGCGGCGCCGCGGCTCGTCGGCAGGCGCATCGTCGCCGAAGGGCGCTGGCCGACCGGCGACTTCTGGCAAGACAAGAAGCTACGCTCGGGCCACCGCGGTCGTTACGTGAGCGTCCTCACCGGCGTGCCGCTCGAGATCACCGGACCCGTTCCGTTCGCGGAGCTCTTCGCCGACTTCCCCGTCGCGATCCTGCTCCGTCAGCCCGGCTGACGTCAGCTTCGATAGAGGCTCGTCCAGCAGCGGAGCACCTCGGCGACGCTCCACGCTTGGGCGACGCAGCCGCGCTGCACGTACGGCGGCTCGGCGTCGAAGATCTCGCTGATCGAGCCAACACATCCCTCGTTGAGCTGCTTCTCGAGCCCGCCGAGCATGTCGCGCGCGGCAGCGAGCTCGTTCGGATACACCTTGCGGAACGCGTCGATGAACGGGCCGATGAGCCAGGGCCACACCGTTCCTTGGTGGTAGGCCATGTCGCGCGTGGGCAGGTTGCCGAAGTACTTCGGCTTGTAGTCCTTGTGGCCTGGCGCGAGCGATCTCAATCCGACTGGCGTGAGCAGCTTTTCGCGCGAGAGGTCGACGACGCTCGCCCAGCGATCAGGCTGTAAAATAGGATGGTCGAGCGAAATCGCGAGCAGTTGATTCGGGCGGAACGCGTCGTCGTCTTTCGGGGTTCCTTCGTGGTTGTCGAAGCCGTCGACGACGTCGTAGCAGTAGCCAGCCTTCTCGATCCAAAAGCGACGATTGAACGACTCTTCGGCTCGCGCAGCATGAGCGGCGAGGACCTCCGCGCCTGGATCGTCACCGGCCTCCCGGAGCCAACGTTCGTAGAGGCGGAGCGCGTTGTAGAAGAGCGCGTTGAGCTCGACTGCTTTTCCACGGCGTGGCGTGACGACGAGATCGCCGACCTTGGCGTCCATCCACGTGAGCTGCACGCCGTCTTGCCCTTGGGTGAGCAGACCGTCGACCGGATCGACGTGGATGTTGAAGTGCGTTCCGCGGAAGTGGGCGTCGACGATCCTCCCGAGCGTGGGCAAGAGGATGCGCAGCGTCTCGCGATCGTTCGTCGCCTTCAGGTAACGACTTAGCGCGTGGAAGAACCACAGCGTGGCGTCGGCGGTGTGATAGAGCCCCGCGTTGTTCCCTTCGGGAAACATGTTGGGGATGAGACCGTCCTTCACGTAGCGCGCGAACGTGCGCAAGATGTAGCGAGCCTCGGTGAAACGCCCGGTCGAGAGCGTGAGCCCCTCGAGGCTGATCATCGTGTCTCGACCCCAGTCGGTGAACCACGGATAGCCGGCAATGACGGTGCGAAGCTCGTCACCGATCGCACATGCGCGCGCGGCGTCGGCGACTCGCCCGCTCGGTGAGATGACGAACTGGTCGGCGGCGAGGACGAGCTCGGCGCCGGCGCCGTCGTGTGCGCTGTCCGCAGCTTCGGAGACGAGCCTAATGCGCCGCTCGCGCTCGCTCTCCAACGCTTCGGTCGACGTGATCGCGTTGAGCGTGACCCACGTCTCGGTCGAAGCGACGAAGAGCGCGGGACGGTCGACCGAGATCGTGGTCTGGAAGCAGCCCGGGCCGTACAGATCTTCGGCGTTGTCGTAGCCACGGCTCTTCTCCGTCGCGTAGACGACGTCGTCGAGCTTGGTGTCGTGGATCGCGAAGCTCGCGTGCTCACCGCGCCAGAGAATGCGGAGCGGTGGCAGAGCGGGGTCGTCCCCGATGACCTCGTACTGATCGTCTTGCAGATGGAGCGCGTACGTACCGCGGAGCGGTGTCTTGAGTGAGCCCTCGTGCGGGCGGAAATGGACGAAAGGCGAGAGCGTGAGCGTGAGGTTGGGACCCGACACCAGGCGATAGGCGACGTGCACAGTGTTCTGGCGGTGCGGCATTACGACGCGACGCTCTACGACCGAGTCGTCGAACGCGAAGCGCCAGACGGGGAGCGCACGATCGAGCCAAAATTCAGTAAGTTTGGCCTGTCTGCCGGCCGGCATTCCCGATTGATCGGGCCCGAGCACGAACGTCTCGCCGCCTTCGGCCCGCACCTCTTCGCGCAAGTGATTGAGCATCATCGTGCGTCCGTGCGGTGAAGGCAGCGCAGCGATGAGCACGGCTCGTGTCGATGATGCGGTGGGGGATGTGCGAAACGCGGCGAACGAGCTCCGTCATGATTTCCTTTCGGTGCGCGGACGAGACGAGAGAAGCGTGAACGACTCACCGGCGATTCTCCAAACGGCTTCGGTGTCTTCGGGCGAAACTGGGCCCGAGCCACCCCAACGTTGATCGTCCGACGACCAGAGGACGGACCACTCGCTGTCGTCGAGCGGGGCCAAGAGCGGCTCCGACGGATGTGCGAGCTCGAGATCGACGCCGAGGTTCATGACCGCGAGAAGATCGCCGCGCGCTCGGTCGAACCAGCGCAGCACGAGCGTCTGCTGACCGAGGACGGCGCCGTCGAAGAGATCAGGCTCGGTGAAACGGTCGTCGCTCTTTCGGAGCGCGATGAGCGACTTGTGCATCTCGAGCGTCTTCTTGTGCGTCTTTCGCTCGCTCCGGTCGAGGTGGCAGCGCTCGAACGTTTTCGGGTCACCCGGGTCGTCGAGCCGCTTCTGCGCCTCGGGCGTTGCGAGCGAAGGGAATTGCGCGAGGAACTTCGCGCGGCCCTCACGGACCATCTTTGCGAGGCCGGGCTCGTGATCGGCGAAGTAGAGGAATGGGGCGGACGAGCCGAACTCTTGTCCTTGGAAGAGCATCGGCGTGCCGGGGCCGAGGAGCATGAGGGCGGTCATCGCACGCCAGCGCGCTGGGCTCGATTTGGTGCAGAGCCGCGCGCCGTCGCCCGAGTTCGAGACTTGATCGTGGTTCTCGAGGAACGTGACGAACGCCGAACGAGGTAGGTCGAACGATGCGCTCCCGCGGCGCCCCTTCTGCCATGCGTAACGTTGGCCCTGATAAAGGTAGCCGTACTTCAGGGCCGAGATGAGCTCCTGCACCGTGCCTTGGTAGTCGCTGTAGTAGGCCTCGGAGTGCCCCGCCAAGACGACGACGGCCGTGTGATGAAAGTCGTCGTTCCACAAACCGTCGAGCCCGTAACCGCCGCGCTCTTGCGGCCTCACGAGCTTCGCTTCCTGCGATTCGTTCTCGGCGACGAACACGAGCGTCCGCTCTGGCGCAGCGAGGCGCGCCGCCGTGCTGAGGTCGGCCAAAATATGCCGCCTCGACGAGTCGTAGATGTTTTGTGTCGCATCCAAGCGAAGGCCGTCGAAGTGAAACTCTTTGACCCAGTACGCGGCATTGTCGATCGCGAGCGAACGGACGCCGTGCGCGTCCGCGCCGTCGTAGTTGATCGCGTCACCCCAGTCGGTGACGTGCCGGTGCGTGAAGTAGCTCGGGCTGAACTGCGTGAGGTAGTTCCCGTTCGGCCCGATATGGTTGTAGACGACGTCCAAAATCACGCCGAGACCGAGCGCGTGGGCGCGATCGATGAAGCGACGGAGGTCGTCGGGAGAGCCGTAGATGTGGGCCGGCGCGAACCAGTCGACGCCGTCGTATCCCCAGCCGAACTTCCCCGGGAACTCGGCGATCGGCATGATCTCGAGCATCGTCACGCCGAGCTCGACGAGCGCGTTCAGGTCTTCCGTGGCCGCGGCCCATGTACCTTCTTCGGTGAAGGTACCGACGTGAAGCTCGTAGAGGATCTGCGCGGCGAGGGGCGCGCCTTTCCACGAGGCGTCGGTCCACGCGTACGTCTCCGGATCGACGACCTCCGAAGGGCCGTGTGGGCCGTCGGGTTGGAAGCGCGATGCGGGATCGGGAAATGAGTCTCCACCGTCGAGTCGAAATCGGTAACGCGCGCCCGCGCCGACGTTCGGGACGAAGACGGCGTAGTAGCCGAGGTCCTCCTTTTCGAGCGGGAAGACGCGGCCCCCGGGCCCTTCGATGAGGAGCTCGACCTTGGAACGGCTAGGCGCCCAAACTCGGAAATGCGTTCCGTCTTCTCGAACCTCGGCACCTTGGGCAAAGCGACGCGTCATGAGCCTCGTTCGTTGAGCATGCACCGTACCGCGGGCGCGGCGGAGGACGTCCGGTTAAATGTCCCGCATGGCGCACCTATCGCGATTCGGCGTGTGTCTTTCGATGCTCCCATTTCGCCTCGCTTGTGACGAGCCTGCAAAACCGCGGCTCAGTTTCCGACGTAGGCGGGGAAGAAGCTCCTTGCTGTCGTGGGTCCGAGCTTCGGGAAGATCGATGCCGCGCGGCCGACAAGAGGCGAGCTTGCACATCGGGGTCGCGCGTGTACCGTGCCCGGCGTGAAAAAGAGCTCGGCGAAGCGCAGCTCGTGCCCGTGTCATTCCGGCCTGAATTACGGTGAATGCTGCGCTCCGCGTCACGACGGCTCGCGTCCAGCCGAGACCCCCGAGGCCCTCATGCGCTCGCGTTTTTCCGCTTTTGCGGTCGGCCTCGGCGACTACCTCGTCGACACCCTTTCGTCGTCCCACGAAGACCGCGCGCTCGATCGCGCCGCGCTCGTCGTCGCCCTCTCGCGTGCGAAGCAGACGCAGCGGTTTCTCGGGCTCCAAATCCGCACCACGCATGTCGACGGCGACCGCGGCGAGGTCGTGTTTCACGCGCGCATCTTCGAGCGCGGCGTCGACCGCTCGTTCACCGAACGCTCTTCGTTCGCCAAGGAGGACGGCGCGTGGCGCTACGTCGATGGCAAGGTCGTCGACGGCTCGGGCCCGGCCGATCGACAGCCCGTCTTGTCAGTCGCTGGCGAAGCGGCCGACGAGTAAGCTTCGGCGGCCATGTCCGACGACGCGCGTGCCCGCTTGCTCGCGCTCCTCCAGGTGCACGGCACGTCGGTCGCGTCCTTCCAGGCGCTCGAGCCCGGCCTGACGACGCGCTTCTACGAGGGGGGTGCGGTTGCGTTCTTCGACACCGGCAGCGCGTGGGTCGCGGCCGCCGACCCGATTGCGCCGATCGATCGCGTGCGAGAGATCGCTCGTCGATTCGAAGCCGACGCGCGAGCGAACGGACGTCGCCCGTCGTTCTTCTGTTGCGAGCAGGTCGATGCGCTCGACGGCAAGAAGGTCGCGCTCGGCGAGCAACCGATCTGGCTCCCGGCGCAGTGGGAGAGCTTGCTCGCGGCGCATCGCAGCCTTCGAGAGCAGATCCGACGTGCACGTGCGAAGGGGGTCGTCGTTCGCCGCGTCGACGTCTCCGAGCTCGCCGAGGGGTCGTCGATCCGACGTGACGTCGAGGCGATCTCGGCCGCATGGCTCGGAACGCGGCCGATGGAACCGATGCAGTTTCTCGTGTGCCTCGCCCCCTTCGAGGAGGCGTCCGAGCACCTTTACTGGGCGGCCGAGCGCGGAGGAGAGCTGGTAGCGTTTGTCTCTGCGATCCCAATTTATGGCCGAAAAGGGCTCTTTTTGGAGGATTTGATCCGCCGCCCGGACGCGCCGAACGGCACGACCGAGCTCTTGATCGACACCGCGATGCGGGATGCGAAGGCGCGCGGCCTCGAGCTCGTGACCCTCGGTCTCGCGCCGCTCTCCGGCGAGCAGAAGCGCTGGATGCGAGTCATGCGCCTCTTGGGTCGAGGCCTCTACGACTTCGATGGTGTCCGCGCGTTCAAGGCGCGGCTGCATCCCGATCGTTGGGAGCCGGTCTGGATGGTCTGCCCCAAAGACGCGTCGACGAGGGTCGCCATGCTCGACGCGCTGACGGCGTTCGCCGGCGGCTCGCTCGTTCGCTTCGGGCTCGCCACGCTCCTGCGCCGGCCGCTCGTCGCCGCGTGGATCCTCACGCTGCTTCTCGGCCCTTGGACGCTCTTCTTGTTCGTGCTCGCGATGTTCTCCGATCTGAGAGTGCTCGCGTACGACCGCTCCGATCTCCTCTTGTGGGCGACATTCGACGCGATCTTCTTCGCGATCCTCGTGCGCGCGTTCCTGAAGCCGCGTGTCTGGAGCTACGCGACGCTGGCCGCGCTGGCCGCGTTCGACGGTGCGCAGGCGGTGCACCATCTCGCGACGCTTGGCCTCGGTACGAGCATCTTCACGGTGGTGCTCCGGCCGCTCGCGACGTTCGCCCCGTTCGCCGCGTCGCTCGCGCTCGCTCGCTGCGCGGTCCACGTCGCCCGGCGGCCGTGAGATCAGCTCGCGAAGGGCGGAACGATTTGCATGTAAAGTACACGAACGGCTCCGCAGCGAGGGCACTTGGTCTGCACGATCCGGAGCAGAGCGCCTTCGATCGTCCGTGCATCGTGCTCGGCCACGCGCGGCTCGCCACCGCAACGCAAGCAAGGGAGGCTCCGCGCCTGCGGCTCGACGAGCGACGCGCTCTCTACCGCGATCGGTCGGGTGGGCGCGCCGCCGGCCTCGAGCTTCGCCAGCTTCTCCGACGCGTCCGCGAGCTTGGTCGTCGCCAGCACGGCCGCGCGTCGTTGGGCATGGGGAGAGAGCTTCTTTTTCGCCATCGGTCCTCTACCGAACATAAATCGTGCGTCGACTATTCGCATCCGCCAAGCGATGCGATGCTCGCGCCGTGCGAGCTCTCATCCTGCTTTTACCTGCCTTTCTAGGCATCTCGACGCTCGGTTGTGCGGACGGTAGCTTTCTGCTCGATGCGCCGCTCGCGCAGTCGCAGGAGCTCTCGGTCTCGGGACCGCTCGGCTTCAACATCGACCGTTGTCATCGCGCCAACACTCCGAAGACGGCCGAAGGCATGGGGCTCGGTAAAGAGGCGACGATCACGATAGGAGGCTTCACCGGCGTCGCGAGCCAAACGCGTCGCGATATCACGACCGCTCACCAATTCCGCGACGTCCTTTTGCGCGACTACGCGGGCTTCTTGCGCGACGTGTCGGAGACGAACGAGGCCGCCCTCGTCGAGTCGTCCATCGACGGCGTCGACGTGGCCGCCACCGCGAGCGGCAGCACGACGCTCGCGCAAACGCTCGCTGCGCTCGATGCGATCCTGAGCCTGTCCGGGAAGGCGACCGAGACGCTCACCTTCACGTTCTTCGGCAAACGCGGTGCTCACGAGGTGCTCGGCGCGTGCAAGGCGGTCGACTCGGCGAAGTTTTGGGGTGTGATGGACGCCCCCGCCTTCACGATGACCTGTCGTTTCGTTTCGAAGGTCGACGGCCTCGCGCGCGACCTCGTTGTCGCGAGCCACGGCTCGGCGGTGAACGTGTGGTTCAACGGTTGGCTCATCGGAGCATCCCCCGGTGAGAAGGCGGTCTTCGCTTCGCAGAACGTCACCGTGTTCGGGGCCGGCGGGATTACGGGCTTCGATCTCCGGGCTCAGCCACAGAACACTCAGATCGCAGCGATCAGCTTCGTCCAGCACCCCGGTCGCGAGCGCGATGATAAGGCTATACCCGGTGCATGGGCGCTCCCAAAGGGCCCCGAAGGTTGGCAAGACGCCGTCATGGCGACGCTCGCGATCGGATACCTGTTCCCGTGGCCGAGCGGCTGCGACGCGCAAGACATCCGCTCGCAAGGGTTGGGGACGGCTCCTGCTTCGTCCGCGTCTTCGCCGTGACAGCGAAGCGCACGGTCCGCGGCGCGAGCGCGTGCCTCTTCGACGACGAAGGCCGCGTGCTCTTCATTCCACGGGAAAAAGAGCCATTTCGTGGCTCGCTCGCGTTCCCCGGCGGCTCGATCGAAGAGGGCGAGACGGCGCTTGCGGCCGCCAAGCGTGAGCTCCGCGAAGAGAGCGGTCACGCCGCACGCGGTGAGCCGTTCGCCTCGTTCGACGTCACGCTCGAGACGGGCGACACCGTCTTCACGATCACCTCCTGGCTCATGCCCGCCGAGGCGACGAGCGAGGGGCTCACGCCCGGCGTCGATCGCGCGCTCGAGCACTTCGTCCGCTTACGGAGCCAGCGAGCTCAGTAAGGATTGTCGTCGGGCGGCGGCTTCGAGCCCGTGCTCGTCGTGGTCGGCGTGGCTGTCGTGGTCGTTGTCGGGAGCGGGGTCGGTGCCGTCGACGTCGATGTCGCGGTCGGTGCGGTCTCGTCCTCGCCGGCCGTGTCGGTGGCCGTCGCGCTCGGGGGCGGCTTCGGCGGCTTCGGCTTCGCGGTCGGCGGTGGCTTCGCCGCGACCTTGACGGTCGTCGCGGTCGAGAGCCCGGCATCCTTCGCAGCGCCGGCCATCGCGGCGGCGTCGGTCTGCTCCGGAACAGCGTTGACGCTCGCGTCCATGAGCGCCACGGCCGAACCGATTGGCGGTGCGCTCGCGGTGTCCGATGGCGTCGGCATCGGCGGAGGGGTGGTGTCGACCGGGGTCGGGCTTCCACCGCCGATCACGCCCGATTTGTAGGCCCAGAACCCGCCGCCAGCGAGGAGCACGACGGCAAGACCGATGATGGGCAGCATGCTCCCACCCTTCTTCTCTTCGGGCTCGGCGACGTACGACTTCGCGCTGACGACCCCGGGCCGCGTGCTCGTCTTGGCCGGAGCCGGCGGCTCGCTCTTGACCGCAGGCGCGGGGAGCGGCGCCATCGACGCGACCTTCGGCATTGCGACCGTGTCGGCGTGCGGCGAAGGCGGCTCCGATTTCATCTTCGTCGATGCGACCTCATGCGCCGTGGCCGGTGGCGGCGTCTTCAACTTTTCGAACAGCGGATTCGAGCCGACCTCGTCCATCGAGCCGCCCGCTCCTTTGAGTGCTTCCTCGAGGAGCTCGGCCGCTTGCTTCATGACCGTGCGCTCGCCCGCAGGGGGCATGTCGGCCTCCGACGACGACGAGTCTCCAGGGAAGAAGCCTCCGCTCGCGGCCGGCTTGGGCTCGTTCGCGTTCGGAGCGACGCCCAGCATCGTGGACTTCAGCGCGTTCGGCGTTCCACCGGGACGCGGCGGCGGCGAGCCCGCTGCTGCTCCCGGACGCGGGAAGCTCTGCGCCGGCATGCCTTGAATCGTAGGCTTGTGCGAAGGACCGATGCCGATCGACGTCGATTTGAGCGCGGCGGCGTTCGGCGGCGCTTTGGCGTGCTCGCCCTCGAGCTCCGACGAGTACGCGTGGCCGGCGTCTTCCCGCGTGGCGACGAGCTTGTCGATGACGGCGCGCGAGGCGTCGTCGAGCTTGATGAACTTCACGCCCATGCCCGCCGGCGACTCCGGCTTGGCGATCGCGGGCTCGCGCTTCCACACGACGCGGCCTACGCCGGCGATCACCGACTGGTCACCGGCCAGGCGAATCTCGAACTTGAGCAGCGTCCCTTGCGGGAACGGCGTGGAGGTCTTGATGAAGATGCCCCCCTTGCTCACGTCGCTCGCGTGGTTGTCGATGAACTCGTCGACAGTGGCGCTCTTGTAGCGCACGTTCAGGCTGACGATTTTCGCGCGCGGATCTTTGCGGGTGTCCTCACTCATCGCTCCCACCATCGTAACCGGTCTCGGACGAAAAACGCCAAGTTCGCGTCAGCGGTGGCGTTCTTTGCTACCTTCTCGGCGAGATGGCCCATCACCCTGGATTCGGCCAGGCGCAAGGCGGCGGCTCGCGCAGATTCCGCGTCCATGACCGCAAGACGGTACGTCTGCAGGTGTCCGTTACCCACGTCGGCGGCGGCTGGGTGCGGGCCGCGCGCGTGCGGGATTTGGGCCTCGGCGGCGTCGGCTTCGAAATCGACGAGGACGTCTCCGTCGGCGACCGCCTCCTCTTGTCGTTCGTCGCCCCCGCGCTCTGGGATCCGCTCACCATCCGCTCCCGCGTCGCCTGGGCTCGGCCTCGCAGCCAACGCGAGCTCGTTCGCTGCGGCGCGACCTTCGAGCACGGCAACCCAGCCGACGTCTTCGCCCTGTTCGAGCTCGTCGGCAGCCTCGTCTTCTGAAGACGTGGACTAGCCCTGGGGGCCCGGTGCGCTGACCGGGCTCGCTTGAGCTCTCCTCAGTCTTGCCCGCATACGTTGAAGCCGCCGAGCGCGCCGCTGGGCTGGCACGTGAGCCCGGTGTCGCCGCAGTCTTTCGTCGAGTTGCAGAAGATGACCTTGGTCGTGAGGGTACCGGTCGAGTCTTTCATCACGCACGACGTCGAGCACGCGACGAGATTGTAGCCGCCCGAGCCGCTTGCGTCTTTGAGCTCGCCGCAGCAGATCGAGCTGCCGCAGTCGTTGCCGTCTCGGCAGCTGATCGTCGCTTGGGAGGCGCCGCCGCATTCGCCGGCCGCGCCGACGCACGTGTACGACGTGGCGGTCGCGAGGCCGGCCGAGGGCTGGCTCGCGCAACAGACCGGGTCGGCCGTCGTGCACGTGAGCGAGCTGCCGCAGAGCGCCGGCTTCACGCTGCCGCCTCCGCCTCCTCCACCCGCATCGTGACCGCCGCCTCCGCCACCACCGCCTCCGCCAGCATCGGTGTCGCCGTTCGAGCCGGCGTCGCTCTTCTTTCCACCGTCGGCCGAGCGACGACCGGAGTCGGTCGAGCCGGCGTCGGTGGCACCGCCGGACGAGCCACCGGGGGCGAGGAGGTCGGAGTCGACGCCGCTACAGGCGAAGAGCGCCAACGCAGACAGAGTAGCAAGAGTCGAGAAAACAAGTCTATTGCGCATCTTGGTGTGTCTCGGTGACAACGGATTCAGTAGCAGCGATTGAAGCCGGGGAGCACGTTGCTCGGGTTGCACGTTTGGCCGAGCCCCGGGCAGGAGTCGGCGACGGTCGGCGTGCAGAAACGAACGAAGTCGGTCGCGGCGCCCGCGTCGTCGACCACCGGGCACTCGCTTGCGGAGACGCAGCGCAGGGACGTGTACACGCTTCCGGTGAGCGGGTAGTCGGCGCAGCAAACCTTGCCGCCGTTGCAGTCGCGGTCGTCACGGCAGGCGATCGCGAGCGTGCCGGAGGGACCGCTACACGCGCCCGCGCTCGCGGTGCACGCGTAGCTCGTCGACGAGGAGCCTTGCGACGCGCAGCACGTTGGGCTCGCGCTCGTACACGTCAAGGTCGTGCCGCAGAGCGCCGGTATGACGCTTCCGCCGCCCCCGCTGTCTTTGGGCCCACCGCCGTCTCTTTTGCCGCCTCCGGCGTCGTCGCCGCCACCACCGCCGTCGGCGATCGGGCCGCCGCCGTCGCGACCTGTGACGGACGCGTCGCGGCTGCCGGCGTCGTGCGTGGCCGACGTGTCGTCGTCGTCTCCGCCCGACCCCGAGATGCTAGCGGAGTCGACGCCGCCGCAGGCGTACGCGAAGGCGGCGATCGAGGCGAGGGTGACGAAGAGTCGGGTGCGCATGAAGGGACTTGCCTCTAGCGCAGTTCTACGGCCCCGCCAGCCGATATCTTCCCAAGGAAAGGTGAAAAAATAGCGATCTTTCGAGGCGTTTCGACGCTCATGCCCGCGCGTAGGCCTCGAGCCGCTCGGCGAGGTCGAGGACGGCGTTCTCGCTACCGGGCGGGCCCAAGACCTGAATCGAGCGCGGCAAACCATTGGAGAACTTGCCGAAAGGGACGGCGACGGACGTCGAATCGGTCAGGTTGCCGAGCTTCGCGAAGGCGATGAGCCGCCGCGTCGTCGCTGCTTTGCCGTGGAGCGGCGCAGGAAACGTGGTCATCGGGGCGACGAGGAGCGTGCCGCGCGCCCAGATCTCGTTGCATGCATCCTGCACCCGTCGGACCTTGGCGAGCTCCTTCGCCTTGTCGCGATAGAGCGTGAGCTTGCCGAGCGCGAGGAGCGCGAGCAAGAACGCAGTGTTCGGGTGGAATCGCTTGTCGAGCTTGCCGCGCGAGGCGAGCGCGAGGACGACGCCGGTGATGCCTTCGGCCGTCGAGATCTCGCCGGTCGCGAGGAACTTGTCGAAGTTGGAGCAGAGATAGCCGTCGAACGCCTTGTCGGCGAAGTTCGGCGAAGGCGGCTTCGCGTTCCGATCAAGCTCGACGCCGGTCGTGCGGAGCGCCGTGAGCGCGTCCTTCTCGAACGTGGGCCACTCACCGATGGTCGGTCCGTCCGGCACGACGACCGCGACCTTCTTCGTCGTGAATTCGGGCGCTTCGACGCCGGTGCGGAGATCGCCCTTGACCGCCTCGAGGACCGCGCGGAGGCCCGCTACTGTCTTCGCGAGCGGGCCCATCCCGTGGAGGTCGACGTCGAGCTCGGGTGTCGTTGGAAAGAAATCCGGGATCGGCCAGGTCGCGTGCGAGAGCCGGAGCCCGGCGATCCCGCAGAACGCAGCGGGCATGCGGATCGAGCCACCGAAGTCCGAGCCCCAGTCGAAGCAGCTCATTCCCGCAGCGATCGCGGCCGCGCCGCCGCCGGTGCTCCCGCCGCTCGTTCGCGTGGGATCCCACGGATTTCGGACGGGCCCGAACATGTGGTTGTCGCTCTCGAACGAGAACGCCATGTCGCAGAGGTTGGACTTGCCGAGCAAGACCGCACCGGCGTTTTGGAACGCGGTGAAGATCTTGCTGCTCGTGTCGGCGACGCGATGGCGATACCGCCACGAGCCGCCGGTGGTGGGGATGCCGGCGGTGTTCCACGTGTCTTTGAGCGTGTAGGGCACGCCCGAAATCGGGGTGTCTTGGCGGGCGCCGGCGGTGGCGAGCGGCTCGGGCAAAACGTGAAGGACGGCCTTCACGTCGGCGTTGCGCTCGCGAATCGCGGCGCGACACTGCTCGATGGTCCGATCGAACGCCGGCGCGTCCACTACTTTTTGCCCTTCTTCTTCGGAGCCTTCTTCTTCGCAGCTTTCTTCTTTGCGGTCTTCGCCGGCTTCTCCTTCGGAAGCGCGTACGTCATCGTCGGCAAGAGCTTCTTGCGGCGCGATTCGACCGCGCGCTGGAGGGTCGCGACCGCGTCGGTGCGTGCATTGTACAACCTCTTCGGGCGTCGATGGATCATCGGGTCCGAGAGGAGCGCGTAGGTGAGCCAAGGAAAGACAGCCGTGACGTCGGAGTGGCAATACATCGAGCCAGTCTCGACGCTCTCCGCCGAGACCTTGCCCCAGGTGTGACCCTCGCCGGCCGGGCACGATGAGAGCGCGCCGTTGTCGACCGGGTCGACGCAAAACTGCACGTCGATGTCGAAGCCGTGCGTCGGCACCGCGAGGATCTGATCGAGCAGCGGCTCGCCTTGGAGCGTGTAGTTCTTCGGGACGCCGCCGCCCAAGATCCAGATCGCCATCTTCTTCTTGAGCGTGGCGAAGCAGTGGTGCTGCATCGCGCCCATCTCGAAGACGTCGTCGTTCACGTCGATCTCGAGCTTGAACTCCTTGCCGAGGAGGCGCTTTAGCTTGACGATGTTCAGGAAGATCGAGCCGTCCTGGACCGCGCCGACGAAGATGGGGACGCCGAATTTGTAAGCGGTGGAGAGGAGCGAAGGCGACGTCACGCCGAGCGCCTCTTCGATCTGCGCGATGTTCTTGCCGAGCAAATAATGCAGCTCGACGGTCGTCATCTTCTTCTGGAACTCGGGGCGCTGGAGGATGGCCGAGAAGAGCTTGTCGGTCTCGAGCAGCGTCTCTTCCCAGAACCCGAGATCGTAGATGCGGATGATGCGCGCGAGGCGGTATTGGAGATCGCCGGCGTTCGGCTCGATCTCGCGGATGCGGTGACCGATGATCCGGTGGGCGTCGTGATAGAGGTTCGCGCCCGTCGTCGTGATGCAGTCGATGAGCCCGCGCTCGAGGAGCGGGATCAGGCACGACTGGTGAAGGCCGGCCGGCGTCATCGCGCCGGAGAACGTGAGGAAAATCGCGCAGTCCTCGGTGACGCTGCGGTGCATGAGCTCGTAGGCGACGCGCTCTTGGCGACCGACGTACGCCGGGAACATGCGGCGGATGATTTCGTCGGGCCGCTCTTTGCCCGTGATTGCTGCGGGGTGCACGTTCTTGGCACGCTCGAAGTCCTTGCGGAGCGCGCCCTTCGATCGAGGCGAGAGCTTGGGCATAGGACCGGCCTTCTAACCTCCTTGCGCTCGGAGAAGAAGAGCGAAAAACTTCATGGGTGCGAACGGCGCCCACTTTCGAAGAGCTCGCGGCCAGGCCCGACGATGAGATCGATGTGGCGCTCGGCGCCGCCCTCATCGCCTGCGACGTTTACCCGGAGGTCGAGGTCACGACGTTGCTCGGGCGCCTCGACGAGCTCGCCGCTCCGCTCGTCGTCGCCGGCTTCGCCGACCGCCCCGCCCGCGGTCAAGCGGACCAACTCGCCCATTATATGTATGATACATGCGGCTTTACGGGTAACGAGGCCGACTACTACGATCCGAAGAACAGCCTCTTGTCCGACGTGCTCGATCGCCGGCTCGGCATCCCCATCTCGCTCGCGCTCGTGTACTGCGCGCTCGCCAAGCGCGCCGGAATTTCGGCCGAGGGGGTCGCGTTCCCGGGACATTTCCTCGTGCGCATCGACGCACCGAACGAAGCGCCGCTTTTCGTCGATCCGTTCTTCGGCGGCCGCGTCCTCGACGACGCCGCGCTCAAGAAAATCTTGGCGCGCATCACCGGCGATGACCGCCCCATCCTGCCGGGCTATCTCGAGCCCGCGCGCGGTCGCAGCTGGCTCGTGCGAATGCTGGTGAACCTCCGTGCGATCTATCTTTCGCGTGGCGATCTCGCGCGAGCGATGCTCGTGATCGACCGCGTGATTTGCCTGACGCCCGACGCGGCGGAGCCCTTCCGCGAGCGCGGCCTTCTCTCGATGCGCCTCGGCGCGATGGAATCTGCGCGCTCGGATCTCGAGCGCTTCCTCGAGATGGAGCCCGACGCGGACGATGCGCCGGCGATCCGCGCGCGTCTGCGGGAGCTCCAGGCGAAACCTCGCATCATGAACTAGCTGCGCGAACTAGCCGCCGAACTAGCTCCCGAACTAGCCGCGCGAACCACGCGCCTGCTAGTCTTCGAGCATGTCGCCACGCCACCGCGTCGCGCTCGTGCTCGCCGGTGGTGCAGCGCGTGGCGCCTACGAGGTCGGCGTCGTCGACTACGTCCTCAACGAGGTCGCCAAAGACGTCGGCCCGGTGAAGTTCGACATCTTGTGCGGGACGTCGGTCGGCGCGCTCAACGCGTGTGCGCTCGCCGCGTTCGCCGACCAACAGGTTGCGGCGATGCCGAAGCTCATCGACGTCTGGGGTAAGCTCGACGTCTCCCAGCTCATCTCGCTCGATCTCCGAGGCTTTCTCGGGATCACGAAGGGCTGGCTCGCGAAGAAGAGCGCCGTTCCGCTCAGCGAAGGCGGGCTCATCGACCCGACCGCGCTCGAGCACCTGATCGCCGGCTCGGTCCCGTTCGAGCGCATCGGACGCAACATCGCGCAGGGTCACCTCGACGCGCTCACGGTCTCGACGACGCACGTCGCGTCCGGCAAGACGATCGTCTACATCGAGCGGGCCGACAAGACTGTGCCGCGTTGGAGCCGAGACCCGACGATCGAGCCGCGCGCCGCCATGATCACCGCGCAGCACGCGCTCGCGTCCGCGTCGGTGCCGATCCTCTTCCGCGCGGTGAACATCGACGGCGAGTACCACTGCGACGGCGGCCTCCGGCAAAATGTGCCGCTCTCGCCCGCGCGCAGGCTCGGCGCCGACGCGCTGCTCGTCGTGAACCCTCGCCGTGTCGAAGCGATGGCGCTCGCCGATCAGAACCAAAAGGTGGAGATCGAAGCCTTCCCGAGCCCGTTCTTCTTGCTCGGCAAGACGCTCAACGCGTTGCTCCTCGATCGTATCGACAGCGATCTGGCGCGTCTCGAGAGCATCAACCGCATCCTCGAGGCCGGCGGCCAAGTGTGGGGTGATCATTTCTGCGAAGACCTCAATCACGCCCTCGGCTACTCGAAGGGGCTCGGCTTCCGACCGATGCGCGCGACGATGGTCCGCGCGAGCGAAGACATCGGCATGATGGCCTCCACCTACGTCAAGAGCGCCCGCTTCTCGCGCGTGCACGGGATGGTCGGTCGCTTGATGCGACGGATCGCCGCAAGCGACTCGAGCAACGAAGCCGACCTCCTCTCCTACTTGCTCTTCGACGGGCCCTTCGCGCTCGACCTCATCGAGCTCGGGAGAAACGACGCGAAGAAGAGGCACGAAGCCTTGTGCCGCGTCTTCTCAGCCTGATCTACTGAAGCGCGCGGCCGAGGATGCCGAGCGGCACGCGGAGCTTTCCGTAGAGCGCGACGTAGGTCTGCGTGGAGGCGTCGCCTCGGTACTCGGCTTCGAAGCCGAGGATCGCGAAGCCTATCGAGGCACGGCCGCCCCAGTAGGGAGAATTGGCGTCCTTCATCAGCCCGGCTTGCGCCCAGAGCCCCATCTCGACCCAGTCGCCTTCGAGCTCGACGCCCATCGTCGCGGTGGAGAGCGGCGAGTAGTCGTACGTGAAGCGAAGCACGGTGTAGAGGGGGTCCCGCACGAAGAGCACGCCGGCGCCGCCGCGGAAGAACCCTTCCCACTTCTTCGGCTCGCGCCAGACGTGGCCGTAGCCGAGCTCGACGTTCAGATCCCACGTCGTCGTCCGCGCCATCATCTTCTTCATTTGCGGCGAGCGGACGTAGCGGCGTTCCTCCGATTGCGGGATCGCGGCCTTCTCCTCGACGTCGAGGTCGCCGGCGGGCGGATGCATGGCCGGCTCGCTGGCGGTCGATGGGGCCATCGGCTCCGAGGGTGCTGGCGCTGCGATGGGCGGCATCGACAGGGGCGCTGGGGCGGTTTGCGCCGGCTCGGGTGCAGACGGCGCCATCGGTGGCTCCTGGGCGCGGGCGACGGAGAGAAATCCCGTCATCGCCAAGGCCAAGGTCACCGAGCCCGAAAACAGCCTCCGCATGGGCTCGCTCTATAGACCACGCCTCGGTCCGACATCACGAAAACTTGGCAATTGCCGCCAATCTTCGCGAAGATCGAAGGCCTAAGCGGACGGCACCGCTGATTTTCAGACGTTCGATATCGCGGGTCGCCGAGCCCCGCACCCATTTCCATAGCTTGACACGGCGTTCCGGCCTCTGTTATCCGGATGCCAGTTTTTCTCGCCGTTTCTCGCGCGATTTTTATTCCGGCAGTTCAATCATTGGGAGGCACAGGATTAAAATGAAATTGGTCGAAAAGTTGGCTTTTATGGGCGGCGTTACGTTCTTGGCGGCTGGTTGTGCAGCCTTCACCGGCGGCTACCCGTCGGGTTCGATCTACAGCGGCACGACCGTTCCCCACGGCGTTGACCGCCTCGAGATGGCAGGCCAGGCGAAGACCGGCGACAAGTCGGGCGAAGCTTGCGCCACGGGCATCTTGAGCCTCGCCGCCTTCGGCGATGCGAGCATCGACGCGGCCAAGAAGGCCGGCCAGATCTCGGACGTTCACTCGGTCGAGCTCCGCACGATGAACATCCTCGGCATCTACACGCAGGGCTGCACGGAAGTTCACGGCAAGTGAGCTGACGCGCATTCCTTCGGGAGTGCGATGCAGTACGGATCGGGAGCGCCCCTTCGGGGTGGCTCCCGTTTTCGTTTTTGTGGCTCCGAAGGAGCTAAAACGACCAGCCTAAGCCGGCTAGCAGGCGAGGTGAGGCCTTCACTCCGGCTCCGGCGGTATCGATGATCATGAGACCGCCGCCGGCGTTTAACGTGAAGCCGCTGTTGAAGAGGTACTGGTAGCCGACGTCGAAGGCGCCGCCGTAGTAACCGAACGTCTTGCCCGGGCTCGGGAACGTCGCGCCGAACACGAACGAGGGGCCGAGGTAAATCCCCTCGACCTGGCGCTTGGTCCAATAGTGGTAACCAACCTCACCGCCGACGCCGCCGGACGTGTCGTCCGCGAAGCCGAGCGCGTTGCCGATGAGCTCGCCGCGGTGGAAGGCGTATTTGTGGAGCGTCACGTTCGGGCTGACGACGAGCGCGTGATGCGGCGCGAGCATGATCTCGAAGTCGGCGCTGAGACGACCGACGAAGAACGGGAGCGGATTGAGCCGTACCGACATCGAGCGCGGCGGCGCCCACGACTCCTCCGAAGGGGCCGGCGTAGGACGAGGCTCGCGAGCCTGCCCGGACGACGACGTGTGCGTGGCCTCCGGCTTGTGCGTCGCTGAGGGGGGCCTGCTGCGCGACCCGGACGACGAGTTGCCGGTCGAAGGCGACGTCGTCTGCCCGTCGCTGCCCGGCGGAGGCGGGAGCGGCGGAGGCAAGGTGACCTGCGCGAAGACGCTGTTCGCCCATAGCGGTGGGACACTCACGACGACCGAGAAGATCGCCCAGCGAACGAGCCGCGTACGCATCGTCTTGCGAAGCTACCATGCTAGCCTCACCGGCCGTGTCGATTCCCAAGCGCATCGCGCTCGCCGCAGTTTCCGGCCTCCTGCCGATGCTCGCAGCGCGTGAAGCGGCCGCGCAACTCCACGGCGACGTCGGCGTGAACGTCGGTGCGATGGACCGCGTGCGCAGTGGAGGTATCGGCAACGGAGGGGTCGGGCCCGTCGCCGAGATCGAAGCGCACCTGGCGCTCTTGCCGCTCCTCCGCGTGGGCGTGTACGCGTCGCATGACTGGGCGCCGAACAGCATCGACGGCGCCGCGTGGCAGGTCACGAGCGCAGGCCTCCATCTCAAGGGGTTCGCCCCGTTCGTGCGCGGCGCGTTCCGCGCGTGGATCTTCGCCGGCGCGGGCTACGCGGGCGTGTACGCGCCGAGCTACGACTACACGTTCGACTACCACGACGAAGCCGGCCCGCGTCACACGTATGCCACCGGCGCAGGGGGCAGCTTCTTCGAGGTGCCGCTCGGCATCGGCATCGGGTGGAAATTCGTCAAGCCGTGGATGCTCGTCGCGCAGCTCGGCGC
>CAJDWT010000038.1_pt1 | contig 20528 bp, 16 predicted proteins | sample 7391671 | NCBI WGS metagenome assembly CAJDWT01 (sample SAMEA7055729, study PRJEB34461) | soil metagenome | biome: terrestrial ecosystem; feature: Peninsula; material: soil | place: Antarctica | collected 2016
GCGAGTGCACGAGTACCTCGCGTTCCGCGCCGAGCTCAAAGGGGTCGCGCGCGCCAAGCGCCGGAGCGCGATCGACGACGCGATGGACAAGGCCGGCGTGTTCGACGTCGCGACTGCGCTCATCGGCACCCTGTCGAAGGGTTACAAGCAGCGCGTGGGTCTCGCCGACGCGCTCGTGGCGCGCCCGCCGCTCCTGATCCTCGACGAGCCCACCGCCGGCCTCGACCCGAACCAGATTCGTGAGGTCAGGAACGTCATCAAAGGGCTCGGAAAAGAGCACACCGTGCTCTTGTCGACGCACATCCTGAGCGAGGTCGAATCCAGCTGCTCGAAGGTCCTGCTCATCGCGAAGGGGAAGCTCCTCGCACAAGGCAAGACCGAGGACATCCGTGGTCTCCGCCGCCAGGGTGGTCTCGAGCTCACTGTCCGCGGCGACGCCACCGTTGCGGAGAAGGCGCTCCACGACGTCGACGGCGTGGCGAGCGTGAGGCGGGTCGGGAAGGGCGACGATGCGCTCACCGGCTTCGTGCTCGGTTGGGACAAGGACGCCGGAGCGGAAGCGAACGCCGCGGCGACGGAGGCTGCCATCGCTGCGCTCGTCGGCGCCGGCGTGTTCGTCCGCGAGGCCCGGTCGACCGAGAGCTCGCTCGAAGAGGTCTTCACCGCGCTCACCGCCGACGCCGCCGAGAGCGCGAAGAATGCGGAGAAGAGCGCCGAAAAGAAGCTTGGCGACAAATCGAAGAAGAGCGCAAAGGGGTCGAAATGAGGACCTTCTGGCCTATCTTCAAGCGTGAGCTCTTCGCGTTCTTCGTGACGCCGCTCGCCTGGGTGCTCATCACCGTCTTCTTGGTGGTGCAGGGCATGCACTTCTACCTTCTCGTCGACCACTTCGCGGGCATGGAGGAGGTCTCGTCCGACCAGTCGCCGGTGACCGCGTTCTTCGGCGACACCGTCCTCCTCTACCTCATCCTCTTCTTGCTCTTGCCGCCGATGACGATGCGCCTCTTCGCCGAAGAGCGACGCTCGGGCACGATCGAGACGCTGATGACGGCGCCGGTGTCGGCCTTCGGGGTCGTGATGGCGAAGTACCTCGCGGCGATCGTCACGTACGTGGCGATGTGGCTGCCGACGCTCCTCTACTTGGTGATCTTGCAGCGCACCGGCGCGATCGACTGGCATGCCGCCGCCGCCGCGTATCTCGGGGTCTTTCTCATCGGCGCGAGCTATCTCGCCGTCGGGCTCCTGATGAGCGCGATCACGAAGAGCCAGTTTCTCGCCTTCCTCGGCACGGTGCTCGTCATCCTGTCGCTCTTCATCATCGGCGTCGGTGAGTTCATCTCGAGCTTGAGCCCGACGATGCACGCGATCTGCTCGTACGTATCGGTCTGGTCGCAGATGAACGATTTCGCGAACGGGGTAGTCGACAGCCGCCGGCTGGTCTACGACGGCACGCTCATCTTCGTGCCGCTCTTCATCACGACGCGCGTCGTCGACGCCTGGAAGTGGGGCTGACGATGGCGAGCATAAAGAAGCATCCTCTCCTCGTCTCTCTCAACTGGGGGCGCGGCCTCGAGCTCGGCGGCGTCTTCGGCGCGATCCTCCTCGCCGGCGTCCTCAACTTCCTCTCGGCCCGTCATTTCAAGCGTTGGGACTGGACCGAGAGCCAACGCTACACGCTCACGCCGGCGACGGTGGGCACGCTGCGCTCGTTGCCGGACGCGGTCGAGGTCTGGGTGATGCTCGGCAGCGGCGACCCGCTCGAGCAGAGCGTGAAGCAGATGCTCGATGCCTACAAGGCGGAGACCGACAAGCTCGACGTCCACTACATCGATCCTGACCGCGACCCGATTGGCATCGAGGACGTGCATCGTCGCTTCGGCGTCGACTCCGGACACTCGGCCGACGGTCGCGTGGTCACCGATGCGATCATGGTGCTTTCGCACGGACAAAAACATTGGTTTCTGACGCCGAGCGACATGTTCAAGGTGTCGAACGCCGACGACGTGACAGCCAAGCCACGTGAGGAGCAGGCGATCACGGGCGCGATCCGCAACGTGCTCGGCGCCGAAAAGACGCGTCTGTGCTTCACGGTCGGTCACGGTGAAGGCGGGCTCAAAGAGGGCGGGGACGAGGGGCTCGCATTCCTCGACGACATCCTGACGAAGGACAACTACGAGAACGTATCGGTCGACACGACCGCCCAAAACGCCCACGAACCGTTCAAAGACTGCGGCGTCGTCGTCATCGCGGCGCCGCAAGCGGCGTTCACGAGCGAAGAGGCCGAGCGCCTGAAGACGTACCTCATGCTCGGTGGCAATGCATTCCTCGCCGCCAGCCCGATCAACGCGTCGACCGATACCGGTATGACGCCCCTCGGCCTCGCTCCGGCGTTCGCGCCGTTCGGGATCGGCTTCGACGACGACCTCGTCATCGAGGCCGACGGCAAGGTCGCGATCCCCGACTCGCGTGGCACACGCTTCATCGCCGACGTGAAGTCGCACGCGCTCACCGCAGCCCTCGTGCGCGGGACGGAAGGCGTGCGGGACCCGCCGCGTGTCGTCGTCCAGATCGCGCGCTCGCTCTCTCACGTGTCGCCCGAAGGCGCGGCGACCGCGACCGACCTCCTCTCGTCGGGCCCGTCGTCGTTCGCCGTGTCGTCGATCGCCGGCGCGGCCGAATGGCTCGAGACGCCGCAACCGAAGCCGCAAGATCGACCCGGTCCGCTCGTGCTCGCCATGGCGTCGGAGCGCCCGAAGCTCGCGCCGTCGGCGCCCCACGGTCCGCGCGTCGTCGTGCTCGGGACGGGGTACATCATGCAGTCGAGCAACTGGCGCCAGCCCGGCAACTTCCGCGGCGCCGCCGATCTCGTCGAGAGCTCGATCGCCTGGCTCGCGGCGAAGCCCGAGATCCTCGACGTCCCGACTCGACCGCAAGTCGCCGCCGGAATTCGCATCACTGAACAGAGCCGTGACGACGTCTTCCGCTACGTCGTCTTCTACATGCCGCTTGCGGTGCTCCTCCTCGCCAGCGCGGTCGCGTTCTGGCGTCGCAGCACCGAGCGCGCGCCGCGCAAACGCACCGGATCGTGACCGATGCGGAAGCACATCGGCTCGGTCGTCGTCATCGCTCTCGCCCTCGGCGTGACGGCGTACGCTTACCTCGCCGATCGCGACAAGGTCAGCGACCTCGAGCGCGAGAGTCGTAATCACCTTCTTTTTCCTGCCTTTCGTAAGGATCGCATGCACGCCGTCGAGCTCGTGCAGGCGGGCAAGACCATTCGCTTCGAGTCCTCGGCCGACGACGCCGGCGACCGCGAATGGCGAATGACCGTGCCCCCGCAGAAGAGCGACTCGCCCTCGATCGACCGCCTCCTCAGCGGGCTCGAGTACGCGAGCTACGAGCGCAAGGTCACGTCCGGCGGCACGGGCTTCGATGCACCGCGGGTCACCGGCACGATCGAGATGACCGGGGTCACCTATCACTTTGCGCTCGGCGGTCCCGCCGACACGCCTGCTGGCGCAGCGTATTTTCGGCTCGACGGCGAGGGGACGTTCGTCGTGAAGCCCGAGCTCGTCGCGCTCCTCCTGCGCCCGGCCGATGCGTATCGTGACCGCAGCATGATTCCGTACCTCTCGATCGAGCTGTCGGGCGTGACGCTCACCGGCGCAGAGGGGGCGGCGTGGTCGATTGGTCGCACCGACGACGTGAGCTTTTCATTCCTCGATCCGCCCAGATTCAAGGGCCTTCGCGTCTCACGAACCGAGCTTGACAAATTCTGGGGCGCGCTCGCCGACATGCGGGCGGACTCATTTCCATCGCCCGACGAGGCCGCGGCCGCGCTCGCGCACCCCGCCGCGTCGTTCGCGATGCTCCCGCGCGAGCCCTCGTTGCCGACGGCGAAGATCACCGTGGGCGGCGCGTGCGCCTCGACGCCCGACGACGTGGTCCTCACGAACGGTACGACCTCGGCCTGCGTTCCGAAGACGGTCCTCGCCGGGCTCTCGCTCCCGGCCGACATGCTCGTCGATCGTCACCCCTTTGCGGCGATCGCTGAAGAGGTCACCGAGCTCACGCTCGAGACGCTGACGACGCCGCCGACAAAGGTCGAGCTCGCGCGCAAAGAGAACGACTGGCACGAGCGCGCGCCGGTCGACCGCGATCTGACCGGCACGGCGGGCGATATGGCGACCGCGCTCGTGAAGGCGATCGTGACGACGCAAGGCGAGGCCACGGCGCCTCCGCAGGCGTTCACGCCGACCGTTCGCGTGAAGCTCACGCGCGTCGACACCAACGCAGTCGAGACCGTGGAGCTCGACGGAACGACGCTCTTCCGCAAAGCCGACGGCGCGTATCTGAAGCTCCCGATCGCATCCGCCCGTCGCTTCCAGCCGTTCGCCGCTGCCTTCCGCCCGCCGTCGTTCTGGCCGCAGGCGATCGACAACGCCATGATCGTCGGGCTCGCGACCGATTGCGGGGGGACGAAGCAAGAGGTGACGCGCGATCCGAGCGGCACGTTCCATCTGCACGTCGCGGGGAAGCAATTCCCGGTCGACGGTGGAAACGTCGTCGCGCTCGCCGAGGCGATCGAGCGCGCGCGGGCGACCGCGTGGGTCGCCGCGAACGACGACAGTGATGCGTTCGGGTTCGGCGCTGCCTGCACGGCGGCGCTCGACGTCCAAGGAGAGGGCGGCATCGTCCACGCCGCGCTCGCGTTCGGAGGCCTCGCATCCGACGAAGACGTCTACGCTCGCGCGAACGACGATCCAGCCATTTTTACCGCCTCCCGCGCCCTCGCGGACATGGCCGGCGGGCTGCTCGTCGACCGCTCTGCGTTCTTCGTCGAGCCCGATTCGATCGCCGACGTGACGCTCACCAAGGCCGGAAAGACGGTGCACGTGTCCGCGGTCGGCGACGCCGGCGATACCGCCGAAGCGGTGCTTGCCGCGGTCGCCAGCCTCCGCGCCGAAAAGGTCCTGCACGTCGGCGCCGCGCCCGCGGTCGAAGGCTTCGGCTCGCCCACCGTCGACGTCCACGTCACGTCGTCGAGCGACGGCGGCGACAAGACGCTCCGCTTCGCCGTCGGCGCGCGCGTGCCGGCGAGCGACAAGGACGCGCCCATGTACTTCGTCCGCATTTCGGCCCTCGACGCGACGTTCGCGGTCTCGGAGGCGAGCCTCCGGCCGCTCCTTGACGCCATCGCCAAAGACGGGCCATAAACGCTCCTGCGTGCGACCGTTCGTGAAATGGGCCGGTGGGAAGACAAGGCTCCTCGGTGAGCTTCTCTCACGCCTTCCAAAGGAGATTGGCACGTACGCGGAGCCCTTCTGCGGGGGTGGCGCCCTCTTCTTCGCCCTCGTCGACGAGCAGCGTGCGCACCGCCGCTCGTTCGACCGCGCGATCTTGGCCGACCGCAACGAAGAGCTCGTCGTGACCTACAACGTGGTCAAATCGAACGTCGAGGCGCTCATCGAGCGGCTCGGTGGTTACAAATACGACCGCGAGCTTTTCTACGAGACCCGCGCGCTCGATCCGATGACGCTCTCCGATGTCGAGCGCGCAGCGCGGCTCATGTTCTTGAACCGCACCTGCTTCAACGGGCTCTGGCGCGTGAACTCGAAGGGCGCGTTCAACGTGCCGTTCGGCAAGTACAAGAACCCCACCATCTGCGACGCCGACGCTCTTCGCGAAGCCTCGAAGGCGCTCGCGTTCGCCGACATCGTCGTGTCGGATTTTGCCGGCGTCACCAAACGCCTCGGCGCCTCCACGAAGATCGACTTCGTCTATTTCGATCCTCCGTATGCGCCTGCGTCCGCCACCGCCGATTTTACCGCGTACGCAGCCGGCGGCTTTGGCTTCGAAGAGCAAAAGCGCCTCGCGAACGAGCTCGAAGCGCTGCGTGACCGCGGAGCGATGGCGATGCTCTCGAACGCCGACACACCGGAAATGCGCGTGCTCTACGCTCCGTTCGAGGTCCATGTCGTCAACGCGCCGCGGTCGATCAACGCGGACGCGTCGAAGCGCGGAAGCGCGAGAGAGCTGCTCGTGACGACCTGGGGTGAGGCGGGGCTCGTGCACGAAAAGGCGGCCGTTGCTACGGCGGCGGCCTCGCCGGACGCGTGATACGCTGAGCGGCGAGTTGAGCCGCTTCGAACATGATCCGCATGGGCAGGAGCTGATGCCCGAAGATGCCATCCGTTTTCGCGTCAAAGCGGAGCTGCGGAAACGCATGCGCGGTCTGCGCAATACGTATCCGGCTGCCGTCTGCGCCGAGAAGTCGGCGCGTATCATCGAGCGCCTCGGAGCGCTGGAAGCCGTCGCGAACGCGAAGAGCGTCGCGCTCTTCTGGCCGATCGAGAAGCGCCACGAGGTCGACCTCCGGGCGCTCGACGCCTCGTTGCGAGAGCGCGGCGTTGCCGTCTTTTACCCCGCGATCGATCCGGAGACGCACGTGATGACCTTCCGCCGCGTCGACGACCGAGCGGTCTTGACCGATCATACGTTCGGCTTCGCTGCACCACCGCCCGACGCTCCGGAAGCACGCGCCGACGAGCTCGACGTCATCGTCGTGCCCGCGCTGGCGATCGCGCCCTCCGGGCATCGCATCGGGTACGGCGCTGGCTATTACGATCGCACGATCCCGCCTTTTTCGCCGCACGCGGCGACCATCGGCGTGGCCTACGATTTCCAGCTGGTGGCGGAGATTCCGGTCACCGCCGGCGACTTCGCGCTCGGCTCGATCGTGACCGAAGCGCGCACGCTCGTCGTCGAACCAGAGGTCGCGTCGTGTACGACCTGAACGACGTCGTTCTCGCCGCCACCGCCGGGCTCGTCAGCGCGTCGGCCTTCTTGGTCGCGCGCCTCCGCGACCACGAGGGAACGATCGCCGACGAGAGGCGCAAGCGCCTCGACGCCGAAGAGACGCTCATCACCGTCAACATCAAGCGCGAGAACGTCGAGATCGATCTCCAGACCAAGCTCGAAGCGACGCGCAAGGAAGCGGCCGAGCAACGGCGCATCGCCGACGACGCGAAGCGCGTGGCGGAGATCGCCCGCAAAGAGGCGTCGGTCGAGCTCCGTGAAGGCGCGATGCGCGTCGTGGAAGAGACGCGTGAAGAGGCGAGACGCGAGGCCGTCGAGACCGAGGTGAAGCTCGTGAAGCGCGAGGAGCGCCTCCAAAAACGCGAGACCGTCGTCGCGGAGAAGGAGGAGCTCGCCGCCCAGCGTGACCTCGCTCTCTCGCGCCGTGAAGTGTCGATTGAAACCGAGCGCGCGAAGACAGGTGAGCTCCACGAGCGTGCGGTGAAGCTCGTCGACGACCGGCAGTCGAGGCTCCAAGCCGCCGCCGGGATGAGTGGCGAAGAGGCGCGTCGCAACATGATGGACGAGCTCCTCGACGGTGTCCGCCGCGACAGCGCGCGTGAGGCGAAGGAGATCGAGGACATCGCCCGCCAAGAGGCTGAAAAGAAGGCCAAACGTATCATCGGCCTCGCGATCCAGCGTTATGCGGGCGAGCACGTCCAAGAGCGCGCGACCACCTCGATTCACCTCGCTCACGACGACATGAAGGGCCGCATCATCGGCAAAGAGGGCCGTAACATCCGCGCGCTCCAAGAGACACTCGGCGTCGACCTCATCATCGACGATACGCCAGAGACGATCGTGGTCAGCGCCTTCGACCCCGTTCGGCGAGAGGTGGCCCGGATGGCGATAGAGATGCTGCTCGAGGACGGACGCATTCATCCGTCACGCATCGAAGAGGTCGCGATCCTGGCGCAGGAGCGGGTCGATTCGACCGTCACGCAAGCGGCCGAGGCTGCGCTCATGGAGCTCGGCGTCACTCGCATGCATCACGAGCTCTCTCGGCTCGTCGGCCAGCTGAAGTACCGCTACTCATACGCGCAGAACGTCCTGCGCCACTCGATCGAGTGCGGCTTCTTGGCTGGCGCGATGGCGGCCGAGCTCGGCCAGAACGAGAAGACGGCGCGCCGCGCGGGGCTCCTCCACGACATCGGCAAAGCGGTCAGCCACGAGCAAGAGGGCGGACACGCGATGGTCGGCGCCGCGTACGCGCGCAAGCACGGCGAAGATCCCATCATCGTCAACGCGATCGCGGCGCATCACGAGGACGAGCAACCCACCAGCGTCATCGCGAGCCTCGTCATGGCCGCAGACGCCCTCTCCGGCGCGCGTCCCGGCGCTCGTCGCGAAATGCTCGACGGCTATGTGAAGCGTCTCCGTGACCTCGAGGAGATCTCCACGCGCTTCACCGGCGTCACGCGCGCATTCGCGATCCAAGCCGGGCGCGAGGTCCGCGTCATCGTCGAGCCGAGCGAGGTGAGCGACGTCGAGGCCGCGCTGCTCGCCCGCGAAATATCGAAGCGTATCGAGGAAGAGCTCAACTACCCCGGACAGATAAGGGTCACGGTCGTCCGCGAGACGCGGGCTGTTGACTACGCCAAGTAGGGAAGTCCAACGTCGAGGCTCAATTGCCCTTGGCCCGCTTCGCTTCGTTCTTCGACTGGCACTTCGCGCACACGCCGTACATCTCGTGCTTGTGGTTGCGGAGCTCGAAGCCGTAGCGGGCCGCTATCTCTTCTTGAAGCGTCTCGATGCGCGGCTCTTCGAACTCGACGATGTCGCCGCACTCGATGCAAATGAGGTGGTCGTGGTGTGACTCGTCATCCGCAAGCTCGTAGCGGGTGAGGCCGTCGCCGAAGCGGCGCTCGAAGGCGACGCCGCACTCGGTGAGGAGCTTGAGCGTGCGATAGACCGTCGCGTAGCCGATCTTCGGATCCTGCGAGCGGACCTTGGAGAGGAGCTCTTCAATGCTCACGTGGTTGGGTGCACGAAAGAAGGTCTCGACGATGAGCCTGCGCTGGTCGGTCGACCGCAGGCCCTTCTTCGACATGTGCGCGTGAAGGATCTCGCGGAAGTGATCGAGGGCGGTCGATTGATGGCGGTCGTCGCGAGGATTCATCCGAAATCCTCAGCCTAGGTGGTCGACCGCCGAGACGCCAGCGCGCGCTACGTTTCTTGAGCGAGACGAACGACAGCCAATTTCTCGAGTCAACGCCCGGCCGAAAGTACCAAGTCGTGCGGAGCACGACTTGCGAAGCAAGCAAACGCGTAGGCTCGGGTCTCGCGGACCGAGCCCGAGGGGGAATCTCATTCCCCTCAAGAGCCGAGGTCTTTTCGACCGGTCAGAAATTCTGACAGATCGAATAGACCCCACCATAGCTCTGGTATTTGCCGTGAAACACACCGCCGTCCGCGGGGCGGAGCTCTTGGCCGTTTACGGTGAAGTAGAACTGCACGTCGGCGTCGATCATCTGCTGCGCGCCGGTGCCCTCGTAGGTGACGGGGAAGGTCGGGCACTGGCTCTTGTCGGTGAGCTGGCTGCCGTTGCCGCCGCCGGGTGCTGCGAGCGGGTCGAGCGTGCGGAGGTCGAGCGCGTAGCGTGCGTTGTGGCCGAGGCGCGTGTCAAAGGCGACGTACCCCATCGTGAAGTCGCCCACGTCGCCGATGCGCGAGTGGACCTCGACGTCGAGCTCCTTCCAGAGATCGCCGTTGTCGAAATCGGTCACGCCCTGCTTCCAGACCTGGAAGTACGCTTCGCGGATCGCGGCGCGCTCGCGCGTCCACGTGTCGTAGGTGAAACCGCTGCCGAGATCGTGGAAGTCGGCGTCGCACGGGCCGCCGTCGTTGCACGTGGCACGCGAGGTCACGACCTGCGCGTCACCCATCCAACCCGGCGGGTCGTCGGAGGCGAGCACGGTGAAGTGGTAGTTCTTTCCGTAGTTCGAGTCGTAGGCGTCGCAGCCCCAGAGCGAATCGTTCTCGAACCAGAGCTCGAGGTCGCCCGCGCCAGTGAGCGGAAACGTCGGCGTGGCGGTCGGGTCCGCCTGATGGCCAGCGACGGTGAGCGACTTCACCGGTCCACCGTTGAGACGATACGAGGCGTCGATCGTCCAGCCGGGTCCCCCGTTCTGATCACCGCGGCATGCTGTCAGGCGATTCGGATCGTACGCGATCTTCAAGGCTTCGCCTTTGACGAGCGGCGCGCTCGCGTCCGTCGTGAAATCTGACCGGAAGGCGAGGGTGACAGTCTTTCCCGTCAGGCGCGAGTCGGCGGCGGAGCCAGTGTCCTCGTCGTCGGACGCGACGCTGCAACCGGCGACGGCTGTGAGGGAGGCAAGGAGCGCGGAGACGAGGAGACTTTTGGCGTAACGCACAGCAGAGTGACTAGCGTAAGACCCACGACCGTCAAGCACCATGCGGGACAAACCCGCGAGCATGTGGGTGAAGCCGTAGAGCCGGAGCCCCGCGTAAGAACGCGTAAGAGCGCGGAAGAAAACGAGCTTATCCGCGCTCGATCGGGAGCGAGTCGGCCTCCCACGAGAGCAGGCCGCCTTCGAGATAGGCGACTGGAAAGCCGAGCGCACCGAGCTTGGCGGCGGCCTCCTTCGATTTGTCGCCCGACCGACAATAGAGGATGGGGCGACCGGCGAGCGCCTCGAGCTCGGCGAGGCGTGTCTCCAGCTCTTCGACCGGGACGTTTACCGCACCAGGCAGATGTGCGCGCTTGAACGCCGCGGCCTCACGCGTGTCGACGGCGACGAAGACGCCCGCCGAGAGGAACTGCGCGAGCTCGGCCGTCTTTATCGCGCCCGCGGCGCGCGGCATGTACGGCTCGACCATCGTGAGCAGCGCCTTCTTTGTCACCGGCCCTGCTTGCGCGTCGGCGATTTTGCGGTCGGCGAACAAGATGAAGGTCGGCACCTGCTGGATGCGGAGCTCTCGGGCGATGTTCGGCGAGCGGTCGATGTCGATGCGGATGACCTTCACCTTGCCCTTCACCTCGCGGGCAAAGGCCTCGACCTCGGGTGCGATCTGCTTGCAGACGTTCGAGCGGTCGGACGCGACCTCGATGAGGACGGGGGTGTCGGCTTGGACGACCTCTTGCTCGAAATCGGCCTCCGAGACTTCGATCACGTCGCTCGCGCCGCCGGCCTTTTTCAGAGGGATGCCTCCCAGGAGATTCATGCGATGGAACCTAAGAGCTGGGCGGATTCTTCGCAAAGGGTTCTTCGCGGGACTTCGGCAGGAGCGTGTGGCGAGCCCGATCTTCGGTCGCGGCGGCATCCAGGGCAGGAAAGCCGCGCTCGTGCGGGTCGAGCATGTCGCGGAGCGCTTCGCCGACGAGATTGAGCGTGGCCACGAGCACGAAGACGGTGAAGCCGGGCACGACGAAGAGCCACCACGCGTCGGGATGGTCGCGGACCTCGCTCAGCGTCTCACCGAGCGACGCGGTCGATTGCGGCACGCCGACGCGCAAGAACGACAGTGACGCTTCGATGAGCGCGACCTGCGCTACCCCGAACGTGGTTGCGACGACCATCGCCCCCTTCGTATTGGGCAGGACGTGCTTCCAGAGGACGCGCCAGGGCGAAGCGCCGAGCGCGCGGGCGGCGGTGACGTAATCGCGAGCGGTGACCGAGAGGACCTCCGCGCGGACGAGGCGCGTGACCTCGGGCCAACGAGAAAGCGCGATCGCGAACAACATCGTCGCCATCGTCGGTCGCGGAAGCAGCGCTTGCACGACGAGGACGAGGAGGATCGTGGGAAACGCGCTGATCGCTTCGACGAGGCGAGAGACGATGCCGTCGAGCGCTCGACCGAAGAAGCCGGCGAGAGCGCCGAGCACCGAGCCGAGGCCGACGAAGCCGAGGACCGCGATCACCGAGACGGTGAGCGACGTGCGGATGCCGAAGACGGTGCGGGCGAAGACGTCACGGCCGCGGTCGTCGGTGCCGAACGGATGGCTCGACGAGGGGGACGAAAGAACGTGGATTTCGCCGCCTGCGCCCGTTTGCGTAGGTCCGAAGCGGACGAGAGGGTAGAGCGCCCAATCGCCTTCGTCGAGCTCGGCCTCGATGCGTTGGTTGTCGTAGCTCGCGAGCTTCTGCGGATGCGTGACGGCGGCGAGGACGTAGGTCCCACCGTGGAAATGGCAGGCGATTGGCAGGTCGCTCGCGAGGAGGTCGGCGAAGGCAGCGACGAGCACGAAGCACGAGAGGACGACGAGCGCCGCGAACGGCACGCGCTCTCCTTGCAGCCGGGTGAACGCTGATCGGAGCGTCGACGTCGGCCGCGAGATCGCGCTCTCTACCACGCCGGCCTCCTGCGCCGTTCGAGCACGAGCTTGCGCACGCGCGGGTCGAGCAGCCCGTAGGCGACGTCGCTCGCGAGCATGCCGACCGTGGTGACGACGGCGGCGAAGAGGATCATGGCGATCAGCCATGCGGTGTCGTGCGCTTCGACGGCGCGGAGCGATTCGTAGCCGAGGCCCGGCAGGCCGAAGATCTCCTCGACGATGAACGCGCTGCCGAGGAGGGAGGGGAGCTCGAGCCCGGCGAGCGTAACGGTCGGCACGATCGCATTGCGAAGGCCGTGGACGACGAGGAGCGAAAACAGCGAGACGCCTTTGGCGCGCGCCGTCCGGATGTAGTCGAGGCCGAGGACCTCGAGCATCGCGGCTCGCTGGTAGCGCGAGACAGTAGCGAGCGAGGCGAGAGTAAGCGCGATCGTTGGCAAGACGAGACGCGAGCCCCACGGGCCGCTCTGATCGGTCATCGCTGAATGAGGAACCGCGCGGACGAAGATCTCTGCCGTCCAGAACGTCGGGAGCGAATAGAGCGCGAACAGCACGAAGGCGAGCCCGCGATCGACCGCGCTGCCGCGTCGCCAGGCCGAGATCAGGGCAATCGGGATCGCGATGAGATAGCTCGCCAGCATAGACACGAAGATGAGCGCCATTGTCACGGGCGCGCGCTCGCGGAGCTTTTTCGCAATCGGCTCACCGTCCTGCACGCTGACGCCGAGCTCTCCAGTGGCGGCGCGAGCGACCCACTTTCCGTAGCGTGTTTCGCCGAACGTGGCGGCGACACGCTCGGCGCCGGGCAACGCCGCGAACTCGGTGCGGTGCACGTACCACCACGAAGCCCAGTCTTGGACCACGTGCGTGCGGAACGCGGGGTCGGCGTCCGGCGGAATGGTCACGGGGTGGTCGGTGACGTGCGCCATGATCGCCGTCAGCTGTTCCTGCACGTGCGGGTCGGTCGTCTTCGCGAGCGCGTCCATGAGCTCGGGCAGCGCATAGGTGTCGACCTCGCGGAGATCGCGTTGGCGGGCCTCGGTCGCGTTGCGGACGAAGCGGTCGACCGCGCGTTGGACCGCCGGCTCGGTGAACTCGAGCGTGCGATCTTCCCAGAAACGGGTCCAAAAGGTCGACGCTTGCACGGGGTCGAGCAGCATCGACTGCGTCGCGGTCTCGCCGCCCAGGTGTGCGGCAGGATCGACCAGGCCCATTCGCTCGGCGACGGGCTCGAGCGCGACGGCGACGCGACCGCGCTGCGAGGGCGAGAGGTTGTCGAGCTTGGGCAGGACATACGGCAACGCGGCACCACCGAGCCGCGCGAGCCGGTGAGCGCCGAGCTTCGCCTCGGCGTCGTCGTTCACGAGATGGTCGATCGCGTCGTCGGCGCGCGCGCGCACGTCCTCGGGCTGAGGATTAAAGAAGCGCGGTAGATCGAGGAAGCGCTCGCGTCGGCGCTCTTCGATCGCGTCGAAGGCGGCGGGGTCGCGGGCGAGGATCGCGGCGCGCGACTCCGGCGTGCCACCGCCCGGATCAGGCAAGAGGCTCGTCAGAAAAAAGACGAGGAGGCTTACGCCGATCAGCGTCGGGATTCCCCACAAAAGACGCCGGATCGCGTACCTGAGCATGAGGCCCACGGATTATGCCTTCGAAGCTCGTCCGAAGGCAGAGTTTGCAAACGAAATACGAAATGAGATGACCGTGGCATGAGCGATCTCGTCGAGCGAGCGAAGCGTTGGGTGAATGACGATCCGGATCCGGCGACGCGCGCGGAGATCGAAACGCTCCTCGGCGCCGTCGATCTCGCGCAGACCGACTTAGCCGACCGCTTCCTTGGCGCGCTCGCGTTCGGAACGGCGGGTCTGCGTGGCGTGATCGGCGCCGGTCCGAACCGGATGAATCGCGCGGTCGTCCGCCGCACGACGTTCGGGCTCGCCCAGTACCTCCTCGTCACGCACGGCCAAGAGGCCAAGACGCGTGGCGTGGTCATCGGCTTCGACGGCCGCACGCTCAGTCGCGAGTTCGCCGACGAAGCGTCGCGCGTGCTGGCTTCGCAGGGCATCCCTTCGCACGTGTTCGCCGACGTCGCGCCCACGCCGCTCACGGCGTTCGCGGTGCACCGGCTCGGCGCTGCCGCCGGCGTGATGGTCACCGCGAGCCACAACCCGCCGGAATACAACGGGTACAAGGTCTACGACGCGAACGCCGCGCAGATCATCCCGCCGGTCGACGCACACATCGCGCACCAGATCGAAAAGGCTCCGGCCGCCAAAGACGTGCCGATGATGACGACCGAAGAGGCCAAGAGCTCGCAGCTCGTCCGAGCGGTGCCGGAGTCGGTGACGCGCGCGTACCTCGACGCCGTTCAGAAGCTCTCGCGTCGCCCGGACGGCGCGCGCGATCTCTCGATCGTCTACACCGCGATGCACGGCGTCGGAAACCTGCTGGCGGTGGCGGCGTTGAAAGAGGCCGGCTTCACGAAGGTCGTGACCGTGGCCGAGCAGGCCGAGCCCGACGCGAAGTTTCCGACCGTCGCGTTCCCGAACCCGGAAGAGAAGGGGGCGATGGATCTGTCGTTCGCGTACGCCGAGAGGCACTCGGCCGATCTCGTCGTCGCCAACGATCCGGACGCCGACCGTCTCGCCGTCGCGGTCCCAGCACGAAAGGGCGACAAAAGCGGTAAAAAATACGTGCAACTTACAGGCAATCAGGTCGGCGTTCTCCTCGGCCATTACCTGCTCACGAACCCGCGACCCAACGAATCGAAGCGCTTCGTGGCCGCCTCGATCGTGTCTTCGCCCGAGCTCGGCGGCATCGCCGAGGCGCTCGGTGTGCGCTTCGAGACGACCCTCACCGGCTTCAAATGGATCGCCAACCGCGCGATGGAGCTCGAACGAGCCGAGAACCTCTCTTTCGTGTTCGGCTACGAAGAGGCGCTGGGCTACACCGTCGGCGACGTCGTGCGCGACAAGGACGGCATTTCCGCCGCGATGATGATCGCCGAGATGACGGCAGTGCTCCGTGCCGACGGCAAGACGCTCCTCGACGAGCTCGAGGCGATCGCCCGCAAGTTCGGTCTCTGGGTGAGCGAGCAGGTGAGCATGACGAAGAAGGGGGCGAGCGGCGCCGAAGAAATTCGCGCGATGATGGGCAAGCTCCGGAGCGCGCCGCCGGCGAAGGTCGGTCTGTTCGACGTTTCCGCCTTCGTCGACGTCGCCGCCGGCACCCGTGTCGCCAAGGGCGGCAAGCCGGAGCCGATCGCGCTCCCGACGAGCGACGTGCTCGTCTTCGAGCTCACCGGCGGAAGTCGCGTCATTGCCCGGCCGAGCGGCACCGAGCCGAAGATCAAATTCTACTTCGACGTGCGCGGTGACGTCGCAGAAGGCGAGACGTTCGCCGCCGCCGAGGCGCGCGCGAAGGCGTCGCTCGCCGCCGCGCGTGACGCGTTCGTCGCGCTCGTCGAAGCCACGAGCTGAGCGCTCACCAGCCCGCGTCTCGACGTCGTCCTCTCGAGTCGAGCGACGACGTCGGAGCAGAACGTACATGGATCGATTGGATCCCGGCGTCGTGGGGGGCTGACCCCGAACGGGTTGGCGAGCCACGTCGAACCCCGACGTTTTTGAGCATTTTAGGGTGGCCCACCAAGTGCATTGTCGTTCGGCGCAGCGTGAGCATCGCGAAGGCGAGCTGCACATGCCCCCACCCGGTGGGAGCAGCTCGCGTCGCAACACCGAACCCGCGATTTTCCTTTCGAGGAGGACCCATGCGTCTTTTCAAACTCACCCCGATTGCCATGCTTCTCGCGGCAGTCACAGGAGCAGCCTGCTCCTCGAACAGCGACCTCACAATCCCGAACGGCGAAACCCCCGGCGGCGGAGGCGATCTCCCCGACGGCGGTGACGGCAGCGGCGTCCAGGGCTATCCGTTCGAGCCGGTCGCCGCGTCAGTCTACGTGCCAAAGGTGAAGAACCTGATGACGGGCCTGCCGGCGACCGCCGACGAGATCGCGCAGGTCACCAAAGATCCGGCTGCGATGAAGACGCTCGTCGACCAGTGGATGGCCTTGCCGCAGTTCCAAGGGAAGATGATCGATTTCTTCCGGAACGCGTTCCAACAGAACCAAGTGAACATCAACACGTTGATGCAGACGCTCAACGTGAGAATCCAGATGAACGGCACCTATTCGGCGCTCCTGCAACGCAACCTGATGGACAGCTTCGCGAAGACAGCGTGGGACTACGTCGATAAGGGCATGCCCTTCAACGGCACGATGACCACCCACAGCTTCATGATGACGACGGCGATGATGAGCTTTCTCTCGTACGTCGACGAGATGCAGGTGAACGACAAGAACCAGACGACCAACCGGCTCTTGAATCGCAACGCGCTCACCCAGTTCACGATCGATCCGACGAAGACGCCGACGCTCGCGCAGACGCTCAATCCGGCCGATCCGAACTACATGGTGTGGAGCATCCCGGCGACGGCGTTCGGCGCGACCTGCACCGCACCGACGGCCTATACGCAGACGCAGGTCGACGAGAAGGGCGCTCTCTATTCGAACTTGATGGGCATGCTGATGGGCCGCACGACGTACACGCCGTGCGTCGCGATGAACGGTCAGGCGAACGTGCCATCGCAGTTCGCCGACACCGACTGGACCGACTGGCACATGGTCACCATCAACCAGGCGACGCCGACGGACAACACGACGCCGGTCTTCTACGACATCCCGTCGCTGCGGACCGCGACGACGATGAACCTGCACATTCCGCACATCGGGTTCTTCGGGACGCCCGCCTTCGACGCCAACTGGGCGACGAACGCGAGCAACGAAGCGCGCGTCACTGCCAACCAGACGCTCATCGTCTCGATCGGCCAGAGCATCGACGGCGAGAACACGATCGTGAACTTCCCGGTCAACTCGTCCGACGCCGACCACGCGTCGAACCCGGCCTGCCAGGGCTGCCACGCGCAGCTCGACCCGTTCAAGCAGTACTTCCGCCAGTCCTACACCTACACGTACCATGACCAACCGGACGCGACGCAGCTCGCGCAGCCGGCCGGCTTTGCGATCGACGGCGTGACCGCGCAAGGCTCGGGCGTTGGCGATCTCTCGAAGACGCTTGCGTCGCATCCGCGCTTGCCGCTCGCCTGGGTCGCCAAGCTGCACTTCTGGGCGAATTCGACGCAGGCGCGCGAGGACGACCCGGAGGTCCTTCGCATCGCGAAGGCGTTCTCGGATTCGAATCTCGACTTCAAGACGCTCGCCCGCGAGCTCTTCTCGTCGCCGCTCATCACGCTCGCGAGCGTGACCGAGACGACCGGCAAAAACGGCGTCATCTTGAGCATCGCGCGTCGCGACCAGTTCTGCGCGGCGCTCTCGAACAGGCTCACGTTGCCAGACGTCTGCGGCATGACGTCGACGACGATGACGAACAACCAGAAGACGATCGCGACCCGCGCGATCCTGATGCCGGTCGACACCTACTATCGCGCATACGCGCTCCCCTCGCTCCCGACCGATCCCAACCTCTTCTTCCGTCAGAGCGTCGAGTCGGTCTGCGGGCTCGTCGCCAACCAGGTCGTCGACGTCCCGGCGGCGCAAGGGACGAGCCGCTACGTGAGCACCGATCCCACCACCGCGATCGCCGACATGGTCTCGACCGTGATGGGCATCCCGCTCGGTGACGACCGCTACGCGACCGCGATCAGCATCCTCACCGACAACTTCAATGCCTCCAAGGCCAGCGGCTCCAACGCGACCGATTCGTTGAAAGCCACCTTCACTCTGTCCTGCATCTCGCCCTCCAGCGTCATCGTGGGTCTCTAAGGAGAACGGTCATGAATCAAAATCGACGCACGATTCTTCTCACGGGTCTCTTCGGTGCCGGCTGGCTCGGCCTCCGCTCGCTCGCCACCGGCGTTCCTTCCTCGATCCTCGCTGACCCGATCAAGTCGGCGGCGGCGGATCCGGCGGCCTGCACAGCGACGAAGCCGCAGTACATCTACTGGCTCACCTCGGGCAGCGGCGACCCGCTGAACGCGAACGTGCCGGGAACGTACGAGGACCCGGACATCTATCACACCAGCGACGTGACGATGACGCCGATGGCGATGACGTTCGGCGGCAAGTCGGTGAACGCGGCCAAGCCGTGGGCGACGCTCGACTCGACGATCCTCGCCCGCACGTCCTTCTTCCACCACGCCACCTACACCAACTCGCACGGCGACGCGGCGAAGGTGAACCGCCTCATGGGCGCGGTGCAGCGGCAAGAGATGCTCGTCTCGTTCCTCGCGAAGAGCCTCGCCCCGTGCCTCAACACCGTGCAGGGTCAGCCGTCCGTCTTGAGCAACAACCTCATCACGTACAACGGCGGCGTCATGCCGACGCTCTCGCCGCAGAATCTGCAGCAGGTCCTCCTCTCGCCGACGGGCCCGCTCGCAAACCTGCAGACGATCCGCGACTCGCACTTGGACCAGCTCAACGCGCTCTATCGCACCAGTGGCAACACGTCGCAGAAGGCGATCTTGGACCAGTACGCGCTCTCGCAGAACGAGGCGCGCTCCCTCTCGCAACAGCTCCTGAGCGATCTATCCGCCATCAACGGCAAGGATTCACGCGCCGATCAGAACATCGCCGCGGCGGTCCTCTTCAAGATGAACGTGAGCCCGGTCGCCGTCGGCGGCTACAGCTTCGGCGGCGACAACCACGGCGACGCGGGCCTCAAGGGCGAAGCTGCGCAGACGGTGGCGAGCGTCGCCGCCATCACAGACTTCATGACGCGCGTCACGGCGTACGGCATGAAGGACCAGGTCACGATGGCGTTCCAGAACGTCTTCGGACGGACGCTCAACATGAAGGCGCACAGCGGCGACGGCGACGGGCGCAATCACAACGCCAATCACCACTGCACCGTCATGATCGGCGCCGGGTTCAAGGCCTCGCTCATCGGCGGCGTGAAGCTGCAGACGAACGGGAACGATTTTCAGGCGACCGGCGTCGACTCGGCGTCCGGCGCGTCCAACGACGGTGGCGACATCCCGTACGCGGACACGCTCGGCTCGGTCGGCAAGACCCTCGGCGCGGCCTGCGGCGTCGCTCAGATCGATCTCGACACGCAGATCACCTCCGGCAAGGTCGTCAAAGCCGCGCTCGCTTCCTGAGCCGTCGTTCGGAGTAAAACGAAGGACGTTGGACGGTGCTTCCAAGCCCAGGGGGGCGAAAAGAGCATGCGAAGGGGAGGAAGGAGCGGATGGTCCGATCGAAAGGTCGCCCATCCGTTTCTTTTTCCATTCGCCGGCGCGCGCGTCTTCGATTAGAAGAGGCGCTCCTCACGGCCGGAAAATGCGCTTTCGCCAGCGTGGCTTGACAATTTCCCAGCCGTCGACCATAACGCGCTCCCCGCATTTTCCCGGCGGAAAACACGGTCTCACCTCGAGGCCGGGCCCAGAAAAGCGGTAAGAAAAGGCAGAATTCCCATGCCGAAGATGAAGACCAACAAGAGCTACGCGAAACGTTTCAAGGTTTTGAGTAGCGGCCGCGTTCGCCGCTCCAAGGCCGGCGGTCAGCACGGCATGCAGGAAAAGTCCCGTAAGCGCGTTCGCCGTCTGCGCAACAACGACATGGTCGACAGCACGCTTGCGAAGAAAATCAAGACGATGCTGCCGTACTCCTGATTTCCGAGAGGACCGATAGACCATGCCCCGCGCAAAACGTGGATTCAAAGCTCGCCGTCGTCGTAACCGTCTCCTGAAGCACGCTTCGGGTTTCCATAGCGCCCGCTCGCGCCTCTTCGCCTACGCGAAGGAAGTCGTGATGAAGGCGTGGGTCTATGCCTACGCCCACCGCAAGCGCAAGAAGCGCGACTTCCGTCGCCTCTGGATCAGCCGCATCAATGCGGCGGCCCGCATCAACGGCACGAGCTACTCGCGCCTCATGCACGGCCTCAAGAACAAGCAGGTCGGGCTGGACCGCAAGGTCCTCTCCGAGCTCGCCATCAGCGACGCCGCCGCCTTCAGCGCGGTCGCGAAGCTCGCCGCGACCAAATAGAGCCGACTCTGGACGCGCGGCAGGTTTGCGCGCTTTCGGACTCTAGACGCGCGGCAGGTTTGCGCGCTTTCGGAGCAACGTCCCTGCAAGGGACGACGAAGCCCGCTCGAGCCAAGTGCTCGGCGGGCTTTCGTGTTTTTTGTCCGTGGGGCTCACTCGAAGTCCGACCAAATCCAGCCGAGGCCACCGCACTCGGCGCACGGGGCAGGGTGGTGGATCGACCCACGGCCCTCGCACGCGCGGCAGTCCGGTGCGTCTCTCGGTCGGCGCGGACATAGATCGGCGAGCGCGACGTAGCGCTCGGCGGCACGCACGATCGCG
>CAJDWT010000049.1_pt2 | contig 20521 bp, 16 predicted proteins | sample 7391671 | NCBI WGS metagenome assembly CAJDWT01 (sample SAMEA7055729, study PRJEB34461) | soil metagenome | biome: terrestrial ecosystem; feature: Peninsula; material: soil | place: Antarctica | collected 2016
TCGACCATCGACCATCGACCATCGACCATCGACCATCGACCATCGACCAGCTATCCTTTCCGTCGTGCGTCGCTGCCCGGTTTGCAAAAAAGAGATCCAGGGCAACGCGCCTTTTTGCTCCGATCGTTGTCGGCAGATCGATCTCGGCAAATGGCTGAACGAGGACTATCGCCTTCCGGCGAGCGATCAAGAAACCGACTCCGGCACGGGCGACAACGAATGACTCTTCGAGCTTTGGCTTCGACGTCGGTGGCAGCATCGGTCTTGTTCTGGGCGGGGCTCGCGCAGGCGCAGCTCTCCGCGCCGGCGCCGATGGATCCGAACGCGGTCGGTCAGCCGCAACCCGCGCAGCAAGCGCCGCAGACCGAGACGCAGCAGACGCTCCAGCAGTCGGAGAGCGAGGACAGCGGGCGTGGGCTCGAGTTCTTCTACGTGAACGGTGGGGTGAACGCGACGTACGTCGGCATGGACACGTTGAGCTCGAGCAACTTCGCGGTCTCGCGAACGAGCCATCTCGGCCCCGGCTTCGACCTCGGTCTCGGCCTTCGTCTCCTCATCATCACCATCGGCCCGCGTCTCCGCTTCCAGCCGCTCTCGTCATTCGATATGTGGCAGATCGACGGCGAGGCGGCGCTCCACATCCCGATCTCGAAGCTCGACATCTGGTTCGGCGCGCACGGCGGCTACGCGTTCGCGACCAGCCTCGCCGACCTCGACGGCGTCAAGGTGCACGGCGCCGACGTCGGCATCGATGTGGGCGTCGACTACTACCTCACGAAGTTCTTCTCCGTCGGCGCCGACGGCTCGGCGAGCATGTTCTTTCTGACGCGTCCGGCCATCGGTGCGAATCCGACGACGGCGGCTGCAGCTGCGGGACAAGCTCCCTATGTGACCGACGGATCGAGCGTCGGTCTCGGTCTGCTCGTCGGCGCGCGCGCAGGTCTCCACTTCTGAGCATTCACGATTCGAGAGAGAGAGCGATGAAAACGAGGGGGATCGGAGTTGCCGCGCTGGCCATCTTGGCGGCTTGCGGTGGTGCGAAGGCGACGGACGACCTGAAGCCGAAGGAGGGCGGCTACTCGGCAGTGCCGGAGGAAAAGATGTCGGACGCGCCTTCGCCCAGCGCGTCGCCGACCGCCGCGGCGAACGTGCAGCTCGACGGCGCCGACTATCTCATCGACGGTGAGTCGGTAATCCAAGACCTGAAGCTCGCGCTGCTCCATTGTGACCCGGTCGACAAGCCGAAGACGTTCGTGCCCGGCAGCGAAACCATCGCGATGGAGGTAGGGAGCAACGGGAAGGTCATCGCCGCGACGCCGGAAGGACGCTCCGGCCTCAACGATGACATCGAAATTTGCCTGCGCCGCGTCGCGATGGGTGCCGAGTTCGCGCCGCTTCCCTCCGGCAAGACGGCGACATTCAAGCTGCCGCTCCAGTTCACGCGCACACCACTCAAGCGCGCGCATTGAGCGCGCTCCGCGGGAAATAAGGTATTCTCCGCTCTTCGTGCTACCGACCTTAGGGTCGATGCTCGGTGTCTTTCGTTGGCTCGGTGCGGCGTTGGTGCCCGCTCTTCTCCTCGTCTGGGGAATCCACCGATCCGACAAGAATCGCGAGCCGATCTGGCTCGTGTCGCTCACGTTCGCGCTCGGTGCTGTCTTCGCGGCGGTCTCGTTCGTCATCGAGACCAAGGCCGCGCAGATCAGCGGGCTCGATCTTCGCGCTGCGGTCGCAGGCGAGGCCGGCGCGATCGTGTTCGTCTTCGCGCTCGTGGCTCCGGTGAACGAGGCCGCGAAGGTCGCAGCCGCGTGGCCGGCGTTCCGGTCGCGGCACTTCGACGAGCCGTACGACGGGCTCGTCTATGCGGCGGCGGCATCGCTCGGGTTTGCGGCCGCGCAGAACGCGGCGATCTTGCGGGCGCATCCCACCGGCTGGGTGTGGCTGGCGCGCGTGGCCCTCGCGCTTCCGGCGCACCTGTTCTTCGCGAGCGCGTGGGGCTACGCGCTCGGCCGCGCCAAGGGTCTCAAGACGCCGGGCGCGCTCTTCCCGCTGACGTGGCTCGTGGCGACGATGGCGCACGCGCTCTATGCCCACTTCATCTACGGTCGGGGGCCTGGTGCGCTCGTCGCGGTTGCGCCGCTACTCGCGATTATGGGCGGGATCACCTTTCTTTTTGCGCGTGATCTCAAATCGCGCGGCGATGCCGACGCGCCCCCTTCGTCACGCGTATCGCGCCTCTCGCGGCTCACGGTCGAAGGGCTCTCGCGTCCACCGAGCCTCACCGCCGTGCGTGCCGCGCTCCGCCGCGCCGACCACCCGATCATGCTGCGTTGGATCCTGATCGGCGCGCTCGTGACCGTGGGCGCGATGGTCGCAGGGCTCGCGGCGTCGGTCGCGTTCGGCAACTGGGCTCACGTCGACTTCGCGATCGTCGACGAGCGCGACGCCTCCACCGTCGGCCCGGTCGCGCTCCTCGGCGCCGGTGTGCTCGCCGCGTTTCCGCTCAGCGGGTTTCTCGTCGCTCGGGCGTCGAGCCTTCCGACGCTCCTCGAGCCAGCGCTCGCGAGCGCGCTGGCGATCCTCCTCGCCCTCGTGATGCTCGGCTTCGCGGCCCCGCTCGCGCTCGTCTTCGCGCTCGCGTTCTCGCCCGTGGCCTGGATCCTCGCCTGCGCGGGCGCGTGGGTGGGGCGACCTAGCCGCTGACCCTTCGTTTTTCGGCGAAGTGTCCACGTCGTTCGCCGACGCGCTAAGCTTCCGCCAGATGTTCCGGATGCTCTTCAGCCCGCTTTTTTGGCGCATTTTGCTCAGCTCGCTCCTCGTCGTGGGCGTGCTCGGCTTCGGCCTCTATCGCGCCACCGAGGCCCATGAAGAGCTCGAGGCGCAGTTCGAGCGGCTCGTGCAGCACGACTTGAAGCTCGCCGACGACGCCGAGGTCCTCCTCCGCCTGCAGGCCGATCTCGAGACCGGCAAGCGTGGCTATCTCATCACCGGCGACCGCGATTTTCTCACGCCGTACGACGAGGCGCGGCGTGAGCTCGATACCGTCATCGCCGAAGCGCAAGGGACGGCCGAGAACGGCCGTGAGGACGAGCGCGTCGCCGCCTTCAGCCGGATCGTCCGCAGCTGGATTGAAAACGTGAGCGAGCCGCAGATCGCCGCCCGCGAGAAGGGTCAGCTGCCCGACCCGGAGACAACCGAGCTCGGAAAGAGTCGCACCGACGAGATGCGTGCGATCTGCAATGAATTGCGGACCGACGCCCTCCACGCCGCCGAGGTGCGCAAGGAGCAGGCGTTCGAATCGGCCGAGAGCACGCGCCGCCAGACGTCGGGCATCTTCATCCTCGCCATCTTCATCGCGCTCGTGAGCGGCGTCTGGATCGCGCGTGACCTCTCGGGCGCGGCTCGTCAGCTCGAGGACGCGCTCGAGGCGACCGGCAAGCTCGAGCCGCTGCCGGAGCTGCCGAACCGTCGGGACGAGCTCGGCGAGGTCGGTCGGAGCCTCGGTCGCATGGCGCAGATGCTCTACGAGAAGGACGCGAGCCTGCGCCGCACGCTCGCCGAACGGGAAGAGACTCTCGAGAGCCTGACGGCCGCGAATGCGGAGCTCGCCGCGCGCGATCAGGAGGCGCGGGACTACGCCCAGTTCGTGCGCCAGCTAAAGACGCTCGACGTCACGTCGCTCTCGAACGCAGGTCTCAAAGGGCTCGTCGGGCTGACCGAAGCGCACATCGGCGTCCTCTACCTGTTCGACTCGGCCGACGAGCTCATCGCCGTGCAGGCCTTTAGCATCGACGGGCACGCGGTCCACAAGGGTCTCTTCTCGACCGAGGGGCTGCCGCGGGCGGTGATCGATTCGCGTGAGCCGCTCTTTCTGGGTGAAAAGGAGCTCGGCGATCGCGCGCCGGCGGTCGACCTCGGCATCGGCAGCGTGAAGCTGTCGTGGGTGCTTGCGCAGCCGGTCGCGGTCGGTGAGGTCGCGGCCGGTGCGATTTTGCTCGGTGGGCTCGAGCCGCTGGCTGACGACCGCCGCGAGGCGATCGCCGACGCGACCCGCCAGCTCGCCGTCGCGATGCACAATGCGTGGACCCACGACCGCCTGATCGAGAAGAGCCGTATGCTCGAGGAGCAGGGCGAGACGCTCGCGCGAGCGAACCGGGTAAAGAGCGAGTTCTTGACGTCGATGAGCCACGAGCTCCGCACGCCGCTCAGCGCCATCATCGGCTTCGCCGATCTCCTGTCGACCTCGCCGCGTGAGAACATGAGCCCGCGTGCGAAGGAGTCGGTCGAGCGAATCAAGCGCAACGGCGAGCATCTCCTCCTCCTCATCAACGACGTCCTCGACCTCGCGAAGGCCGATGCCGGCCGCATCGCCGTGCGGAACGCGCCGGTGAGCCTCGCGCAGCTCTGTCGCGCGTCGGTCGCGGAGGTCGAGAGCCTGCGCGGCAGCAAGGAGCTCCGCCTCGTCGCAGACGTGCCGGAGGGCGCGGTCGAGACGATGACCGACGCTCAGCGCGTGCGTCAAATCTTGCTGAATTTGCTCTCGAATGCCATCAAGTTCACGGACTGTGGTGAGGTCGTCCTCACGCTCCGCTTCACCGCCGACCGGGCGATGCTCTCGGTCCGCGACACCGGCCTCGGCATCGCGACGGCGTCGATGTCGGAGCTCTTCAAGGAGTTCACCCAGCTCGAAGCCGGTGACGGTCGTCGCTACGCAGGCACCGGCGTCGGGCTCGCGCTCTCGCGCCGGCTCGCGCGCGCGCTCGGCGGCGACATCGAGGTCGAGTCCCGCGAGGGTGTCGGCTCGACCTTCACGTTGATCTTGCCCCATTCGCCGATCGTGCGGGACCCGCTGCCTGCTGCCGCGAGTGAGCGGCTCCTATCGTGACCGGAGCTTCGAGCACACGCCCGCCGACGAGCGGCGACGCCGGCGACATCCTCATCGTCGACGATTTCGTCGACACGTTGGCGCTCTACGAAGCGCTGCTCACCGACGACGGCCACAAAGTCAGGACCGCGCTGAGCGGCGTCGACGCGCTCCGCAAGGTCGAGGAGCGCGAGCCCGAGGTCGTCCTCCTCGACGTGTCGATGCCGGGAATGGACGGGATCGAGGTCCTCCGTTGGCTTCGCGGTCGCCCCCACGGCGGCCCTTCGGTCCTGATGCTGACCGCTGCGCGTCGTGAGCCTTCGGCGATCGAATCCGGGCTGCGCGAAGGAGCGGACGCCTATCTCGCCAAGCCGATCGACGGTCGTGAGCTTGTCGCCCGTACGCGCGGCGCCCTCGAGTCGTTCCGGTTGAAGCGCCAGCTCGAGGCCCAGCGGCGCGATCACATCGCGATGCTCGTGCACGACTTGAGGCACCCGCTCGCTTCGCTCAGCCTCATCGCGGAGCTCCTCGACGCCGAGAACGTGAGCGGCGACGAACGACGCGAAGCGGTCGAGACGATCCGCGTTTTGTCCGGTGAAATGGGCCGTTTGGTCGATGACGTCCTGATGGCGAGCCGCCTCGAGGCTGGCGTCTTCAGTGTGTCGACGCGCCCGGTCACGGTTGGCGCGCTCGTGCACCCGACGCTGCACGCCTTCAGCGCCGCGGCGACGCGGAGGAACATCGAGCTCGCGACCGACCTCGACTCCGAGGCGTCGCTCAGGGCCGATCCCCAAAAGCTCCGGCAAGCGATCGACAACCTGCTCGCGAACGCGTTCAAGTTCACGCCGCGCGGCGGGAAGGTCCGCTTCCGGATCAAGGTCGCTGGCGGCAAGGCGAAGATTGAGGTCGAGGACTCCGGTCCCGGAATTCCGACCGCCGAGCGGGCGACGATCTTCGACCGCTACAAGCAAGGCGCTCGAGGGCGGAGCGCGGGCGGTGCGGGCCTCGGCCTCGCGATCGCCCGTGGCATCGCCGAGGCCCATTCGGGGAGCATCGACGTCTACGACGGAAAGCTCGGCGGCGTCGGCTTCCGGATCACGGTCCCGGTCTGAGATGCACCGGTCGCGGCTGATTCTCGGCCGAGTCGCGATCGCCTCGACGCTGCTCGCGGCGGCGTGCTCGCGTGGGCACAAACGCGACGGGGCCCGGCCAGTGCTGTCGGTGCCCTGTTCGTGCCCCGAGCCGCCGCCGTCGCCGCGCTTCGACCCCTCTGCGTCGCGCCCGACGCCGACGCGGAGCGAGCGACCGATGACAGTGCAGCTCGACGCCGAGCCGCCCAACCTGATGCCGGCGCTGCATCCCGATTGGATGTCGCATGTCATCGTGTCGCATTTGATCGAAGAGAGCCTCGTGAGGCTCGATGCGACGAGAGGCACGCTCGAGCCCGAGCTCGCGACGAGCTGGGCGGTCGACGCATCGAAGACGAAGTGGACGTTCCACCTCCGGCCGAATGTGCTCTGGCACGATGGCGCGCCCTTCACGTCGGACGACGTCGTGTTCACAGTGCAGCGTATCGCCGATCCTGCCGTCGGCGCGGCCGATCGCGCCCTCTTCGCAGGCGCATCGGCGCACGCGCTCGACCCTCTCACTGTCGTCGTCGCGTTGAAGACGCCGCTCGCGTCGCCGGAGGTCGCGTTCGATCGGCTCTCGATCCTCGCCCGGCATCGTTCACCGCGCGGTGACCTCGCCCAGTCGCCGGACGCGACGGCGCCGGTCGGCACCGGGCCGATGAAGTTCGTCGCCTGGACGCGTGGGGCGAGCATCGAGGTCGCGCGCTGGGAGAAACACTGGGCTGGGCCAGCACCGCTGCCGAAGATCACGTTCCGGTTTCCGCCGGGGTTCGGGCGCGTGCTTGAAGGGCTCCAAGATGGCGAGCTCGACGTCGTCCCGCGTGCACCTGCCGACGCGGCGAAGGCGGTCGAGCAGAGCGCCGAGCTGCGGGCGCGCTATGACGTCGTGCGGGCGGGGGGGACGAGCTATACGGCGTGGGTGCACGACGTGGCGAGCCCGAAGCTGGCAGACGCGCGCGTTCGTCGGGCGATCGGCCTCGCCGTTCCGCGTGATCGTCTGCGGTGCGAGGTCCTCGCTTGCAGCGTGTCGATCGCGACCGGGCCGCTCCCGTCCGATAACCCTGCGCTCGCGGGCCTGGCGCCGCCGAGTTACGATCCGGCGGCGGCAGCGCGCGAGCTCGACGCCGCGGGCGTCGTCGATCACGACGGCGACGGAATTCGCGAGCAAAACGGCGTGCCGTTCACGCTCAAGCTGATCGTGCCGACGACCTCGACTGACCAAGCGCGCATCGCGTCGGTCGTCGCCGACGAGCTGCGGAAGCTCGGCGTCATCCTCGAGGTGATGCCGCTCGAGTGGTCGCAGTTCCGTCGCGCGCTCGAGACCCACACGTTCGAGCTCGCGGCGATCGAGTGGACGATCGACCGAGAGCCCGACCTCTTTCCGCTCTTCCATTCGACCCAAGCCGCCGGCGCCTTGAACTACGGAGGCTACGCGGACGCGGAGGTCGACCGCCTGCTGGAAGATCAGCGCAAAGGAGCAGGCGACCATCGCGCGACCTTGCGCGCGGTCACCGAGCGCATTCGACGGGACGAGCCGTACACGTTCCTCTTCTCGCCTCTCGTCGTCGCGATCGTGAAGAAGGGGGCAGTCAACGCGACGCCGACGCCGCTCGGTTGGCAGCCACGCGCCTTCGGTTGGGCGGTGCCGTAGCCGCTACTCGTAGCGGAGGGCGTCGATCGGGTCGAGCTGCGACGCTTTTCGCGCTGGATAGAGCCCGAAGACGACACCGACGAGCGCGCTGAAGGCGAAGGACATCACGATGACCTGTGGCTGCACGAGCGTCGGCCAGCCGAACTTCGAGGCGATGTACTTCGCCGTCCCGAGGCCGAGCGCGATCCCCACGAGGCCGCCGCCCATCGAGAGCACGAGCGACTCGATCAAGAACTGGAGCAGGATGGTGCGCGGCTTGGCGCCGATCGCCATGCGGATTCCGATCTCGCGGGTGCGCTCGGTCACACTGACCAGCATGATGTTCATGATGCCGATGCCGCCGACCAAGAGCGAGACGGCGGCGACGCTCGCGAGCAGGGTCGTCATCGTGTCGCTGCCAGCCTGTTTGGCGTTCGCGATCTCGGCCATGTTGCGGATCTGAAAATCGTCGGTGGCGTCGGGTTGGATGCGGTGGCGGTCGCGGAGGAGCGCGGTGATCTCGCTCTGGGCGCGCGTCGTAAGGTCGGCCGACTTCGCTTCCACGTAGATTTGGCCCTGTAAATAGCGGCCGAAGCCACCCTGAATGTACTGGGCGAACGTGGTCGACGGCATGAACGCGGCGTCGTCGAAGTCCTGTCCGGTCGTTGACTGCCCCTTCTTCGCGAGCACGCCGATGATCTCGAAGCTCGTGCCGTTGATGCGGATCGCTTGGCCGACGGGGTTCGCGTTCGCGCCGTAGAGGTTGTCGACGACGGTCTGCCCGACGACGACGACCTTCGCCTTGCCGTCGCAGTCTTGTTGCGAGATTTGGGCGCCGCTCGCGATCGGCCAGCTTCGGATGTCGAAGTACTCGGGGGTCGTGCCGGTGACGCTCGTCATCCAGTTCTGCTCTTCGGCGATCAGCGTCTGGTTGGCGCGGAGGTACGGCGCCACGCGCTTCACGCTCGAGGTCTCTTCGCCGATGGCGGTGAGATCGTCCCACGTGAGGGTCGGCTGCGTGCCTGCGCCGCCGCGGACGCCGCCGCTCGACGAGCTGCCGCCCTGGATGACGAGCAGGTTGTTACCCATCGACGCAAACGCGGCCTCGACCTGCGCCTTGGCGCCAGCGCCGATCGCCATCATCGCGATGACGGCGGCGACGCCGATGATGATGCCGAGCGCCGTCAAGAACGAGCGCATACGATTGCGATACACCGCACGCAGTGACACGCGCAGGGTTTGGAAGACGTTCATGAGCTCGCTCCCCTTTCGCTACTAGAGGCGTCACTAGGAGCGTCTTTCGGAGCCGTGTCGCCGTTCGAGGCGGCGTCCGTCTTCTGGTCTTCGTTCGTCTTGAGCCGGCCGATCGCCCGCGCCTCGGCCCCTTCGTTGGCTTCGGGCGAATGGCCGGCGGTCTGGCTCGATGGCGGCGGCGCGTCGGGGACGATCGCCGGTATGGGCGTCTGCTTTTTGTCCGAGCGCACGAGGCCGTCACGCACGACGATGACGCGCGAGGCGTACTCCGCGATGTCGGGCTCGTGGGTGACGACCACGACGGTGATGCCGGAGGCGCCGAGCTCTTGGAAGAGCGCCATGACCTCGATGCTGGTGCGCGAGTCGAGGTTTCCGGTGGGCTCGTCGGCGAGGATGACGCTCGGCGTGCCGACGAGCGCGCGGGCGATCGCCACGCGCTGCTGCTGACCGCCGGAGAGCATGTTGGGGTGGTGATCTTGGCGCTGGCCGAGGCCGACGCGGTCGAGCGAGCGCTTCGCGCGCGCGGTGCGCTCCTTCGAGCCGATCCCTTGATAAAGGAGCGGGAGCTCTACGTTCTCGAGCGCCGTCGTGCGGGCGAGGAGGTTGAAGTTCTGGAAGACGAACCCGAGCGTTTTGTTCCGGATCTCGGAGAGCTGGTTCTTGTCCATCTTCGAGATCTCTTGGCCAGCGAGCGTGTATGAGCCGCTCGTTGGTTTGTCGAGGCAACCCAGGATGTTCATGAGCGTCGATTTCCCGGAGCCCGACGACCCCATGATCGCGACGAACTCGCCGCGGTCGATGTCGAGCGTCACGCCTGCGAGCGCGTGAACCTCGACGTCACCCGTGCGGTACGTCTTCTTGACGTCGCGGAGCTCGATGAGAGGGCCGGCCATTCAGGTCACCGACCGCCGCCGCCGCCGCGACCGCCGCCGCCACCACCCATACCGTTCAAGCTCGGGGCCCTGGTGGTCGCGGGCTTCGTCGTGGTCCCGCCCTTTTCGCCCGCATCGGTCGTGTCGGTGACGACCATGTCGCCCTCCTTCAAGTGGCCGTGGAGGATCTCGGTGTACGAGCCGTCGCTCAGGCCGACGACGACGTTGACGGCTTGGAGCTCGTTGTTGACGACGACGTAGACGACCTTGCGAGACGCCGCGGTTACGACCGCCTTCACGGAGAACGGGTTGTTCTCGAGGCCACCGTCGCCCAAGCCGCCATCGCCTGCGCCAGCGTCGAACGAGTAGTCGCGGATGTGGACGGCCCTGTTGACGCCGCCGTCCGCGAGACGCATCGGCACGCCGGCGTCGCTCATGGGCACGCCGCCGTCATGATGATGATGGGGGATCGCCGATGCGACCGTGGCGGTCGCCGGCGGCTTGAAGCGGAGCGCGGCGTTCGGAACGGTGAGCACGTTCGTCTCTTGCGCCGAGATGATCGTCGCGTTGGCGGTCATGCCGGGTCGGAGCTTCAGCTGCGCGTTGTCGACGTCGATGAGGGCGTCGTACGTGACGACGTTCGACACGGTCGTCGCCGCGTTGCGGATCTGATTGAGCTTGCCGGCGAACTTTTCGCCCGGGAATGCGTCGACGGTGAACGTGACGGGCATGCCCTGCTCGAGCCGACCGACGTCGCCCTCCGAGACGTTCGTGTTGACCTGCATCTTGCGGAGATCCTGCGCGATCGTGAAGATGGTCGGCGCCGAGAGCGAGGAGGCGACGGTCTGACCCAGCTCGACGCTGCGCGAGATGACGACGCCGTCGATCGGCGAGACGATCTTCGTGTACGAGAGGTTGACCTGCGCCTGATTGAGCCCGGCTTGCGCCTGCGCGAGCGACGCCTTGGCGACGTCGATGCCCGCTTTGGCGACCGCCGCCGCCGTCTGCGCGCTGTCGATGTCTTGCTGCGCGGCGAGGCTGTTCTTGCCGAGCTCGAGCTGACGTGCGTATTGGCGGTCGGCGTCCAGCGAGGTCGCCTGCGCCTTCGTCAGGTTCGCCCTCGCTGACACCATGTTCGCTTGAGCCTGCTCGACCGCTGCTTGGAAGAGGAGGGGGTCGATCGTGGCGATCAGCTCGCCCTTCTTCACGGTCGAATTGAAGTCCGCGTGCAGCGAGTCGACACGGCCCGAGACCTGGGTACCGACCGTGACGGTGACCGTCGCCGCGAGGGTTCCGGTAGCCGTGACCTTGGCCACGACGTCACGGCGGGCGACGGGGACGGTGACGTACTTGGCGACCGGGACCTCGTGCGCCTTGTGATAGCGCCACGCGAAGAACCCGACGACCCCCACCACCAACACCGCAACGACCCCAATCAAGGCCTTCTTGTTCATCCGACGGCTCCCATCGCTCCCGTGCAACGGGAACACGTTCATGCTCGCGGCAACGTGTCCTTTTACGATAATTTACCGCTAAATTTCCGTGTTTTTCCTGGGGTGGACGCGCTTTGGCTCGGCACCGGCCCCGCGCACGAAGAGGTCCCCGGAGCACGGCTACGCGGGGGGCCGCCCACCGTTGGCGCTTGACAAAGAGATGGTGTCGGATAGGTTTCCGCACCCGCCGCTTCCTAGCGGCCCGGCAATTTCCAAAGGAACACGTTCAGTGGCCAATCACCCGTCCGCAGAGAAGCGCAATCGTCAACGCATCACCCGCACGGCCCGTAACCGCACGCTCAAGAGCGCGGTTCGCACTGTCGTGAAGGGCCTTCGTGCCGAAATCACGGCGAACAACGTAGAGAAGGCAACGGAAGCGCTGAAGAAGGCGATCTCGGAGCTCGACCGCGCCGTTACGAAGAAGATCGTGCATCACAAGGCAGCCTCGCGCACCATTGGCCGTCTCTCGGCCGCGGTCCACAAGCTCGGCGCCGAAAAGAAGAGCTGAGCCCACCCGAGCTGGTTCCCGGAGGAAGGCACGTCCATGAGCGAGCCTCCTTCGAGCGCGCCCTCGACCGAGGTCACCACCGAAAACACGGGTGGTGATCCGGCGAGCGAGCATGCGCGCGAGCTGAACGAGCTCGTCGGCAGGACGATCTCCGAGCGCTATCACGTCACCGCCCTCATCGGTTCGGGCGGAATGGGCGCGGTCTACGAGGCCGAGCATCTCGGGATCGGGAAGAAGGTCGCGCTCAAGTTCCTCTCGAAGGAGTGCGCGAAAGAGTCGACCGTGGCGAGCCGCTTCGCGCGCGAAGCCCGGGCCGCGAGCGCGATCGAGAGCGAGCATATCGTCACCGTCTTCGACGCCGGGACCGATCGAGATCGGCCGTACATCGTCATGGAGCTCTTGCGCGGCGAAGACTTCGGCGCGCGCTTGAAGCGGCTGGGCAGGGTCCCGCAAGACGAAGCCGTGCACGTCATCGCCCAGACCTTGCGTGGTCTCGCCGCCGCGCACGAGGCCGGGATCATCCATCGTGATCTCAAGCCCGACAACATCTTCTTGGTCGACAAGCGCGGCGACGGGAGCTTCGTGAAGGTCGTCGACTTCGGCGTCTCGAAATTCGACCGGCCCGGCATGGGCACCGCGCCGCTCGCCCTCACGCAGAAGGGCACCGTCGTCGGGACGCCGTTCTACATGTCGCCGGAGCAGGCACAGGCCGCGCCCGACTTGGACGCGCGTGCCGATCTCTTCAGCGTTGGGGCGATGCTGTTCGAAGCGCTCGCCGGGCGTCCGCCCCACATGGGCCACACGTACGAAGCGGTCATCGTCTCGATCTGCATGAACGACGCTCCGGACCTGCGGACACTCGCCCCAGAGATTTCGCCGTCGCTCGCCCGCTTCGTTGCACGCGCGCTCTCGCGTGATCGCGGCAAGCGCTTCTCGTCGGCTCGCCAGATGCTGGTCGCGCTCGCCGAGTTTGCACCGCGCGAGCGCCAGTCGGGCGACGCTGAAGGGAAGGCTCTGCTCGCGAGGTCGAGCGAGCCGACGATGATCACCGCGCAAGCGCCGCCGGGAACGCCGGCACCGACGCAAACGGCGGTCGAAGGTCCGCGCGGCACGAGCACCTCGTGGATCGCCGCCGACAAGCACGGCGTCGTGTCGTCGCGTCGCGCGCCGGACAAATCGCGCGCGACGCTCGTCGTCGTCGGCGCTGCGGCGATGCTCGCGGGCGTGCTCGCGACCGTCCTCCTCGTGAAGGGGGTGCACGAGCCTGCGCCCGTCACCGGCTCATCGAAGGCCGTTCCTTCTTCGTCTTCTCCGACCACGAAGCCCGTCACGTCTGCCGCTTCGTCGGAGCTCACGGCACCGGCGAGCGCCGCGCCTGCTCTGTCCATCGCCGCTTCCGTGACGAGCGCAGCTCCGTCGGCGTCCGCCGCACCGCCTTCGACCGTGCCCGCTTCGACCGGCGCTTCGCCGCCGACGTCGGCGACCGCCGCCAAGACCGCCAAACCGACCGGAAAGCATCCGGGCACGGGCGGAAAGCACGGCGACGTCGACATCGATCGCGATTTTCCCTGATCGAACGTACGATCGCCGCATGGGCACCCGCGTCCGGGCGTTCGCGCTTTCGGCTCTTCTTGCTTCGACGTTTCTCGCGATCGCACGTCCTTCGTCGGCCGCCGACGACCCTGCTGCGCTCGCGCGCGCGAAGGCCCATTTCGAGAACGGCGTGCATCTCTATGACGCCAAGCCGCCGGACTACGAAGGCGCGCTCGCAGAGTTCCGGGCCGCTGAAAAAGAGAAGGCTTCACCCGGGATCAAACGCAACACCGCTCTTTGCCTCAAGGCGTTGCATCGCTACGGCGAGGCGATCGACGAGATCGAGGCGATGCTCGCGGCCGGCGACGAGGTGAAACCCGAGACGCGCGAGGCCGGCAAGACGATGCTCGCCGAGCTGAATGCGATCGTGGGGACGGTGAAGATCAAGGTGGTCCTCCACCGCGCGAAGTCGACGACGACCGACGTTCCGCCCGTCGAAGTCTCGGTCGACGGCACGCTGCTGCCGCCGGAGAAAGTGGGCACCTCCGTGCGGCTCGGCCCGGGCGATCACGTCGTCGTCGCGAAGGCACCGGGCTACGGCGATGCGACGAAGACCGTGTCGGTCGTCTCCGGCGACAAAGACGTCGTCGCGCAGCTCGACCTCATGCCGGCCGTGGCTGGGACGGCGCTCGGCGCGCTCCGCGTGCATGCCAGCGTGCCGACCGCGACGATCTCGATCGACGGCGTGGCGATCGCGAACGGCACGTGGGAAGGTGGCCTTCCCGCCGGCAAGCACCACGTCGAGGCGCACGCCGACAAGCAGCCGACCTGGTCACGCGACATCGACGTTGCGCCGGGCCAACGCCTCGATCTCGAAGCGACGATCGGCGCCGACGCGACGACGCCACCCGTTCCGCCGGTCTACGACGAGAAGGGGCAAGTCGTGATGCCGAAGAAAGCGGAGGCTCGCCCTTGGTATCTGATGGGCGGCATTGGCGGCTTCACGAGCATCTACACAGTTCACGAGAGCGCGTTCAATGGCACCTCGCCACGCGATCAGACCGTCGAGCGCGGCTTCAACGGGCTCGCGCTCAACGTCCGCGGCGGTCGTGACTTCGGCAAATTCGTCTCGCTCGAGGTCTTCGCAGAGGTCGGCGCGCTCAAGCCCGTGAGCTGGAACTATCCGAACAGCACCCAGCAGCAGGACGTGACGATCACCTACGTCCAGCTTGGGCCCGAGCTCCGCGTCCACTCGACCGGCAAGGTGCTGCGCATCGTCGTCGGCACCGGCATCGCGATCGAAGGGGTCTCGGTCACGCAGAAGAACGTGAAGTCCCCGTCGAGCGGCGAGAGCAAAGGCTCGGGCGTCGAAGCGGCGTGGGTGGTCGAGGCAGGTCCCCAGATCCGCTTCGCCGAGCGCCTCTTTCTCGAAGGCGATTTGTTCCTCAACCTGTCCGGCGACGGCGGCGTGAAAGAGGATGGAAACCGCTATTTTTACGACTCGCCCGTAGTTCGCGAAGGCGTGCGCCTGTTCTTCGGCTTCACGCTCTGACGGCGCTTCCCATCCGAACGAGGTGCCCGGGGCGCGCGCCGTTGAGCTCGCCGCCAGTGGTGATCGCCTCGCCGGCAACCAGCGTCGCGACGTAGCCTTCGGCGCGCTGGACGAGCCTTCGACCGCCGGCCGGGAGATCGCGCTGTATCGTCGGGCGGAGGAGCGTGAGGCGCGGGAGGTCGACGACGTTGAGGTCGGCACGCATGCCCGGCTCGATCGTGCCGCGATCGACGAGACCCATGAAGCGCGCGGTGTCGCGGCACTGCATCGCGACGACGCGCTCGAGCGGGATTCCATTTTCGCGATCGCGCGCCCAATGGGTGAGGAGGAACGTGGGCATGCTCGCGTCGCAGACGGTGCCGACATGCGCCCCGCCGTCACCAAGACCGACGAGCGCGCGCGGGTGGGTCAGCATCTCGCGGACGACGTCGAGGTTGAGGCCCGTGTAGTTGTAGATCGGGAAGTAGAGGAGGGCCTTGCCGTCGTCCTCGAGGAGCGCGTCGTAGATCCGCGCGAGCGGTGGGACGCCTGCGCGCATCGCTTCGGCGGCGATGCAGGTGTCCATCTTCGGCTCGTACGAAGGTCTCTCTCCCATGGGGTAGAGGCGCATCGAGAGCATGTCGAGGTTGGCGAGGAAGAAGTCTGCGAGCGGCGGCACTGGGGTTCCGTCGCCGGCGATTTTGTCGCTCTTCTCGGAGAGCATCCGCGCGCGGACCTCCGGGTTCTTCAGCTGCGCGACGCGCTCGGCGAGCGGTAGCGCCGCGATCGCTTTGTACGAAGGGAAGCCCATGAAAGGGTGGAAGGTCGCCTCGAGCCCGAGCAGAACGCCGATGCCGCGCGCGCCGACCTGACAACGCAGGTCGAGGCCGCGCGCGACGGCGCGCTCGACGCGCGCGAAGATGCGCTTCCACTGATCCGGCGCGTGGTCGCGCTGCATCGTCGAGATCGAGAGCGGCCGACCGCCGGCCGCCGAGGCCATCTCCTCGAGCACGTCGAACTCGCGATCGAAGCGCTCCGGGCCCGTCATCATGTCGAAGTCGCTCACGGCTTGGAGCACGCCGTGACCGAGGCCGCGGAAGGCGGAGGCGAGGCCGGTGAGCTCTCGCGCGTCGACCTCGGAGGCGGGCGTCGCTGCGCCGCGCGCGGTGCGGTGATTGTCCGTTCGCCCGGTCGAGAAGCCCGCTGCGCCCGCTTCGAGCGCGGCGCGGAGGAGGGTGCGCATCTGGGCGATGTCGTCGTCGGTCGCGATCTCGGAGGCGACCGCGCGCTCGCCCATCACGAACATGCGGAGCGGATCATGGGGGACTTGGACGAGGAAATCGATCGCGTGCGGCATCCGAGCAATCACGTCCATGTAGCTCGCGAACGACTCCCAGCCCCACGGAATGCCTTCGGCGAGCGCGGAGCCAGGGATGTCCTCGACCCCCTCCATGAGCTCGATAAGCGCTTGCTCGCGTCCGTGGCGAACGGGGGCGAAGCCAACGCCGCAGCTCCCGAGCACGCACGTCGTGACGCCGTGGAGCGAGGTCGGAGTGAGCTCCTCGTCCCATGAGACTTGCCCGTCGTAGTGCGTGTGGATGTCGACGAAGCCCGGGAGCACGTGCGCGCCCCGTGCGTCGATCGTCTTTCGGGCAGCGCCGTCGCATGCGCCGACCTGGACGATGCGTCCGCCCTCAATCGCCACGTCGCCGGCGCGAGGAGCCGCGCCCGTCCCGTCGACCAACGTCCCCCCCACGATTTTGAGATCGAACATTCGCGCAGATCCTCCAGACCGTGTTTACACTGTAAGGGCCCCCTTCGCCAGGCCGCGCGCGCTCGCCGGGCTCGTGCTAAAAGGGCGCGATGGGCTTCGGAAAAAATCCACACGTCGCCAAGGCCGAGGCCGAAGAGCAAAAAGCCGAGGGGGCGCGCGACGCAAAGGCCGCAGAGCTCGCTTGGCGCGAGGCTGCACGTCAATGGGATCGCGCCGCGGCGCGCGAGACCGATTCGAAATTCCGCGACCGCTATACGGCGAGCGCCGACGCCGCGCGAGCGAAGGCCGACGGCGACGACGCGGTCGCCGAAGACGCGCCGACCGTCCCCGACAAATCGCTCAACTGAGTCGAGCGCGTCGGCTTTCTACGCCGGGAAGTCGTGGGCCGGCACAAGATACCCGCTGATCACTCTCTTGGCGGGCTACGACTGCGGACGCGCGCGGGGGCCTTCCCCCCGACGATCGCGTCGCAGCAAATCGTGCTGCGGAGCCGATCGAATCAGCGTTTGCGACGCCCGAAAATGACCGCGAGCACGATGATGATGACGAAGAGAGTGATGCCCCCACCGCCGTAGTAGCGGCCGTTTCCGCCCGTCGTGACGCCGCCGAAGCAGCCCGTCAGAAGAGACGTCGAAAGAGAGAGGGAGAGGACCGAGAGAGCAAGGGAAGGGCGCATTCGAGCTTGCGTGAGCAAGTCTCGCTCCAACGCTGCGGCGCGCGAATTTCTGCTGCTGTGCGCCTTGCGAAGGGTGTCATTGTTGGACAAGCGTCGCAAAACATCACGGTCGGTGGGCGGCTCGCGCGCCGTCGTCGTAGAAGGGTAGTATCGAGAAACGTGGCGAAATCCCGACCCGCGCGCGCCAAATTCAAAGGCCCTGTTCTGCTCGGGCGCTACGAGCTTCTGTATCCGCTCGGCAGCGGCGGCATGGGCACGGTGTGGATAGCGCGCGGTCGCGGCACGCGTGACGCCGAGCGCTTCTTTGTCGTGAAAACGTTGCGTGACGAGCACTCGGACGACCCCGATTTTCGCGAGATGTTCTTCGACGAAGCGCGCATCGCCAGTGGGATCGACCATCCGAACGTCGCCCGCATCTTCGATCTGGGCGACGAGAGCGGCATCCCGTATCTCGTGATGGAGGTCGTCGACGGAGAGTCGCTCCAGCGTCTACATCGCGACTCGAAGAAGCGCGGCGAGCACATTCCGCCGGAGATCGCCCTGCGGATCGTCGCTGACGCGTGCGGCGGGATCCATGCAGCCCACGAGCTCCGCGACCTTCGCGGAGAGCTCCGCGACGTGATCCATCGCGACATCTCTCCGCACAACATCTTGGTCGGCATGAATGGCGTCACCAAGGTCATCGACTTCGGGATCGCCAAGGCGCGCGACCGCGTGGCGTCGAAGACGGCGACCGGTCAGGTGAAGGGCAAGCTCCGGTATCTCGCGCCCGAGCAGCTACACGACGAGCCGATCGATCGCCGAGTCGACGTCTGGGGGCTCGGGTCGGTGCTCTACCTGCTCCTCACCGGCCGCGCGGCGTACGACGGTCCGCACGACGCGGCGGTCCTCAGTGCGATCCTGTTCGACTCGCACGCGCCGCTGCCGGAGTCGCTCCACCCGAGCGCGCGTGCAGTCGTCGAGCGCGCGCTCGAGCGTGATCCGAAGAAGCGGTACTCGACCGCTGACGAGATGCGTGTGGCGAGCGAGCGCGCGCTGAAGAAAATGGGGCTCTCGGCGACCGCCGCCGACGTCGCGAAATACATGGCCGCGCGCTATCGGGAGGACGCTGACGCGCGCCACGACGACCTCGCGTCGGCGGTCGAAGTGACGACCCAAAGGCCACGCCCGCGGCCTGCGAGCGAGGTGTTCTACGCCGAAACGACGCTCGCGATGCCGACGCCGATGGGGTCGATAAAGTGGTCGAGGAGCGGCTCCGTTCGCGGAAGCCCGCGCGCAAAGGGCTGGTGCGCACCGACCTCTTGGCGCCGAATGCCGACACGAAGCGCGGGATCGCCGTCGGGGTCGGCATCACGATCTCCGTGATGGTGGTCGCGTTCCTCCTTGCTTACGTCCTCGTCGCGTTCTTTCGAGCACGCTAAGGCCCCGTCGTAGCGCGGCTGGCTATACGTAGAGTTGACATAAGCTACGTAGAACTCGTGACCCCGCTCTCGATCACCATCCAGAACGTCGAAGGCGGGAACGTCGGCGCGCTCTACATAGACCTTCGAGATCAGGGCTGGCCGAGGGAGCTCCGCCGCTGTGTGATTGGGGTGGCGGCGCGTGGGCGGCCATCGAGGGGAACGGACGGATCGCCACGATGGAGGAGTCGGGGCTGACACGAACGAAGTACACGTTGGCCTCATGGCTCGAAGCGTGGCTGTTGGGGGTGACTATGCCGCGCGCGGACGCGAGGCCGAATCGAGAGGTCGCTTCGTAGGCTCGAAGCCGCGCAGCGTGTAGCTCACGAGGAGCGAACCCCCGAGGAGCGCGAACCCGAGCGCGATGCCGAGCTCGCCCCAGCCCGTGCTCGAATGCGGCATTGGAATCAGGTGCTCGCACGCGGCGAGATGGACGTAGGTGAGCACGAGAGGGGACGCGAATGCGAGGCGCGTGCGTGAGCGCCACATCGCAACCGCCATCGCGACGGTGAGGGCAGCATCGAGCCAAAGGAGATGCGCCGGCCACGCACCGTGCGACCAGCGTGCGGTCCACGCAGCGAGGTAGATCGCGAAGAGTGCCCCGGCCGAGGCGCGTGCGATCTCGCCTGCACCGAGCGGAGGGGCGGGGATTCGCTCGACAGTGATGTGCGCTTCGGCGTGAGGCTCGTGCCCAGCCCGGTAGGGGACCGCGATCTGCACCGGCGGCGCCTGGCGTGTCTTTTCGACGAGAGCGAAGCGCGGAGCGAAGATGCGCAAGAGGAGAGCGCCGGCGGCGAAGAGCGACGTCGCGGCGAAGGAGGCGGGCGCGAGCACGGCAGCAAGCCCGAGGGTGGCGAGAACGAGCGCCCACGTTCGGACCTCGCTCCGCATGGACCGGACGGCGAGCAGCGGCAACGCGAACGACAGCGGCGCGAGCGACACGTCGGCATTCGTGCACCACATGTCGACGTGGAGCGCGAGCATCGCCGCCGAGATCGCCCACACGGCATGCGTCGCGCGCCGGAGCACGGTCATGCCCCACGCATCGAGCTCGCCGATGGATGTGATTTCTCCACGCCGATAGAGCGAGAGGAGCGAAAAGAGCCACGCGGCGAGGAGCGAGCCGGCGCCACGAGCGTCGAGAAGCGGAAGGACGCGTGGCAAGACGACGAGACCGACTGCGGCGAGCAGGAAGGCGGCGAGCATGCGTCGAGCGAGCCGGATGCGGAGCGCCCATCCGATCGCCCAGAGCTTGCCGATGAAGAGCACGAGCCATGCGGCCGAGGCCAACGCTCCGAGGGAGCCGAGGTATGCGCAGGCTTCGGTGTGCAACGTCGTGTCCCATTGGTAGACGGCGAAGACGAGCGCCAATAGGACGGCAGGCCGGCGTTGACCGAGGCGGGTGAGCAGCGCGACCCCTCCGACGAGCGCGGCCGCATAGAGCTCGGCGACGAACGGAATGCCGAGCGTGCTCGTGAGGCTCGCTTCGCCGACGACGCCGCGCGACCAGAGAAAACAGCCGCCGAAGACGAACGCCGCGCTCAGGAGGTAGGCGGGGTTGTACTCGACGAACCACCGATAGAGGAGGGCGCGCCAGAACGCGCGAGGATCGGGAGATGTTCCAGTGTCGTTCGAGGTCGCAGCGGTGGTGGATGGCATCGCGGTGGACAAGAGCAACGCGCGTGCCTCCGTGGAGCTGCGCGCAAGCGCTCGATTTCACTCGCTCGCGCGGCGCGTCCTTCGACAAATTGACGAGCCAATCGGTCGCGTCGCGATCATTCGTCAATCAGCCACTG
>CAJDWT010000140.1_pt1 | contig 20135 bp, 20 predicted proteins | sample 7391671 | NCBI WGS metagenome assembly CAJDWT01 (sample SAMEA7055729, study PRJEB34461) | soil metagenome | biome: terrestrial ecosystem; feature: Peninsula; material: soil | place: Antarctica | collected 2016
CGTCGACGATGCCTCGGGGGAAGATCTCGATCACGGCGTACGGGTTGATCTCGTAGATCTCGCGCGCGACGAGCGACGTCTTCATCACGCCGATCTCGTGCGCACCGGCCCGGAGGCGGTTCATGTTCGAGAGGCTGAGCGTGTCGAAATCGGCCAGGCGAAAGTGACCGCCGACCCCTTCGAGCGCGAGCGTCACCGCCGTCGACTGACCGACCGACAATCCGGCGATGCCGACGCGGAGCTTGCGGAGCGCGTCCTGCTCGGCGCGCGTGATCTTGTTTCGATTGCGACTGGTTCGGAGCTCTTCGTACTCGCTCTCGGGCAGGATGTGGACGAGCCGCTTCGACCAAGGGAAGAGCACCCAGCTTCCGTAGAGCGAAAGGTCGCCTCCCGCATGCGCCTTCGCGCGCTCGGCGACCTCGGCGGGCGGGAGCTTGCGGTCCGGGTTGCGCGTCTCGACGAGCTCTCCGAGCTGCGCGGCGAGCGTGTCGTGGACGAATGCGATCCGGTCCTCGGCGAGCGCGCGCTCGAGCGCGGCGCGACCTTCGGGCGTGGCGAGCGAGAAGAAGACGGGAACCGCTTCATCTTGGAATTTACGGTCGGATTCGGCACGTGAAAGGAGATCTTCGAGAGGCATGTTGGAGGCTCGTTCAATCGACGGAGCTCATCGTGAGCTCCCATAAATGCTCGGTGAATTGGGGCAAAAGCTCGGCAGTGGAGAAGACGGTACAATGGGTGAGACCGAGGTCGACGGCGTCGGCCGGCCACGTGGATTGGGGACGCTCGGGGTCGCAGCAATAGACGAACGTGCGCTTGCCGAGCTGCTCGAACAGACGGCGTCCATGCTGGAGGAGCGCCGTCGCCGCGTCCTCGTCCCAAGGTCCGAGCGGCACGATGCGGAGCGCGTCGAGGAGGCCGAAGAGGTGGATGCCGTCCTCGGCGCACTCGATGATCGCCGCCGCGCGCACGACGCCGTCCCGCTCGGCGACGACGACGTCACGGCCGCGCATGAGTGAGGTGTCGTCCCACCCGCTCCAATGACGATCGAACGGTGGCCGTAGCTCCATCGCTTCGCAGAATGCCGGTGGATAGCGCATCGCCGCATGCATCGCGATCGTCTCGAGCTCGCCGTCTGCTGCCGGCCGGACGATCCACGGTGGCGTCTCGGTGATGACGCCACCCGCGGCCATGATCAGCCGGTCGTGCGACGTCGGTTCGATCTCGACCGGGAGCTCGAGGGTGCGGAACGCGACGACGCAGCAATGATCGCCATCGGCGTGGCGCTCGGTGAAGTCGAGATGGAGCCGCTTGCTGAAGATTCCGGCGTCTTGCACCCAGACGACGAGCCAGCGTGCGAACGACGAACGATGCAGCCACGTGAGCGCCCGCTCGTAGATCTCGTAGAGGATCTGGCGGCCGGTCGTCCCTTCCGGCGGATTGCCGTGGCGGCGGGCGACGTGGAAGAGGAACGCCGCGTGATGATTGAGGGCTACGAGAGCCACTGACGCTTCGACGCCACGCGAGGACGGCCAGACGATTTGCGCGCCGAGCTGGGGTGCGCGCGCGAGCTTGCGGCTCGCCTCGATGAACGTCTCGCGCAGCGGGGCGAAATCCGCTTCCGATTTGCCGGAGAGCCCGAAGTAGCCGGACTTGTCGAAGAGCTCCCAAATGTCACCGGTCCACGAGCCGCCGATGCGCGTGCGAGGGTCGAGGAGCTTGCCGACCTCGGTGTCCCAATGCTCGGCGTCTTCTTGCGACGCAAAGGTGAGCGTCGCGCCGGCGATCCGGCGCCCTTCGCCGAAGTCCTCCGATACGTGGCGGAGGGTGAGGATCGCGCGGACGCGGAGCCGGCTCTGCCAGTCGATCGTGACGTCACGAATCTGGCTCCCGACCGCCATGACGTCGCGCGAAGCGCTGACCGCGAACGCGATGCCGTGGCGAGAGACGTCGTGGACATCACGGATCGCGACGCGCCCGTCGGTGCTCTTGTAGCGGAGCGTGACGCCGGACGGCGCGCTGGGGCGACGCTCGGCCCGGTGACCGACCCGCTCGATTTGATTCGGAAGCCTCGTGAGCAGCCGCCCGTCGATGAACGCGTGCCGGACGAGCGAGAAGCGAAAGAGCGAGAGGAGGCCGGCGATCTCGACGATCTGTCCGTCGCGCCACGTCTGGTCTTCGTAGTCCCAGCGGGTGACGTCGCCTTCGCGCGTGGGGGTCGGCAGCGCCGTGATCTGCGCGAGGGCATAGCCGTCGTCGTCGAGGGTGCGGCCTACGATCCGCTCATGACCCAACGCACGGAAAATACGACGAATTCGGGCGACGTCCGTGATGAGCTCGCTGGCATCGATACCGCGAGGTCGGGGCGCCGAATTCACCCCTCATCGTACCGCGTAGTCATAAATTTACCAATCGAGCGGCTCCTTTACCGCTCGCGGGTCAGCGGCGGGTGCGGAGCTGGTCGACCGCGTCGACCAACATCTTGCCCTGCTCTCCCCATGCGCGCGCGACGGGCGAGTTGACCCAGAACCAAGCGGCGGCCTCGTCTGCGGTCGCGAAGACCTTGTGGGGATAGGGGAGCTGTCCGATGACGGCGAGCCCGGTCACGACGCTCCGGACCGCAGCTGCACGGAACCCGGTTCCTTCGTGCGCCACGCCCGAGAGCAAGGTGCGTCCGTTGCCGGTCGCAAGGAATCGGGCGAGCGCGTCACGCACCGCGGAGGATGGCATCGGCGCCCCGGACTCGACGATCGTCAGCAGGAACACGCCGCTCGGATTCGCCTTCGTGAGGTCGTCGTACACCTTCTGCGCGGCGTTGACGCCGGCGAGGGTGGTCTCTTGCTTCCACACCAAGATGACGACGTTTCGCCACGTACCGATCAGGTGATCAGCCGTCTGCACCACGAGCGTCGCCGCGCCAAACCCTTCGCTTGACCTGTCTCCCATCGCGCTCGATGAGATAGCATGCCCGAGCGGCTCCGGCTCCCCCCGGGGCAGATCGCGCTGCATCGACCCAAGACGCTCTTCTTCATAAACGGCGGCAGGGGCAGCTTTACGGAAGCGGCGAGCGATCTCACCGATGCAAGAGAGCTAGCGCTTACGTACTTCGTGCAAGGGGATCGCATCGATCACGGCTTGACTCTAATTGGTCGATCGCCTAAACCGATCGCCTAATGGATCGAACGTAGACGATGAAGCCCGAAGAAACCAAAGCCCGGATCCTCGAGGCCACCGATGCGCTCTTCGGCGAGCTGGGCTTCGACGCGACGTCGACTCGCGACATCGCCGAGCGCTCGGGCGTCAACAAGGCGCTCATCCACTACCACTACGGCTCCAAGGACGATCTGCTCGACGTCATCCTCGACGGCTACTACGAGCGTCTCACGCGCGCGCTCGTGGCGGCCATGGGACGTCGCACGAAGCCCGAGGAGCAGGCGGAGGAGCTGCTCGACGCGTACGCGAGGTCGCCAGCGGGCGCCACGTGGAGAAGATCGTGCGGCGGACGTTGCCCGTCTTCCGCTTGGGAACGACGTGGCTCGGACGGCTCGCGCCCGATGCACCCGAGGGGCTGGAGCTGGTCCACCTGCTCACCAGCGTCTACGGCATGGTCGTCACGTACTTCACCTATGGCCGCGTGCTGCAAGAGCTCGGCGGCGTGGATCCGTTTTCGCCCGACGCGCTCGAGGGGCGCAAGCGCCACGTCCGCCGCGTGGTGGCGCTCCTCTTCCGCGAGCTCCGAGGCAGCACCAAACCGCAGAAGGAAGGCACGACATGGCCACGCTCCACCCCAAGAACACCGCGCAAAAAAACCGCCTCCTGACCGCGGAGCACTGGCTCTGCATGGAGCGCGCGCGGTACTACACCGAGGCGCACCGCGAGACCGAGGGGCTGCACCCGTCTCTCCGCGCCGCGCGTGCGCTCGAGCGCGTCTTCGAGAAGATGACCGTGCGCATCGAGCCCGACGAGCTGCTCGTAGGCAACCGCTCGTCGAAGCTCATCGCGCCCCCCATCGCGCCGGAGCGCGGCGACTTCACGTTCGTCTTCGGTCACCTCATGGACGAGCTGAAGACCTTTGGCTATCGCATCGCTCCGGAGGACGAGCGCCTGCTCGTCGATGAGCTCATTCCGTATTGGAAGGGCAAGACGGTGCGCGATGCGAAGATCGCGGCGTTCGAGGAGCACGGCCTGGCCAGCCAGCTCGATCTCTCGCCGCGGGAGATCCGCCGCAAGCTGCGCACCTTCGGCGTTCGCGCGCTGGTGCGCCTCGTGGTCGAAGAGGAAGACGGTGGCTCGCCTCTTGGCGTGCTGGGCCGCCTTCCACGGCTGATGCGCGCAGTGCGGGCGGGCGCGGGGGACAACCTCAAGGGCCGCGGCCGCTGCACCGACACGCAGGCGCACATCGTGCTGGGTCACAAGAACGTGCTCCGCGTCGGCTTTGCAGGCCTCCGCGCGCAGGCCCAATCGCGGCGCGAGCGTGCCGAGACGAACGCCGAGCGCGCCTTTCTCGAGAGCGTCGAGCGGACCTGCGACGCCATGCGCGCCTTCTCTGAACGCTTCGCCGCGGCCGCGCGCGCGGAGGCTGATCGCACGTCCGATGCGGACCGCCGGCGCGAGCTCGAGACCATCGCCGCGACGTGCAGTCGCGTGCCCTGGCTGCCGCCCCGGACCTTCGCGGAGGCGGTGCAGTCGCTGTGGTTCACGCAGAACGCGGCCATTATCAGCTACGGCGCGGGCAGCGGCATCACGCCGGGCCGCGTCGACCAGCTCCTCTTTCCGTACTTCGAGGCCGACCTCGCGCGCGGGATCCTGACGCGAGCGGACGCCCTGCGCCTCCTCGAGGAGCTGGTGATCAAGCTGAACAACAACGTCATCATCTGGCCGAACATCGGCGGCGTGCGTTTGAACCACCTCGGCTCGGACGTCGAGAACATCACGCTCGGAGGCGTGGACGCGCAGGGCAACGATGTCACCAACGAGCTCTCGTCGCTCTTCGTCGAGGCCATCGGGAACACCAATCTCGCCACGACCGCCTCGTTTCGCATCTCGAAGAAGAGCCCCAAGGACTTCGTCCGGCAGGTCGTCGCGATCCACCGCGAGACCAACTCGCCCGCGTTCTTGAACGACGAGACCGCCATCGCGGCGCTGGTGCGCGACGGTTACGCATTGGAGGACGCGCGGCAGTACTGCCTCGTCGGGTGCGTCGAGCCGAGCGGCAACGGCGACTCCTACGGCGCGACGGGTGGGACGAAGATCTACTTTCCTACGGCGCTGGATCTCGTCTTCAACCAGGGAAAGACCTCTTTCTTCGGCAACCAGGATGGCGTGGACACCGGCGAGCCCGCGGCCATAGCGTCGTTCAACGACTTCCTCGACGCGTTCTACACGCAGCTCGAGTCTCTCGTCGGGTGGGTCACCGACGCCACCAACCTCCGCGACGCCATCTGGGCCGAGCGCTTCCACAACCCGCTCATCTCGAGCACCATCGACGGCTGCATCGACAGCGCGAAGGACATGACCGCCGGCGGGGCGCGGTACAACTTCGGCTCGGTGGGCGGCGGCGGGTTGGGCACGGTGGTGGACTCGCTGGCCGCGATTCGCACCTTCGTCTTCGACGAGAAGACCACGACCATGAAGGAGCTCCGTGAGGCGCTTGCCACCAACTTCCGCGGTCGGGAGGCGCTGCGCCAGCGGCTCCTCGGCGGGCCGCGCTTCGGCAACGATCTCCCCGAGGTCGACGCGCTCGCGCGAGATCTCGTCGCACGCTTCTGCGCAATGGTATCAGCGCGCACCACCGCCTGCGGAGGCCACTACAAGGCAAGCTTCATCTCCTACGGGCTCAACGTCTACGAAGGCGCGCTCGAGCCTGCCACGCCCGACGGACGCCGAGCCGGCGAACCTCTGTCGAACAGCATGTCTCCCAGCAACGGCGCCGAGCGGCGTGGCCCGACGGCGGCCCTCAACTCGCTCGCCAAGATCGACCACACGCACATCGGCTACGGCAACTCGCTCAACATGCGTCTGCCCGTGGGCATCCTGAAATCCGACAAGGGCGTGGAGAGCGTGGCGCACTTGGTGCGGGCCTACTTCGACAAGGGTGGCTTCCACGTACAGTTCAACTCGGCCGACTCGGCCACGCTTCGCGCGGCGCAGGCGCGGCCCGAGGACTACGCCGACCTCATCGTCCGCGTGTCGGGCTACTCGGCGTACTTCACGCGCCTCGGCCGGCGCATCCAGGACGACATCATCGGGCGCACGGAGTTCGCGTCGTGCTCGTGAGCGAGGACACGGCGTGCCGCGTCTTCGATGTGCAGCGCTTCTCCATCCACGACGGGCCCGGCATTCGCACGACCGTCTTTCTCGAGGGTTGCCCGCTCCGCTGCGGGTGGTGTCACAACCCGGAGTCGTTCCTCAAGGGAGTGGCCACTCGCATGTCGGCCGAGGAGATCATCGCGGAGGACCCCCCCACGGACGACGACGCCGAGGCAGGAGACACGGACAAGCCGGTGAAGAAGGCCGCACCCGAGGAGGCGAAGCGGCACGGGCTCCACACCTGCGTGCAGACGTCGGGGGCGGTGCCACGGGCCCACTTCGCGGCGGTGCTCGGGCTCGTCGATCTGTTCCAGATCGATCTGAAGCACATGGATACGCAGCGGCACCGCGAGCTCACGGGCGCCGGCACGGAGCGCATCCACGACAACGCCGTCTTCCTGATCGAAGAGGGGGCGCCGGTGCAGTTTCGTATGCCGCTCTTGCCCGGCGTCAACGACGACGACAAGAACCTGGACCGGCTCGCTGCCTTCCTGCGCGGCCACGGCGTGCGGGAGCTTTGCCTCGTCCCGTACCACGACCTCTACCGCGACAAGTACGCGGCGCTCGGGATCGAGCCCGGGCTGACGCCGCTCAAGCTGCCGTCCGCCGACGACGTGCAGCGGGTCGTCCGGCGCATGCAGCAGGACGCGGTCATCGTCTCGATGGAAGGCTAGCGCTCGCTCGCCTGCTGCCCCTTTTGCTTCACCACCGCCGACCGCGTGGCCTCGGTAATGTCTTTGATTACCCCTTGACCATTCTCAAATTGGTCGTACCAATCGACCAATCATGCTAACCGCCATCGCTCCCCGTGAATCGGCCGCTTTTGCGTGCGCTCAGGCGCTCAAGAAGGCGATCCTCCGCTCCGAGCTCGCGCCCGGCTCGCGCTTGCCACCGGAGCGCAAGCTGGCCGAGACGTTCGGCGTGAACCGCGTCACGGTGAGGAGCGCGCTCACGCAGCTCGAGACCGCGCACCTCGTGTCCGTGCGGCAGGGGAGCGGTTACGTCGTTCGCGATTACCGTCGCGAGGGGGGGCCTGATCTCCTCGCGTCGCTCGTGGATCTTGCGCGCGGTCCGAGGGAGGTCAGCGCCATCGTGAGTGATCTGCTCCTCGTACGGCCTTTCGCCCGCGGCGATCAAGCGCATTCGCTCGGCGATCGACAAGCTCGCGGTGGCGGCGGCGGCGAGCAACACAGACGCCGTTGCCGAGGCGGATTTGGACGTCGTCACGTCCATCGTCGCCGAAGCGGGCAGCCCGGTGCTCGCTCTCTGCATGAACCCGGTGTCGGCGGTGCTTCGCGAGCTACCGCAGCTGCGCGTGGCGATGTACCGCGACCCCGAACGAAACGTGGAGAGCTTCCGAGCTGTGCTCGCGTGGATGACGACGCGGCGGGCGGACCTCATCGACGCGATCCTCGGCGAGCTCGAAGGTCACGACCGCGCGACGGTGCAAGCTCTCACACCCAAGAAGACCAAATCCACCAAGGCCAACCGATGAGCGACGAAAACGTGAGGAGGCTGCGCGCGTACCGAGCCTTTCAGCTCGTCTATGCATTCTTGACGTTGAATTTCGTTCTTCCGGCGATCTCCTACATCGCTCGTCCGGAGATGCTCATCGCGTCGATGGATCGCATCAACCGCGCGCTCGGCGGAGGCGCGTACACGCCGATCGAGTCGGGCCAGGTGTGGCACATGCTCGGGGTCGGCAACGTGATGACGCTCGGTTGGATGTGCGCGCTGATGCTGATCGATCTCCGTCGCTTTTATCCCATCCTCCCGGCGCTGGCTTTTTTGAAAGGCTTTTCGTCGCTCTATGCGCTGGCGATCGGCGTACGCCATGCGCTGCCGGTCTTTCTTTTCGTCTTCGTGCTGGACGGCGTGACGACCGCGGCGATGATCTTCTTTGCCGTTCGCGCGCATCGTCTCGGTCCGCCCACCGAGGGTGGCCGAGCCCCGTAAAGTCGGAACGTCACACGGTGCGGCACGCAATACGCCGCGCACTACGACGGCGATCCATTCGTCGACGACCTCGAGCTAACGGGGAGGACCAAGTCAACGCGAGCGTTTTTCGAAGCGACGCCGGCGCACGAATGCGAGCGCGACAAACGCGAGCACGCTGGCGCCCCACGGGCTCGTTCGTGAGCCCGGGGCGAGCGAGCAGCCGCCTGTGCCGGCCGGCGCCTCGCCGTCGCCCGCGTTCGAGTCGGCGACCGAATCGCCTGAATCGCTCGGCACACCTGCGTCGAGCGGCGCGCCCGGCGGCACGACGACGAGGTGCACACGCATGAGCCCGTCCACGGGCCCACCACCGCCGAGGGTCGGATCGGCGAACCACGTCACGCCCTCTTGCACGAGCCCGAAGGTGACCTGGAAATCGCCGACCTTGGTCGCGTCGAGCTTCACGTCGAAGTGACCCACGTCGCCCGGGGCGACGTCTTGCGCGACCGTCGAGACGCGCGTCGGCGTGAGCCAAGAAGGATCGGCGAACGGCGAGCTCACGTCATGCGGCGTCGGTGCGAGCTCCGTCTTGCCCGCGGTCCACGGCTGGGTGCCGCTGTTGGTGAGCTCGAAGAAGCCGTCGACGACGTCGCCCTGATGCACGGTGAGCGTCGCTGGTGCGAGCGGGAACGACTGCTTCGCGAGGTCGCCGCGATACTTGGGCGCGATGACGTTCACCTGCACTTCGAGCGCGTTATCGGCCGGCCCGCCTTGCCCCGAGTCGCTGAACCACGCGACGCCTTCTTGGAGGACGCCGAAATATTCGTAATACGTGCCCGCCTTGTCCGGCGCGTGGAGATTGAGCTTGAATTTGTACGTCGCGCCCGGCGCCACGGTGCCGGCGAGCGAGTTGTCGTCGCAGTCGGGGGCGGCTTCGTCGCCGTGGTCGACCAGCCAGCGGGTGGGCATGTCGGCCTCGTAGGCGGCGACCCCGCGCCCGAACGCGATCTGCACCGAGTGGCGCGCCACCTCGGCGATGCGCTGGGTAGACCGACGGGCCCGATGAACCCGCTGATCGTCATGCCCATCACGCCGGGCGTCGTACCGACCGTGCCGCTATACGCAGGCGCGTTGAGCACTGTGTGCGACGTGCTCGAGAAATGCGCCTCGGAGCCGCTCTCGCCGTTCCAATCGCCGCTGACAGTCTCGATGGTGCCGTTGCTGTTCACCTGCGTGACGATCGCGACGTGGTCGGCGTAGCCGTTGCCCGCGTAGTTGAAGACAACCGCGTCGCCGAGCCGCGCGGTGTTGTGGAGCGTGCCGTGTTTTTGGCCGTAAACGTAGAAGCTGCCTGCGGCGGCGGTGAGCTCGTTCGTGCTCCCGGCGCCGGTATGCTCCCAGACCCAGCGCGCGAAGTCGGCGCACCAGTACTCGGGGTAGCCACCGTTGCCGGTGCAGCTCGAGTCGAACGCCTTGCCACCGAGACTGTTGGTGCCGCAGGCCGTCGTACCGACATTGGCCCTTGCGAGCGTAGCGACGTCACTGCCCGTGAGCGCCTCGTTCGACGAGCCCACGTCCTCGCCCGTGTCCGAAGCCGCCCCGCATGCAACGACGGAAACCGCGGCGACGAAGGTGAGGAGTGTGCGCATGATCCCTCATGTACGCAACGGTCGGGCCAATCCGAAGCGTAGGCGTTTCGTGCAGTTTCATCGCTGTCACCGCGTGACGTCGCGAGCGCGATCGTCGCCCGTCGCGGCCCTGGGCGCGTCCTCGCACGACCTGGCTCGCGCTCGCCCCACGGGCCTACTCTCGGGACGTTTTTGCTCGCGTGATGGCCGAATCGCGCTCGTACGATTGGCCAGGCACCCCAAATGAATCTGCCATCAGCAACACTGCGTCGCCTATCTGGACGCAGCAGCCCAAGGGCTGCCGTCGTTCCTCACGCGAAGTAGCGCCCTTCCATCTCGTGGAGCTTCGCGCCCACTTGCTGCGCGAGATCGCGCGCGCCGCGCAGGCCCTCGTGCACGGTCCGCGGCTCGATGACCTCTACGTGCAGGTGAAGCACGTCTCCGACCGCGGGCGCGTCGCTGTACGTCACTTGCCTCTCGCCGCGCAGGTACGCGCAGATCACCTGCGGACGCTCGAGCGCGCCCAAGATGCGGCCGACTCCGTACGTGACGCTCTCGAGATCGAAGCGGCCCGTGCGGCTCCGCCCGCCCTCGGGAAAGATCGTGCAGACGTCGCCGTTCGCGACCAGATGCGTGATCTTGTCGAGCACGTGCTTGTGATGCGCCCCGTCTCCTGCGCGATCGATCGGGATGCATTTCCCGAGATAAACGAGCGCACGCGAGAGCGGGTTGCGTTCGAAGTTCTCGATGGCAGGCACGTTCCAAGAGAACGAGTGAAAGTCGGTGAGGTAGTCGACGGTCGATCCGAACGCGTGGTGCAGGTAGGCCGAGTCGTACATCGTCAGGTGGTTGGCGCAGACGAGCGTCGGTCGACCGTTTTTCAACGCGCTGCGATAGACGCGCCGCGCCTCTTCGAGACCCGCGATCCGATTGCCGCGAACCCAGCGCATGGCAAACACCGCGGCCGGGCCGACGATGGCGAACGCGAGGCGACCGAAGAAGGCCTGCTTGGCCAGCGAGCGCCGCTCGTTTGCGGCGATGTCGATCGAAGACGACGGATTCGGCATCGAGCGGCGAACGTAGCGCCGGATTCGCCCTTTGAGGTCGCCGCGTTATGACTTTTGTCGAACTGCGAGAAAAATGTGGGTCTCGTGGTCGTAACGTGACGATGGATCGGCTACCCATACGCTTATGGCAGGAATGCAGACTCCGGTCGCGGTTGTGTTTCCGGGCCAAGGGTCGCAGCGCGCGGGGATGGGACGGGACTTCTTCGATCGATTTCAGGTCGCGCGCGACACGTTCGCCGAGGCGAGCGACGCGCTCGGGCTAGATCTCCGCGCGATCTGCTTCGACGACGACCCGCGCCTCGACCGAACCGAATTCACGCAGCCCGCGATCCTCACCACCGAGATCGCGATGCTGCGATCGCTGCGCGAACAGGCAGGCCTGGCGCCGACGTTCTTCGGAGGTCACAGCCTCGGTGAGTACACCGCGCTCTCTGCCGCTGGCGTGATCCCGCTCGATGTCGCGGTGCGTCTCGTGAGGCGGCGCGGCGCGCTCATGCAAGGAGCCGTCGCGGAGGGCGCGGGCGCGATGATCGCCGTGTGCGCGAAGGGGATCGCCACGCGTGACCTCGCCTTGGATCTCGCCGATCTCGAGGTCGACGTGGCCAACCGAAACTCGCTCGATCAAGTCGTCCTGTCGGGGCCTGCCGAAGCCGTCGAGCGTGCGGAGACGCGCGTAGGCGAGGCGCTTCGAGGCGTCGAGCACGACATCGTTCGGCTCAACGTGAGCGCCCCGTTTCACTCGCGGGCGATGCGCGTCATCGAAGCGGAGCTCCGCGGCGCGATCGAGGACGCGGCGCCCCGGCTTACGCCCGCGTGCGCCGGCGTGGTCACGTCGAACCTCACCGGCACCTTCCACGAGCCGTTGCTCGCGCCGATGGTCGAAGCGCTCGTCGGTCAGGCGAGCGGCACAGTCGACTGGATCGCCAACATGCGCGCGCTCGCGAGCGTCGCGACGACGATCTACGAGGTAGGCCCGAATCGCCCGCTCCGCGGTTTTTTCCGCTCGATCGGGCGCGACGTGGTGTCGGTCCTCTCGACCAAGAATGCTGCCAAGGAGCTGTGCGCATGAGCCCCCGATTCGAGCGGTCGCACTGGGCGCTGATCCTCGGAGGGTCGAGCGGCTTCGGGCTCGCGACAGCGCAGAAGCTCGCGCGCCACGGCATGAGCGTCGCCGTCGTTCATCGCGATCGCCGCGGCGCGATGCCCGCGATCGACGCGGCCTTCGATGGCGTTCGCGAGCACGGCAACGGCTTCGTGTCGTTCAACGTCGACGCGCTCTCGGACGCGGGGCGGGCGACGGTGCTCGATGGGCTCGCGACGGCGATGGGCGAGAGCGGACGGGTCCGCACGCTGGTTCATTCGATCGCGTTCGGGAACCTGAAGCCGCTCGTGCTCGCGCGGGACGTCGGCCACGAAGTGCGGGCGCGAGCGCGTCTCGCCGAGCGGCTCGGGATCTCGGCGGATGTGCTCGCGGACGCGATTCGTGACGTGCTCGCGAGCGCCGACGACGCGGACGCGCTCATCGCGCTCGGCGATCCCCCGGAGGCCGCCGACGCGGTCCTCGAGGACGAGGACTTCGACCGAACCGTGCGCGCGATGGGCACGAGCCTCGCGACGTGGGCGCAGGAGGTCCATACGCGCGGGCTGTTTGCGGCCGACGCGCGCGTGCTCGGCCTCACGAGCGAGGGCAACGAGATCGCCTGGCGCGGGTACGCGGCGGTCGCTGCGGCGAAGGCGGCGCTCGAGTCCGTGTCGCGCGCGATCGCGGTGGAGCTCGCACCGTTCGGCGTTCGCTCGAACATCGTGCAGCCGGGCGTCACCGACACGCCTGCGCTCCGCATGATCCCCGGGAGCGCGCGCATGAAGGCGTCGGCGCGTCTTCGCAATCCGCTCGGCCGTCTCACTACGCCGGCGGACGTCGCCGACGTGATCTGCCTGCTCTGCAGCGACGACGCGCGCTGGGTCAACGGCGCGATCCTTCGCGTCGACGGCGGCGAGCACGTCGCGGGTGCACCATGACGCCGCTCTACGTGCACGGCCTCGGTCACTTCCATCCCGAAAACGTGATCGATAACCGCTTCCTCGAGGACCTCGACATCGGCACCACCGACGCGTGGATCCTCGAGCGCGTCGGGATCCGCGAGCGGCGCACGGTGCTTCCGCTCGACTACATCCGCGAGACGCGCAACGCGGACGTGCGAGCCGCGTACGAGGCGGCGCTCTACACGAACGTGGAGACAGCTCGACGCGCCGCGCTTCACGCGCTCGCGGAGGCTGGGCTCACGCCGAAGGACATCGGCATGGTCGTCTCGGGCGGGTGCACCACCGACGCGGAAATCCCGGCTGAGGCGTGCCGCATCGCCGCGGCGCTCGGGATCGAGGCGGTCGCGTTCGACGTGAGCTCGGCGTGCTCGACGTTCGGCGCGCAGCTCCACGTCCTCGCGGCGATGGGCCACGCGCTCCCGCCGTACGTGCTAGTCGTGAACCCAGAGAACACGACGCGCGTCGTCGACTACAGCGATCGCGCGACCGCGGTCCTCTGGGGTGACGGCACGAGCGCCGCGGTCGTCTCGTCGCACGTTCCCGCGCGTGCGCGCGTCGTCCGGACGACGCTCGGATCGTCTCCTGCCGGCTGCGACGCGGTCCGAATCCCGCGCTTCGGGCACTTCACGCAAGATGGCGGCGCGGTCCAACGGTTCGCGATCAAGACCACGCTCGCCGCGATACACGATCTCCTCGCCTCCGCGCGCACTCGCGTCCTCGAGACCGGTGGCGCGATCCGCTTCGTTGGCCATCAAGCGAACCTCCTCATGCTCGACGCCGTTGCGCGTCGCATCGAGGTCGATGCGCACTGGCACAACGTCGAGCGCTTCGGAAACACAGGCGCCGCCGGCGCGCCGACGGTGCTCTCACAGCACTGGAGCGAGCTCGCGAAGGGCGACGTCGTCGTGCTCGCGGTCGTCGGCTCCGGGCTCACGTGGTCGAGCGTCCAGATCGAAATTGGAGATTAAATGCGATACGCCGAGTTCCTCGAACGAAGTCACTTCTCCAAGGATGAGCTCTTCGCGCTCTCGCAAGGCAACCTCGTCGAGGATCCGCCGGACGAGCTCGTTCGCCTCCCCGCGCCGCCGATGCTCATGATCGATCGCGTGGTCTCGATCGAACGCCTCGGCACCCGCGCGCGCATCGTCGGCGAGCAGGACATCCACCTCACCGATTGGTTCTTCCAGTGCCACTTCCGCGGAGATCCCGTGCAGCCCGGGTGCCTCGGCGTCGACGCGGTCTGGCAGCTGCTCGGCCTGTACTGCGGCGTCGCAGGCGCGTCCGGATCGGGGCGCGCGCTCGGGTGCAAGGAGATCGAGTTCTCCGGGCAGATCCGGCCGTACAACCGCGTCGTCCGCTACGAGGTCGACATCCGTCGCTTCTCGAAGCTCCCCGAGTCGGGCTCCGCGGTCGCGATCGGGACGGCGCGCGTGCTCGTGGACGGCGAACCGATTTATGCCGTCAAGGACGCCAAGGTCGGCACGTTCCGCGGTATCGCGTACGGCGACTATCCCAAGCGCTCCGTGAACAGCGTGGGCGGCATCGCAGACCGGGGCACGTCGTGCTGACCGCCGACGAGGTCCTCGCGCTCCTCCCGCAGCAGCGCCCGTTTCGTTTCATCGATCGCCTTGTATCGATCGACGAGATGCGCGCCGTCGGTGAGTACACGTTCCGCGACGACGAGTCGTTCTACGCGGGACACTTTCCTGGCGACCCGGTGACGCCCGGTGTGATCCTCCTCGAGGCGATGTGCCAGACGGGGCTCGTCGCGCTCGGCATCTACTTGCTCGGGCTCGACGCGGCGCGTGAGGAGGTTGCTCGCACTGTGACGCTCTTCACCGACGCGCGTGTCGATTTCGAGCGCGTCGTGCGGCCCGGAGAGACGGTGCGCGTCGAGGCGGATCGGATCTTCTGGCGACGGAAGAAGCTGCAATCGAGCGTGCGTCTCACGCTGGCCGACGGGACACCGGTCGCGTCGGGCGTCGTCTCGGGAATGGGGGTGACTCGTGAGCGATCGTGATCGTCGCGTCGTGGTGACCGGGCTCGGGGTGGTGGCGCCGAACGCGCACGGGGCGGCGTCCTTCGCGGGCGCGCTGCGAGAAGGGAAGAGCGGGATCCGCTTTCATCAGCACCTCGCCGAGTCAGGCTTCGCGTGCTGCGTGGGCGGGATCCCCGAAGGCATCGAGGCGATCGCGGCGCGCTACCTCTCGGACGAAGAGCGCATGGCGATGAACCAAAACATGGTCTTCGCTGCCATCGCCGCGCTCGACGCGTGGAGTGACGCAGGGCTCACGCGATCGGACGCGGACGGAGACGTCGACTGGGAGGCGGGCGCGATCGTCGGCACGGGCATCGGCGGCATCGACACCGTCGTCGAGAAGCTCGCGCCGAAGGTCGACGCCGGCAAGGTCTCGCGCCTCGGGAGCACGATGGTCGAGCAGATCATGTCGAGCGGCAACAGCGCGCGCGTTGCGGGCTTGCTCGGCCTCGGCAATCAGGTGACGACGAATTCGAGCGCGTGCAACACGGGCACCGAGGCGATCGTCGACGCGTTCTTGCGCATTCGCGAGGGGCGCGCGGAGCGGATGCTCGCGGGCGGCTCCGAGGGCGCGTCGAAGTACATCTGGGCGGGCTTCGACGCGATGAAGGTGCTCGACCGGCGGCACAACGATCGCCCGACGGAGGCGTCGCGTCCGATGAGCGCGACCGCAGGCGGCTTCGTGCCCGGGTCGGGCGCGGGGCTGCTCGTGCTGGAGAGCCTCGCGAGCGCGGAGGCACGAGGCGCGCGCGTCTACGCCGAGGTGCTCGGCGGCTACGTCAACTGCGGTGGTCATCGCATGGGCGGTAGCATGACGGCGCCGAACCCGACGGGCGTGCGGCGATGCATCCAAGGCGCCGTCGCGATGGCGAAGATCGCGCCCGACTCGATCGACGCCATCAATGGGCATCTCACCGCGACGTTTGCGGACCCGCACGAGATCGCGAGCTGGTCGGCCGCGCTGGGCTTGCCGCCATCGAAGATGCCGCTCCTCCACTCGACGAAATCGCTCATCGGTCACTCGCTCGGCGCGGCGGGAGGCATCGAGTGCGTCGCGTCGGTGCTCGAGATCTTCTACGGCTTCGTGCACGGTTCGCTAAACTGCGAGGACCTCCACCCGGATCTGGTCCCGTACGCCGAACGGATCGTGCACCGCACGGTCGAGCGCCCGGATCTCGAGATCGTCGCCAAGGCGAGCTTCGGCTTTGGCGACGTGAACGGCTGCGTGATATTCAGGAAATTCCGGAGCTGAAGGAGAAATAGACATGGTTCAAGAGCAGGTTTTCGACAAGGTAATATCGATCCTCAAGCCCTTCGTTAAGGCGCCTGAGGCCCTCGCGACCGTCGGGATGGACTCGTCCATCGTGAAGGACTTGAAGGTCAACTCAGCGCGGCTCGTCGACGTCGTGCTCGAGATCGAGGACACGTTCGGCATCGCGATCGCGGACGCGGACGCGGACAAGGTGAAGACCGTCGGCGACGCCGTGAGGCTGATCGTATCGAGCAAGCCCTAGCGAGCGCTCGCGTGGTGCTCCGGCTCGCGGGTAACGACGTCGTCGATCTCGGCGATCCTGCGAACGCCGGGGCTCACGAGCGTGCACGCTTCGTCATGCGCGTCTGCGGCGAGCACGAGAGGCGCGCGCTCGCATGGTCGACCGACCCCGCGGCCCTTTTGTGGAGCTTTTTCGCGGCGAAGGAGGCCGCGTTCAAGCTCGCGTGCAAGCTCGGGCCGCGGCCGGTCTTCGCGCATCGACTCTTCGTCGTCGAGCCGACCCTCACGGCGGTCCGTCATGGTGAACTCGTGTTCCATCTCGAGGTCGAGCGCGAGGGCGACCTCGTCCACGCGGTGGCATGGACGGGCGACGATCGCCCACGTGCGATCGCCCGCGCGGTCGATCCGTCAGAGGATCTCGGCATCGCCGCACGTCGGCTCCTCGTGCGATCGCTCACGCGAGATCTCCACTGCTCGCCGGCGATGCTCGCCGTCGTCCGTGATCCAGCGCCTGACGCATGGGACGATCTCGGCCCGCCGCGGCTGCTCCGGTACGGGCTGCCGGTGGCCGTCGACGTGAGCCTTTCGCACGACGGCCGCTTCGTCGGGTGCTCGGCCTATCTGCCGTTGGTCTTGACGCCACCCTCGTCTGAGACCGCCTTCTACGAATGCGAGAGCGTTTTCACTGAAGCGATTTCGTCGACAGTGTCGAAGAGCATATCTACGCTGAACGGCTTGTCGATACACGGCTGACCGCACGACGCGAGGAACGCCGAAGCCTGGCGCGTGAACACGCCGCCGCTGACGAACGCGACGCGCTTGGCCAAGTGCGGCCAGCGCTCGGTGAGCTGCTTGAAGAAATCCATTCCCGTCATCTCCGGCATGAGCAAGTCGCAGACGATCACGTCGAAGCGCTCGCCGTTTTCCAACAGCGCGATGGCCTCCCTCGCCGAGCTCGCGCCTATCGCATCGTGCTTCTCGCGCAGAAGGCGCACCGTCGCCTTCAATACCAATGGCTCGTCGTCGATGACCAAAACGTGAGCCGATTGGTCCGGTGCCTCCGAAGAGACCGCCGTCGTCGGCACTGGATCATGGCGACTCGACACCTGAGCGATCGGCAGCGAGACGCGCATGGTTGTCCCCTGGCCGACCGTGCTCTCGGCTTCGATGGTCCCGCCGAGCCCGGTCACGATGCCGTGGCAGATCGCGAGCCCCAAACCGGTGCCGTGCGATTTGGTCGTCACGAACGGATCGAAGATGCGCTGCAAGAGATCCGGCGTCATGCCTCGGCCGGTGTCGGTCACCGAAACGACGACGCGACCGGCTTCGACACGCGCGACGACGTGGATGCTGTTGTGATCGGCCGCCCCGAGGGGAATGGCCTGCGCTGCGTTGATGAGGAGGTTCAAGAACACCTGCGCTAAGCGAGTCTCGCTCCCGGAGACCAACGGCAAATCACCGAGATCCATGACGAGCTTTGCTCGGTGTTTGATCTCGGCGACAGCCATTCTTGCTGCGTAGTGGACCACCGACACGAGCTCGACGGTACCGCTCGCGTTGTCGTCGTCGGCTCGAGAAAATGCCTTCAGATCACGCACGATGATCGCCACGCGGCGCGCGCCCTCCTCGACTTCACGCAACGTCGCGAGGACCGCGGCTTTGACGTCGACCTCGAGAGACGCTGCACCGATCTTGCGCGCGACGTCTTGCAATCCGGTCGTGATGAACGTGAGCGGGTTGTTGATCTCGTGCGCGACACCCGCCGCGAGCGTCCCCACCGACGCCATGCGATCGGCGAACGCGAGGCTCGCTTGCATTTTTCGAAGCTCGGTCTGATCGCGAATCGCCGTAACCCGCGCCGGGCGACCGCGAAAGGTGACGGTGCGCGCCGACACGAACGCCGGGAACTTCGTGCCGTCCGCGCGCATAGCGAACGCTTCATAAGGCTCGGATCTCTTGTCTGCGATGTGCTGGCGAATCGTCTCGTTCGACTCCGGAGCTGTGTAATCGAAGAGCTGTCGCCCAACCGCGCCATCCGGCGGCAGCTGGAAGAGGTCACGCGTCGCTCGATTCGTCGCGATGATCACGCCGTCCTGGTGGACGAAGAGCGCTTCAATCGCCGCGTCGGAGAGGGCGACGAGATCTTCCTCACGCTGGCGCAGCGCCTCCTCCACTTTGCGCTGCGCGGTGATGTCCTGCACCGTGCCGAGCGTCCGATTCGGACGCCCCTCCGTGGCGTAATCGTGTCGGCCGCGCTCGCGCACCCACTTGATGCGATCGCCGCCGAGCTTGAGTCGATGGACGATGTCGTAGGCGGTGCCTTGCTTGACTGAGAGTGTGTACGCGCGGTCGACCTCTGCGCGATCGTCCGGGTGAATCGCGTTCAGGAAGGCTTCGTAGGACGCGCCGAGCTTCGACGGGTCGATCTCGAAGATGCGAAAGATCTCTTCGCTCCAATCCAGCTTGTTCGTGCCGGAGTCGAGCTCCCAGCTGCCGACTTGCGCGATCTGTTGCGCCTCGTTCAGGCGGGCTTCGGCGTCCTGGACGCGCCTTAGCGCGAGATTGCGGGCGCTCATGTCGAACCCGAGCACGGCGACGTGCGTGATTGCTGCACCGGCGCGCAGCGGCCATAAGCGGATGTCCATGTCGGCGCGAACGTCGTCGGGACGGGCAAGGGTCGTGTCTAAGCTGACGGCCTCGCCACTCCGGAGGACCGAATCGAATGCGTCTCGAATGCGCGTTGCAAAACTGTCGGTACCTGCGACGCGCGCCAGATCCCACAGCTTGGACCCACGGATCTCTTCGCGCGGTACGCCCGTCCACTCGAGCACGGAGGTGTTCGCCTCGATCAGCCGGCCTTCCTCGTCGAAGATCGCAACGGGACCGGGAAGAGCCTCGAGTGCTTCGAGCAGTATCTGCGAGAGCGCCGGTTCAGCATTCGAGGCGCGCAAATCGTTCACAGTGCGAGGCTACCGTGTGATGGCGAGGTTCGAAAAGCGCGGCCGACGATTTTCGCGCATCGGTATCATTCGGAGACACCATCGGAAACGCGTGAGCAGGGCGGAGGCAGCTGAAAGCGCCTTCGACGCGGCTGATCTTCTCGATCAGTTGGAAGAGTCCATCACGATCTACGATGGCGAAGGGTGCTTCCTCTATTTGAATGCCGCGTGTGCGAGCAGCACGCCGGCGCGCTCGAGCTCATGCTGACTGACGTCGTCATGCCGCGAATGAGCGGGCCCCAGCTGGCTGCACGTTTGAGGTCCATCCGGCCTGAGCTGAGAATCATCAATATCTCTGGCTACAGCAAAGATCGTTTCGACAGCGCCGACGGTACGCACGATAGATTCCTCACCAAGCCCGTGAGTATCGACGAGCTGCTGCAGCGCGTGCGCCGCGTGCTCGATCATTGAGGGTCCAGCAAGGCGTCAGCCCTAGAACGCGGCCCTCTCGCCACGCCATGCCGCGCGTCACGTTGGCGTCGGCAACCCGTGTTTCGCAGGCCGAATGCGGCTGTCTTTCATTTCGTAGAGGTCCTCCCACGGCGAAGTAGCGCGGGCAGCACGAGCGCCTGCACGATCCAGAACGCGGACCGAAGGCTCATGGCGACCAAGGTGCGGAGCTCGTAG
>CAJDWT010000043.1_pt1 | contig 20072 bp, 16 predicted proteins | sample 7391671 | NCBI WGS metagenome assembly CAJDWT01 (sample SAMEA7055729, study PRJEB34461) | soil metagenome | biome: terrestrial ecosystem; feature: Peninsula; material: soil | place: Antarctica | collected 2016
CGCCATCGGGATGTACGCCACGAGTGGAGCAAGAAAGAGGATGGCAAGCAGCACGACGCCTGCGTGCGTAACCGCAGCAAAGGGCGACCTGGCCCCCGCGCGGATGTTGGTGGCGGTGCGAGCCAAGGCTCCCGTGGCTGCGATCCCGCCGAAGATCGGCGCAAGGATGTTTCCGATTCCGAGCCCGACGAGCTCGGCATTGGGATCGTGCTTCGTGTCGGTCATGCCGTCTGCGATGACCGCGGAGAGCAACGACTCGATGGCGCCGAGCATGGCGATCGCGAACGCCGAGGGAAAGAGATCGCGAATGAGGCCAAACGTCAGATGGGCCGAGCCCCACGGCAGCGAGGGGGAAGGTACAATGGCGGGGATTCCGGCGATCTCGACGCCATTCACCATCGTATGAAATCGGTTGCCGATCGTGGCGACCATAAAGGACGGATGGAACGCATGCAGCGCGCTCGCAACCAGGGCGACGAAGCCGATGGCGATCAGCGGTGCTGGGATTTTCTTGATGACTCGGGGGAGGAGAATGAGGAGCGCGAGCGTCGCGCCAGCAACGGCCAGGTCCTCGACACGAGCCGAGCCTCGCGCCGCCCAGAGCGCGCCAATCTTGTCGGTGTAGTGCTCGGGCAGAGGTCCGACTTGGAGACCGAGAACGTCTTTGATTTGGAGGGTAGCGATGACCGTCGCGATGCCGCTCGTGAAACCAGTCGTGACGGTATAGGGGATGTACTGAATGAAGCTGCCGAGCCGCGCGATGCCCATGGCCAGGAGTAAGAAGCCTGCGAGAAACCCCGCAAGGAGTAGTCCAGAGACGCCATGCTTCGTGACGATAGGGGCGAGGATGACGACGAACGCCGCCGTCGGTCCGGTCACTTGGAACTTGCAACCGCCGAAGAGCGCAACCGAGGCGCCAGCAACGATAGCCGTGTAGAGCCCGAGCTGCGGTGGTGCGCCAGCGGCAATCGCGAGCGCCATCGAGAGCGGAAGCGCCACGACGCCAACGACAACTCCGGCCATCAGGTCGGCGCGGATGTCGGCGGCCCCGTATCCCTTTGCGAACACGCGTCGAAGCGCGGAAGCAATCGGAATGGAGAATGCGGGTGCCGACCTCTTTGGCTCGCTCTCCGAGCCTCGTGTCGTCGTAGATGAGCTGCCGTGCTCGTCGTGACTCTTCGTCTTCATTGCGATCTCTGGCTCTCCCGGTTGCCGGAGACGACCGAGACGAGCAGGCGACGGCCGCGCTTGCCGACGTGTGATGGATGCATTCTGCCGAACGCTGATAGCAACCTCGGTGCCAAGTATTTTTGGCGCGATTTCGCAGGCCATGGCTCGAAGAGCCTTTGCACCTCTTTGCTTACCAGCCCTTCTTTACGCGCTCGGGCCGGCCGTAGTGGACGTCATGACGATTCCCACGTCGAACCGATCCAATCGCTCGAGACTAGCAATCACCGCTGCGATCGGGTGCGCAACTGCGCTTGCCCTCGCGAGCGGATGCAGCGCGAAGGTCCTGGGTGACGAGCTGACCAACGCCGACCTCGACGCCGGTCAGGCTTCACCGACCGCCGATGCGAGCGCAAAAAAGCAGCTGCCTTTCTCGAGCGATGATGCGGCCACCTCGAACGACGATGCAACGGTCGATGCCGGACCATCGTCGCCGTGCGGCGCGAACGGGGTCATGTGCGGGAGCGCGTGCGTCGACGTCGCGGTCGATAGCCAGAACTGCGGCGCCTGCGCGAACGCGTGCCTCGGCGGTCAAGTGTGCTCGAACGGCCAGTGCGCAACGACGTGCGGCGCACCGACGACGCTCTGCGAGCCGGTGGACCATCCGAAGCTCTGTGCAAACCTTGCGTCCGACAACACCAACTGCGGCACATGCGGCAGTGCGTGCGCGACCGGCACTACGTGCTCCGCCGGCGCCTGCGTCGCGGTCTGTCCTTCATCGCAGATCAGTTGCGGGGGCGCCTGCGTCGATCCCGCGACGGATCGCGGCTTTTGCGGCGCGACGGCCGGTTGCGGCGAGGCCGACGCGGGCTCACCAGGCGCCGCGTGCGGCGCAGGCATGGTCTGCAACGCGGGGAGCTGCGACGCCGACTGCAGCGCAAGTCTCTTGAAGTGCGGCGCCTCGTGCGTCGACACGCAGCACGATCCACTCCACTGCGGCAGCTGCGATGCGCAATGTGCGCTCGCGAACGGCTTGAACGTGTGCAACGCCGGAAGCTGTAGCCTCCTCGGCTGCACGACTGGCTTCAGTCAGTGCCCACCCGTCTGGATGGGAATGCCGATCACCTCGTGCTCGGCGCTCGCTAGCGATCCGCAAAACTGCGGTTGGTGCGGAAATGCATGCAACCTCGCGAACGCGACGTCGGTGTGCTCCTCGAGCGCGTGCGCGGTGGACTCGTGCAACGCAGGCTTCCTCGACTGCGACAAAGACCCGAGCGACGGCTGCGAAACGCAGGGCGCGACGTGTCCTACGCCGAAGAAGGTCTTCGTCACGAGCACGACGTTCTCGGCCAACATGGGCGGCTACGCAGGCGCCGATGCTCACTGCGCTACCGCCGCAACCGCTGCTGGATTGTCCGGAACCTTCCTCGCATGGGTGAGCGACGGCGCGACCACGCCGCAAAGCAGGTTCGCGAAATCGTCGATCCCCTACGCGCTCGTCGACGGCACCATCGTCGCCAACAATTTCGCCGGCCTCACGAGCGGCTACTTGCGCCACGCGATCAGCCTGACCGAAAGCGGCGGCTCGCCCGTGCTCGCGACAGTCAGCGGCTATTGCAACGTGTGGACTGGAACAGACTCGGACGGGAACACACAAGGCGACGACTGTTCGAGCTGGAGCTCGACCTCAGGCTCCAGCACCGGCACAGCCGGCACCTCCACGGAATCAAGCCAGGCGTGGTCAACCCAGTGCGGCGGCGGGATCTGCGGCGCAATGGCCGCGCTCTACTGCTTCGAGCAATGAAATAGACGCACGTCGAGCCCCCGAAAGTGCAAAGGGGGTTCGGCAAGCGAGAGCGGTACGCGTAGGTTACGTATCGCCGATGATGCGCGCTCTTTTGCTTCAAGCAGATGGTTGGGCTGATTTAGCGAGGACCGAGACCCGCGAGGCTCCGGGTCTCGTCAGCGCCTACGCTCCGGTCTGAATGTCGGACACGCCGGCACTCACGTTTCCTCCTGAGCTTCCGATCTCGGCGCGCGTCGCTGACATCGCGATCGCCGTCGACGCGCACCCCGTCGTGATCGTCGCGGGCGCGACCGGATCGGGAAAGACGACGCAGCTGCCCAAGATCGCGCTCGCGATGGGGCGCGGGCTCGAGAAGCAGATCGGCGTCACGCAACCGCGTCGTCTTGCCGCCACTTCGGTGGCTGCGCGCGTCGCGAGCGAGCTCGGATGCACGTTGGGCGCGGACGTCGGCTACCAGGTGCGCTTCGACGATCGCACGTCGGCCGCGACCTACGTGAAGTTCATGACCGACGGGATCATGCTCGCCGAGATCCACGGCGACCCTCTTCTTCGTCGCTACGACACGATCGTCATCGACGAAGCGCACGAGCGCAGCTTGACGATCGATTTCTTGCTCGGATGGATCAAACGCATCCTCCCCGAGCGTCCCGATCTCAAGGTCATCGTCAGCTCGGCGACACTGGAAACGGAACGCTTCTCCGCGTTCTTCGACGGCGCGCCGGTGATCGAGGTGCAGGGCCGGACGTATCCGGTCGACGTGCTCTACGAGCCTCCGCTGAAGGACATCGATCTTCCCGACGCGGTCGCCGATGCGGTCGCGAACGTCACGACGCTCGATCCGCACGGCGACATCCTGGTCTTCTTGCCGGGCGAGCGCGAGATCCGTGACACCGAGAACGCGCTGAACGCCCGTAATTTACGGCACACCGTAATTCAGCCGCTGTACGCGCGGCTCTCGGCGTCGGACCAAGCACGCGTCTTCACCCGCCTCGCGCAACGACGCGTGATCCTCGCCACCAACGTCGCCGAGACCTCCGTCACCATCCCCGGCATCGTCTACGTCGTCGACACCGGGCTCGCGCGGTTGTCGCGGTACGACGGTCGCTCCGGGATCACGCGGCTGCAGATCGAAGGCATCTCGCAAGCGAGCGCCGATCAGAGGAAGGGTCGCTGCGGGCGCGTGCGCGCCGGAGTCTGCGTACGTCTCTACGACGAGGCGAGCTTCACGTCGCGCCAAGCGTTCACCGATCCGGAGATCAAGCGCACCGGTCTCGCCGGTGTCATCTTGCGCATGAAGTCACTCGGCTTGGGCGACGTCGAAGAATTTCCGTTCCTCGATCCGCCGCAGTCGAAGGCGATCACCGAAGGCTACCGCGTGCTCGAAGAGCTCGGCGCGATCGACGACGCGCGCAAGCTCACCGCCGTGGGCTCACAGCTCGCGCGCTTCCCGGTCGATCCGCGGATAGGGCGCATGATCTTGGCGGGAGCCGAGCATCGATGTCTGCGCGACGTGCTCGTCGTCGCAGCGGCGTTGAACGTCCAAGATCCACGCGAGCGTCCGCGTGAGCAACGGCAAAAAGCGGACGATCTCCATCGCCGCTTCAACGACGAGCGCTCCGACTTCGTGAGCCTTTTGCGCCTCTGGGACTTCGTGCGCGACGCAGAGAGGAAGAGCGCCTCGAACCTGCGCCGCGTCTGCCGCGAGAGCTTTCTGTCCTGGGTCCGCGTGCGCGAATGGACCGAGATTCATCGCCAGCTCTCGGACATCGTCAAAGAGCTGGGCCTCGATCAATCGAAGACGGCGTCGCCCGTCCTGCCGGGCGCAAAGCTCGACGACAACGCGCTCCATCGCGCGCTGCTCACGGGGCTCCTTTCCAAGGTCGGACTGTGGAACGCGGAGGCGCGCGTGTACTTGGGCGCGCGCCAGACGCGATATGCGCTCCATCCGTCGTCGTCACTCGCGCGGCGTCCGCCCGCGTGGATCATGGCCTTCGAGCTCGTGGAGACGACCCAGCTCTTCGCGCGCATGGCAGCAAAGATCGACCCCGAGTGGCTGATCGAAGCCGGCGCGCACCTGGTAAAGCGAAGCCACTCCGAGCCGCACTGGTCGGAGAAGTCGGCGCGCGCGTCGATCAAAGAGCACGTCACGCTCTTCGGTCTCACGGTCGCCAAAGATCGGAGCGTCGACTACGCGACCGTGGCGCCAGCGGCGGCGCACCAGATGTTCCTGGATCACGCCCTGGTGCGCGGCGAATTTCGATCGCATGGCGCGTTCCAAACGAAGAACCGCGAGCTGCTGGAGACCGTCGCGAAGCTCCGCGACAAAGCGCGCATGAGCGACATGATGGCGGATGACGAAGCGTTGCTCGCCTTCTTCGATCGCCTGGTGCCGGAGACGGTGGTGAACGGTCAACGCTTCGAGGTGTGGCGCGAAGAAGCGGAGAAGGCGGACCCCGCGATCCTCCTGCTCTCGCTCGCCGATGTCCTTGTCGAAGATCGCGCGCTCCGACCGAGCCATTTTCCCGACGCGTTGCACCTCCATGGCGTGGAGATTTCGGCGACCTACAAGTTCGACCCGTCGGCCGACGACGACGGCGTCACCCTCGCGATCCCGCTCGTCGTGTTGCCGCAGCTCGATCCAGGCGAGCTCGATTGGACGATGCCCGGCTGGCAGGCAGAGAAGATCCTCTACTTCTTGCACGAGCTTCCAAAACCGATGCGTCGTGAGATTTCGGAGGCAGGTGGTACCCTGAACGAGGTCGCACGATCGCTCGCGGACACGCTCGTTCCGTTCGAAGGACCGATGCTACCAGCGCTCGCAAAAGCGCTTTCGACGTTGACGGGCTCGCGCATCACGACCGATTCGCTGCGCCCGGAGAACGCGCCACGGCACCTGCGGTTTTTGATCGAGGTGCTCGGCGCGGATGGTCGTGTCGTCGCCGAAGGACGCGACCTTGCCGACCTGCAGAAGTACTTGGGCGTGCAAGCGCGTGCGGCGTTGAAGACGGCGGTGCCGGTGAATCCCTCGGAGCGAACGTGGGAGCGCGCGGCGGTCACGTCGTGGGACTTTGGCGAGCTGCCGCCGTTCGTCGTGCGTCGTGTGGCAGGGACCGACGTGCGCACGTACCCGGCGATCGTCGACAACGGGAAGTCGGTCGATCTCGGTTTGCTCGAATCGTCGGTGGCCGCAGAAAGGGCGTCGCGCCAAGGCGTGCGTCGACTCTTCACGATCGCCGCGCGGCCAGAGCTGTCGGCGATCGCACCGCGCCTTCCGCGTCCCTTAACGTCTCCCCACGGAACGATGCCGACCAAGGCGCTCAACGAGACGTTCCACGCGCAGCTCATCGCGCGCGTCGTCGATGGCGCGTTCCAGCTGGAGGGGGACGCGCCGCTTCCGCGGTCGAAAGCCGCGTTCGACGCGCAGCTGTCGTCGGGCATTCCGAAGGTGGCCGGGCTCTTTCGGATGTGGACGCAAAACCTGAGCATCGTGTCGCTCGAGCTCGACAAGACGCTCGTGGCCTTGAAATCAGCGGCGAACCACCCAAGCGGCCGGGCTGCGCTGCTCGATCTACGAGCGCAAATGGAGCTGCTGGTTCCGTCGGATCTGGTCGCGTGGATTCCGCTCGCGCGCCTCGAGCACTACCCGCGTTACCTACGCGCGGCGCGAACGCGCTTACTGCGCGCCGTGGCCGACCCGCGCAAAGACGCGGAGAAGCTCGCCCCCGTTGCGGCGCTCTGGACGAGCTTCGTGGCCAAGCAGCAACGCGCGCGCGATGACGAAGCGGAGGACGTGCGCGCGATTCGCTGGCTGTTCGAGGAGCTCCGCGTCGCCATGTTTGCGCCCGAGCTCAAGACGCCGGTGCCCGCTTCGGCGAAGCGCATCTCCGACGCGATCGCGGGGTTGGGGTCTCGCAGCACGCGGTGAGCTCGGAGAGGCGCGCGTGCTCGGGCTGATCGAGCTTCACCATTTGATCCGAACCCTCAATCGGGCCCGGGGCCGAACGTGAGCTGGTAGGCGAAGTAGGCTTGGAACAAGCCGAAGCCGACGATGCTTCTACCCGCCGAGACCATGAGGTGATGGTTGGGGGTGATGTCGAAGGTGCTCCCGACGTTGAAGCGCGTGTCGCTCTCGGCGCCGAGCTCCTCCGGTGTCGTGTGGAAGATCTCCAGGCCCACGCTGAAGCGGTCGAAGACCTTGCGCTGCAAGAGCCAGCCGAAGAACCACCAATGACGGTTGGCGTTGCCCGCGTCGAGCCACACGCCCCAGCCCCCGTACGTTGTCCAGTCGCCGAAGCTCTTTTGGAGCCAGAACGGGATGAACACCTGTGCCGAGCCGTTTCCGAGGCCGCGCGCACGCGATCCGGTCGGAACCTCCAGGAGCGGGAACGTGCCGATCATGGGCGTCCACTTCCGCTCGTCCAAGAACCTGAGCTTCGCGCCGAGCTCGGTGTCACCGTAGCCGAACGTCGCGGGCCCGCGCGCCGGCGCGCTGTAGGCGAGGGGCGCGATCACGTGAAGCTGAAGCTCGGGCACGGCGCCGTAGTTGAGCTCGAGATGCGGCGCGGTCCCGGTCCAGCCGTCGCGATCATGATTCGTCAGCGATGCGAGATAGACCTCCCAGTGATGGTACTCGACGGGCTCCGGATCGTCGGTCGTGTACGGGGGCCCGGCGTGGGCCGTCGGTGCGCCGAGCAGCACGGCGCTCGCAAGTAGGAGGGCTACGAACGGCCATTCAAGACGCTGCCGTCGCGCGCGCTGCCGGCCCATCACTTCCCGTCACCGTGATTCATGCATCGGCGGCCGAGCCTAATGACTACCTAGCTTGGAGACAACCGCGCTCACGCCAGCGCACCGGAGCGCTTCAGCGCTTGCCCTCGGGCGGCATCGGCACCATCGTCCGTCGTTACATGGAACGGTTCGCGCTCCTCGGGTCGGGGTTCTTCGGCTTTCTGGCGGTCGCCTTCGGAGCGTTCGGCGCCCACGGGCTCAAGGCCCGCTTTGCGCCGCTCGCCGACGGTGCACAACGGCTCGAGTGGTGGGCTACCGGAGCGCACTACCAGGCGATCCACGCGCTCGCGCTCGGGCTCGTCGCCTACCTCGCGTCACGTTCGTCGTCGACGAGCGTGAGCGTCGCCGCGGTCGCGTTCGTCGCCGGCATCATCGTCTTCTCCGGCAGCCTCTACGTGATGGCGTTGTCCGGGCTCCGGTGGCTTGGCGCGGTCACGCCATTCGGTGGGCTCGCGTTTCTCGTGGGCTGGGCCGCCATCTTCATCGCCGCCCTCACGCTGCCGGCTCGTCCCTGACTCCAATCGTTCGGGAGCCAAGCGTCGCGCCAACGACCCGTCTTACGTCCACGTGATGTCGTAGACGCAGCTCACCGCGCCGTGAGCGCGGCACTCGACGTGATGCACCTCGGACCGCTTGGCGCCAGCGATCGTCAGCAGCCCGAGGAACCACCCCTTGAGCGAGGCGCATATCGCTTCGTCGACGACCCCGAGCTCACGGAGCTCGGCGCGCGCTCGGTGCTCACCCGTGCGGCTGATCTCCCACTCGCCGCTCGTGTGGAAGTTGGGCCAGAGGCGCGTGCCCTTATCAATAAGCCAGCTCGGTGTGACGAACTTGAGGATCACCTTGTGGAACGTATTCATGTCGTGAATGGCCGCCCACACGCCGCGATCGGTCACGAGCGCGAGGTCGCCCGCGCCAAGCTCGTCCTCCATCGCTCGCAGCAGGCGCGGAAACGGCGACAGCGGGTACCACTTGATGGGAAGTAGGATGCCGCCGATCATGGCGCGGTCCTCGACGGAGAGGCGCGCCAGCACGCGTTGCTTCGCCTCGGCTCCGAACTTCGTGTCCACGAACGCGAGCGTCGAGTGATAGGCGCTCCCTTTCAGCTGCGCGTCGTCCACACTGAAGCCTACAGCGAATGCGGTGACACGTCGAAGGGAGGACCCCGACCGCTCGGCGTCACTGCGCCTTGATCCAAGCTTCGTCGCTCAGACGTGGCACAAGCACGGCGCGCCGTTTGCGCGTCGGCGAATGGGTTGCATCGGGCCTCTCCGCGCGTGGCCAAGGAAGACGCGGGCTTCGTCGCGGCATGGCTTTCGCTCTCTGCAGAGTGGAGGCCGAACGTCATGCCCGAAAAAGAGAACGAGCCGTTGGTGGTGTTGGTTGCCATCGATTTCGAGCCGCAGTCGACGCACGCGCTCGTGTCTGCCGCGGCGATCGCGAGGCGCGCAGGCGCGACGGTGGTGCACGCCATCCATGTCGTCGACCTGATCCGCCAGGCCGATCTCGGCGCGATCGCCCTCGCCGACTACCATCGTCGAGCTCGCGAGCAGCTCGACCTCCTCATCGCTCATGAGAAGCTAGAGGGCGCAGTTACCCCGCACGTCCATCTCGGTGCGCCTGCGGACGTCCTCGTCCACGCCGCAGAGTCGATGAAGGCCGACGTCCTCGTCCTAGGCACTCACGGACGAAAGGGCGTCGAGCGGCTCGTCTTCGGCTCGGTTGCCGAGATCGTGGTGCGCCGCGCGACCTGCTCGGTGGTTGTCGTTCGCTCCAAGCAAGACGAGGACGCCGCTGGAATCGAGCCGCCGTGCCCCGACTGCGTGACGACCGCCAAGGAGTCTGGAGGGGCCGAGATCTGGTGCGGCCGTCACCGAACCCACCATCCTCGGGCCCACATCTACGGTGACGAATCCTCGACCGTGGGCGGTATGGGCTCGAGCGGATTCGGGGCTCCCGATTGAACGCGCAGGGAACGGCCGCCGCGTTGGCGCGCACAGTGCACTGCTCTCGGGCCTATGAACGACCGAATCATGTCCGCGCTCGACGCGCTCGGTGCGATCCGCACCGGCCAGCGCATTTTTGTCCACGGTAGCGCCGCGACGCCGCTTCGTCTTCTCGATGCGCTCGTCCAGCGTGCAGACGCCTTCAGGAACGTGGAGCTCATCCACCTCCACACCGAAGGACCCGCGGTCTACGCGCAGCCCGAGTACGCCAAGAGCATCCGGGTCGCGAACTTGTTCGTCGGCCCGAACATGCGCCGTCGTATGGACGGTGATCGCATCGACTACCTACCCTGCTACCTCTCCGAGGTGCCGCGTCTCTTTCGATCCCGCCGGCGCCCCATCGACGTCGCGCTGATCCAGGTTTCGCCGCCCGATCGCCACGGGTACTGCTCACTTGGAACGAGCGTCGACGTCGCCGCGGCGGCCGTCGAGGTCGCCTCCCACATCATCGCGCAGGTGAACCCGAACATGCCGCGGGTACATGGTGACGGACAGATCCACGTCGATCGCTTGAACGCGATCGTGAACGTCGACGACCCGATCATGGAGCACGCGCCTCTCGTTCTCTCGCCCGAGGCCAAGGCGATCGGTTCGAACGTCGCCGGGCTCGTTCCCGACGGCGCCACGCTGCAAGTCGGGATCGGCGCAATCCCTGAGGCGGTGCTCAGCGCCTTGAAGACGCACCGTCATCTCGGCGTGCACACCGAAACGTGGAGCGATGGCGTGCTCGATCTCATCGAGTGCGGCGCCGTCGACAACAGCCGGAAGGTCGTCCATCCGGGCAAGACGGTCTCCAGCTTCGTCGCTGGAACGCGGCGGCTCTACGACTTCATCGACGACAATCCTTCGGTCCATCAACTCGACATCGGCTTCGTCAACGACGTCCGCGTCATCGCGCGCAACCCGCTCGTCATCGCGCTCAACTCCGCCGTCGAGATCGACCTCACCGGTCAGGTGTGCGCCGACTCGGTCGGAACGCGCATCATTTCTGGCGTTGGTGGACAGGTAGACTTCATTCGCGGTGCCGCACTCTCGGAAGGGGGTCGCGCGATCATCGCCATGACCAGTCGCACCACTCGCGGCCGCTCGCGGATCGTACCGATGTTGCAGCCGGGCGCCGGCGTCGTCACGACCCGAGCCGACTCATTCTTCGTCGTCACCGAGTACGGCATCGCAGATCTTTACGGAAAGACCCTCCACGAGCGCGCCCAAGCGCTCGAGGCGATCGCGCATCCCGACGACCGCGAGGAGATTGCACGCGCCAGTCGTGAAGGACGGCCGATGCACCACTCCGAGAGCGAGCACGGCGCTTGACGACGACGTCCCCCTTAAAATCGGCCTACGCCGTGTTCTACCTCACTTGGGAGCCTCGGCGCCGAGCGCGCCGGACGAGGACGTCTCAGCGAGGACCACGTCGATCACCGGCATCGCTGCGATCGTCTTCTTCACTTTGCAACCCTCGGCCGCGCGGACGACGGCGAGCCGATATTTTTCGGGGAACGAAGCCGGCAGAGTGATCGAGAGCCGGATGCGGCTCGCGAGCTTTGTCGCCGAATCGGTCTCGACGACTTGGCGGAGCAGAATGCCGTCGGTCGAGATGCTGCGGGCTTGGCAGAAGCCGAGCACGTAGAGGCCAGCGCACGTCGCGAGCGACGCGAGGAAGAGGTCGAACGGAGCGACAGCGGTGCCTTCGCCTCCAGCGTCGACGGGCTGATCGGTCCGCACGACGTAAGTGCCGACATGAGCGTCGACCCGCTTGCCGCCCGAAAAGACCACGTCGACTGAGCTCACGCTCCACCTCGTGTCGCTTCGTGGGTCGCCGATGTCGCCTTGTCATCGAGGGACGCGATCACCCGCGCGAGCTTGTCGCGAACCTCGTGGGCAAGTGCCTCCAGGTCCCCGCCTCCGCCAGCGATCGTTTCGAGCGGATCGATGACGCCGACGTGAATCCTGTCTGGCGTCTCTTCGTAGACCACGACGTTGCATGGGAGAAGCAGGCCGACGTCGAGGTTGGCCTGCAAGGCTCGGTGGGCGAGCGGCGGATTGCAGGCGCCGAGGATCAGGTACGGTCGGAAGTCGACGTCGAGCTTCTTCTTCATGGTGGCCGCAAAGTCGATTTCAGTGAGCACGCCGAACCCCTCGCGCGCGAGGGCCTCTACCACCCGCGTTCGCGCTTCGGCGAAGGAGCCGCGGAGCGCCGTGTGAATTCCGAAGGATTTCATGGGTTGTTTTCCTCTCTCTCTTCGAGGTTAGAGCCAACGCGTCCAAAAAGGGTTCGCGTCAGCCGCGTTTTGTCGTGTCCAGCGCGGTCACTGGCCCAAGAGCTGAGCGGGGCGGTGCAATCGAGGCACGACGACGTTTGGTCTGCGGGATCTGCGTCCTATCGCATGCTACCCGAGGGGGCTCATCCGGCGCTCGATCGTCCGGTCCGACCGCACGCGCCCGTCGACGATCTCTACGATCCGGTCGCAGCGCTCGGCGATCCGCGGATCATGGGTCACGATCAAGAACGCCGTGCCGAGCTCCTTGTTGAATCGCCGCATGAGCGCGAACACCTCGTTCGAGGATTCAGTGTCGAGGTTTCCCGTCGGTTCGTCCGCAAGGACGAGCGCAGGATGTCGAGACAGGGCGCGTGCGATCGCAACGCGCTGCTGCTGGCCGCCGGAGAGCTTCGTGACCCGATAATCGATCCGATCGGCCAGGCCGACAGCGATGAGCAGCTCACGCGCCCGCGCTGCCATCTCGGCGGACGTCCGCCCCTCGTCGCCCCAGGCGGGGAGCATGACGTTCTCGAGCGCGCTGAATGCGGAGAGGAGATGATGGAACTGAAAAACGAAGCCCAACGTTCGCCCGCGGAGCTCGGTGAGCCTGCGTTCATCGAGGGCGGTCGCGTCAGCCCCACGGAGGAGCACTCGACCATGGGTGGGGCGCTCGAGAAGGCCAATCACGTTGAGCAGCGTGCTCTTTCCCGAGCCGGACGGCCCGATGAGCGCGGTGAACTCGCCGGCGCGGATCCGCAGGTCGACGCCGGAGAGCGCGCGAGTGACCACATCCACGCCGAAGTCCTTCACCACGCCCTCGACGGACAAGAGAGGCTCAGACATTGCGGATCGCCGTCGCAGGGTCGAGGCGCGAAGCGCGGCGCGCGGGGAGGGCGGCTGCAAGGAGGCCCACACCGGTCGCGAGCGCCGTCGCGAAGAGGAGCAGCGATGCGTCGACCCGAACGAGAAAACGCGCTGTGCCGTCAGGAGAGCGGGTCATGAGCTCGAACAGCCACGCGAAGATGGCGCCGAGCGCGCTGCCTACTACGGAGCCCGCAAGGCCGAGGACGCCGCCCTGGATCAGGAAGATGAAGAGGATCCGCCGCGGCGGCGTGCCTACCGCCCGAAGGATGCCGATCTCACGCGATTTCTGGGCCACCGAGACGATGAGCACGCTCGCGATGCCAAGAGCGACGGCGATGACCACGAAGATCTGAATCATCGTCTTCGAGCTGCTCTGCGCCGACAGTCCCTCGAGCAGCTGGGCATTCAGCTTCATCCAGCTGTCGGCGTCCAGACCGGTGCGAGCGCGAACATCCTCCGCGACCCGCTCGGCCTCGAAGACATCCGCGACCCTCAGCTCGATCGTGGTCACTCCTCCTGGGAGCGCGTAAAGCGACTGGGCATGGCGCAGGGACGTGAGCACCCACGTGCGATCGACCCCCTCGTTTCCGAGGGCGAACGTCCCCGCGACAGTGACGAGGTCATCGACGCCCTCGGTGGTCGAGATCCGAAGCTTGTCGCCGACCCCAACCGCCAGGTCCGTCGCGAGCGCAGCGCCGATGACGACCTGCCCGCCGGTAACGTCGAACCGCCCTGCGGTCATCTTCTTGCGAACGTCGATGATGGAAAGGAATCGCTCCGGATCCACGCCACGGATCACGATCGCGCTCGTGGCGTCCGAGCGCACCGCGAAGCCTGCGCCGACCACCATCGGCGATGCCGCGACGACGCCGGGGACGCGCTCGGCGTCGGCCATCACCGCGGGCCATTGATCGATCGACCGGATCCTCTGCGGCGCGGGTTGAACCGTGCGTGCGATCGCCAGCGCGCTCGTGGGGTAGATAAGCTCGCGCGGTCGCTCACGGGGCACCCGCAGGGTCACATGAGGCTGCGAGCCCAGCGTCTTGTCGATCAGTGAGGTCTGGAGCCCACCGATGAGCGCCGAGAGGAACACGATGACGGTCACGCCCACCGACACCGCGGCGAGGATCAGCGCGGTCTGCCCCTTCGCGTCGCGCATATAGCGGAGCGCCACGAACCAAGAGAACGTCACGTCAGTCACGCTCCGTACGCACGCGCTGTCCGGCCGTCAGGGACCGGCCGTCGGGGATGACGACAAGCCCGTTCTCTTCGAGCCCGGAGAGGATTTCGGTCGTCCCTTCGCCATGGATGCCCAGCTTTACGGCGGTCATCGCCACGTGATCACCGTCGACGGTGAATACCCACGGTGAGGGAGTTGCGGCGCCGCGAACGGTGTCGCTGGGGACGGTCAGCACGTGCTGCCGTACGGCGACCGTCAGATCGATCGAGACGGTCATGTCGGGCTTGAGGAACGCTGGCTCGTTTCGGACGAGGAGGCGCACCTCCACGCTTCCGCGCTGGGGATCGATCGACGGTGCGATATACGAGACCTCGGCGTCAAAAGGCTGCGCCGGATACGCGTCGGCCGAAGCGCGCGCCTTCTGTCCGAGCGCGATGACTGCGAGGTTACGTTCGTCGGGCTGGAAGACGAGCTCGGTATGGCTGTCGGCCGCGATGACGAGCAGGGTGTGCCCGGGTTGCACCACGTCTCCGGCCTCGACCGAGCGAGTGAGGACGAGGCCATCTTGAGGAGCAGTGATACGCATCTGATCGAGGCGCACGTTCGCGCCCGTGAGCTCGGCCTGGGCCTGCATGAGCGAGGTGAGCGCGACGCGCGAATCGGCGCCCATCGGGGCAGACGAGAGCTGCTGAGCCTCGGCCGCCGACCGCTGCGCGCGCGCCACGTCGACGGCTCGACGCGCGTTCTCGAGCTCGGCGCTCGGGACCGCGCCAGAGGCGACGAGCTTCTGCGAGCGTTCGAGGTCCGTCTCTGCCTGGTCGAGCGCGGACTGCGTCTGGCGCAGGGTCTCGGTGGCGACGATCGCTCCCACGCGACGCAACTGCTCGACGCGCGCCGATGCCTGCGCGACCGCCGCTTTCGCCTGAGCAGCTGCCGCCCGCGCCTCGGCGTCATCGATTTGGACGAGGAAATCGCCTGCGGTCACGCGTTGACCTTCGACCGCTCCAACGGCGAGGACGAGACCCGGCACTCGCGCCGAAACCTGGATCCGGGTGGGCACCCAGACCCGGCCGCTCGCGACGATATGCTGTTCGAGGTCCTTGCGGATGACCTGGGCAACCCGAACCTTCGAGCCGCGCGCGATGGTGACGCCAAGGACCGCGAGGATGGCGATCGCGATCACGCCGCCGATCCAGAGCGCAGGCCGACGGAGGAGGGCTCGCATGGGGCGACTCTAAGGTGGTATCCATAGCGCAGAGGGGAAATCGCGATTGCGCACGGTGGAGAGATGACTCCCCTTCGGGTAGAGTGGCGTGAGTCGTGCACTCGGAGGACCGGATGAAGCTCGAAAAAATCGTGGTGGCTACGGACTTTTCGGAGGGCTCGGATCGCGCGATCGACTACGCGCTCGGGCTCGCCGAGAAGGCCAAGGCAGAGGTCGTGGTCGTCAATGCGTTCGGGATCACCGTTCTGCAGCTCCCGGACGGAGCGTGGATACCGCAGCCCGAGGTCATCGCGAACTTGTCGAACGTCGCGCAGCAAGCGCTCGATTCGACCATAGCGAAAGCGCGCGCTCGCTACGCGCTGGTGACGGGGATTTTACGCGAGGGCGACCCACGCGAGGAGATCGAAGCCGTCGCGGCCTTGGTCGGGGCCGATCTCATCGTGATCGGCACGCATGGAAGGCGCGGCGTCAAACGTTGGCTCCTCGGCAGCGTCTCCGAAGGCGTGGTGCGATCCTCGACGATCCCCGTGCTCGTCGTCCCCGCAAAACCGACGCCGTAAATCTAATTTGATGAGATCCCGCTCTCATCGACTCCGCCCTACGATGCGTCTTCACCGCGAGCCGTCACGCTGATGGAGGTCTGCGAAGATCTCATGGTAGGTACCTCTCACGACGTGGGAAGCTCTCCGCTGTCTGGCGCCAGGACACGGAGGCGGGTAAAAGCGCGTCTGAGACGCGCGGGCGGCGGCTAAGCGAGCTCACGCAAGAACGACACGACCACCTCTCCCAGGCGCTCGGGGCGTTCGAACGGAAGGCCGTGACCGGCGTGCTGGATCTCTTCGATCCGCACGCGTGGGTTGAGACCGCGCAGCTCCATTGCCACCTCGAAGGTGACCACCGGGTTGGTGTCACCGATGACGAGCAGGGTCGGGACGTCGATCGTGCTCACCACATCGCGGTAGTCTGGGTTGGGCGGCGTGAGCACATCGAAGGGCTCCATGCGGGTCTTCAGCCTTGCATCGGCCTGGAGCGCGATGAGCTCGAGCGAGCGATGCGGGTGCCGGGCTCGGGCCTGCGCGACGAGGTCGGATTTGGGTAGACCGAGAGCCCGACGATGTTGCTCGGCGACGTCGCTCTCAGAGACCTCACGTTGGCGCTCCGGGCTCAGGAACGTCGGATCGACCAGAACGAGACCGCGGAGGATCCCTCTACCCCGACTCGCCACCACTGCTGCGGTCATGCCGCCCATCGAGTGTCCGAGTAGGATCGGCCGTGAGAGCTCGAGGCCCTGGATGAGGCCCATGACGTCGCTCGCGAGGTCGTCGTACCGGTAGCCGTGATCCGGCGCGCTCGAGCCGCCGTGCCCTCGTGCGTCGGGCATGACGACGTCGAATTCACCCTCGAGCCCGCGCGCCAATGGCGTCCAACATGCGCCACTCCCCATCAATCCATGAAGCAGAACGACCGGAGGCTTGGCTCCTCCGGTTCGGAGGTAGTGGATGCGAACGCCGTTCGTTTCGCACGCCCCACTGGTCCAGCTCGTCATGCGGTCTCGGCGAGTGAGAAGGCGATCCAAGGGGTGGCGGGCAAGTGAGCTTGCGGACGCCGCTCACGGACGGTGAATCAGCGAGGTCGACGCGGCGTGCGAGGTGCGTTGCTCCGCTCGGTCCGATGCACGCGCGCGCCGCCGCCGCCGCCGCGCTCTTCAGAGATGCTAACGCGCGGATTTCGCGGGTCCGGTGGCAAGGTCGCCTCCGCGAATGATTTTGCGACCGGCTGCGCAACGTCGACGATCGAGTGATGACGGTCGATTCGAATCGCACCAATTTGATTTCCGTCGACGTCACCGCGGCGACAAACCATCGCGAGGATGCGACGCGCGTCTGCGCCGTGCTCCTTCCCCCACGTCACGCGGAACGAGACCCAGCCACCCTCCGGCTCTTGACGAGGCGCTCGCTCTGCCCGAGCCGGACGCGATGCGCGCGGCGCGGGAGCTTCGGTCGTCAGGTCGCGTGAAGAAGCGCGCGCGGTCACGTCTCGAGAAGACGTCCGCGGCTTCGTCACGTCTTTGCTCGAAGCACGCGGAGTGGGTAGCGACTTCGAAGACGCGCGCGCCGTGGGGATCGAACGAGACGAGGCGCGCGGCGTGGGCGCTTTCCTTTCGAGCGGTCGATGTGCTCGTTTTTCCGGTACTTTGACGTCGATTACGCGAACGATGCGCGGCGTTGCCGGCGCTTTGCGGCGCGCCGATTCGATGAAGCGCGCGACGAGCCGAGTCGGGTCGGTTTGCTCCACGAGCTTCTTCGCGATGGCCCACGTGCGCGCATCGAAGCCGCGATCGGGGAGCTCCGAGTCCGCCTCCGCGGCGTTCTCCGCGCTCATCTCTTCCAAGAATCGTGCGTCGGACGCGGCATCGATTTGTTCGGGTGTGGGGACCGGCTCGAGCCGAGATCGAACGCGTGCGCGTTTCAAAAGCGCCATCGTTTTGTCGAGCACGCGCGGCTCGACGAGCATGTGGCTCGTCCCTTTTTTCCCCGCGCGACCGGTGCGACCGCTGCGATGCGTGTAGGAATCCGAGTCGGTCGGGGGCTCGGCTTGGATGACCATCCCAATGTCGTGCACGTCGATGCCACGCGCCGCGACGTCGGTCGCCACCAGCGCATCGAGGTCACCGCGCTTGAACAGGCTGAGCGCGCGGTTGCGCTCCGGTTGCTCCATCTCACCCGACAAGGAGCTCACCGTAAACCCCGCAGCGCGAAGATCACGCGTGAGCTGCGCGACGTCGGCACGCGTACGCGCGAAGATGAGCGAGTTCGAATCGGTCGTGAAAAGCAGCAGATTCACGATCGCGTCCACGCGCTGGCTCGAATCGACCAGGTGCACGATGTGCTCGATGTCCGTATTCGCTGCACCGAGCGGCGTGCCTTCGACGCGCGCTGGATTGTTTTGCACGCGATCGGCGAGCGCACGAACGTCCTGCGGAAACGTCGCCGACATCAAGTGCGTGAGGTGGTCCTTCGGAGCCTTCGAAAAAATCGCGAGCAGGTCCTCACGAAAGCCGAGATCCAACATGCGATCGGCTTCGTCGAGCGCGATCGCTTTGAGATCGCTCGGGTCGATCGAGCCGCGCTCGAGATGGTCGAGGAGCCTTCCTGGAGTCCCCACCACGACCGCCGGTGCCGCGTTGAGCGCGCGCCGCTCGTCGCGATAGCTTGCACCACCCGTCACGGACGTCACGCGCGCGCCGAGCGACGCATACAGCCACGACAGCTCGACCTCCACTTGCTTCGCGAGCTCACGCGTCGGCGCAATGATGAGCGCTAGCGGCCTCGGGCCCCCCTTGCTCATGCCCGGTTCCATCGCGGCAAATTCACGCAGCGCAAAACCGATCGCGAGCGTCTTTCCGGAGCCGGTTTGCGACGTGATGCGCAGATCGCGTCCCTGAAGCTTCGGGTCGAGCACGGCGAGCTGCACCGGGGTCAGCTGCGTAAACCCCTTTTTTGTAAGCGCTTCACCGAGCTCGCTCCCGAGCGTCTCCGGCCATTTCGTCTCTGGGCTCGTGATCACAACCCTCTCTTACTAGCAAATCGCTCTCCTGTGAGAACGAGGAGCGACGGGCGTCCGGCGAGCGAGAGCAGGCACGCGGGCCGACGAGCCGCTGAGCCTGCGTGCTTTTGGCCGCAACGGTCCCACGAGGTCGCGGCTCGCCAGGCCGTGATAGGCTGCTTTTTGCTCGAAACTGACGCGCGAGAAGCGCGGGCGAGGCCAACGACGATGGGAATGTTCGGACCGAAACGCATCGATTGCCCCGCCGGGGTCTGGACCACGATCGTGGCGACCTCGTTCGCTCAGATCCCGAAGTCGTGGACGGTCCGCTTCGAAGGTGACGTCGATGGCGAGTGTGAGCTGAAGAAATCCTCGTGGATTTTCCCGGGGGCGCCGGTCGTCGGAGCGCTCGCCGCTCGCATGACGTTCGAGCGCGGTTACTGGAACACGTTCTTCAGCGTCCGCGTCCGTCCGCGCAGCAACGCCATCGTGGCGATCGTGGAGTGAGACCTAGCGACACGCGACGGCGCGGAGCGGGCTGCAGGTGGTCGACGACCGTACCGTTCGGCGTGAGCGGAGGTCAGGGCGCGTGGCGGCGTGATTCGTCGAGCGTCGGCAGTAGCCACGCGAGCAGCCCGAGCGCGGGCAAAAACGCGCAGATCCCGTAGACCCGTTCGATACCGATGTGATCGGCGAGCTCGCCGAGCAGCGCGGCGCCGAGCCCGCCCATGCCGAACGCAAAACCGTAGAAGACACCGGAGATGACCCCGGTGCGACCGGGCACCAGCTCCTGCGCGTAGACGATGATGGCGGGAAACGCAGACGCGATGATCAGGCCGATCGGGATGGTCAGCAACGTGGTCCAAAAGAGATTGGCGTGCGGCAAGACCAACGTGAAAGGGAGGACGCCGAGGATCGATACCCAGATCACGAGCCGACGACCGATCCGGTCGCCGATCGGGCCGCCGACGAGGGTGCCGACGGCGGCTGCGGCGAGGAAGACGAAGAGATGGATCTGCGCGCTCTGCGCGGTGATGCCGAATTTCTGCATCAGATAAAACGTGTAGTAGCTGCTCAGGCTCGACAGATAAAAATACTTCGAGAAGATGAGCACGCCGAGCACCAGCATCGTCACGAGGATCGTCCGCTGCGGCATCGCGTCTTTCTCTCGCGTCGCCCGCGATGACCGATGCGCCGGAACGTGGGCGCGGTACCAGCCGCCGACCCG